>Ga0255783_10000733_pt1 | contig 37127 bp, 39 predicted proteins | sample 011ome_22_FD_179981 | JGI IMG/M metagenome (GOLD analysis project Ga0255783, IMG submission 179981) | Coastal salt marsh microbial communities from the Groves Creek Marsh, Skidaway Island, Georgia - 011507BT metaG (version 2) | ecosystem: Environmental > Aquatic > Marine > Intertidal zone >... | reverse complement strand
CACAGTCCAGAAGGGGCACCGGCCATTCACCTCCGTCTGCCGATGGGTGACTCATCTAACTCCTCTATGCCTTCGCTGAACCAACTCGCGACCACACGTCGAACCAAAAAGATGCGCATGCGAAAGTAGTTCAGTGGTAGAACGTTGCCTTGCCAAGGCAAAGGTCGGGGGTTCAACTCCCCTCTTTCGCTGGATACACCTGTAACTCAATGGATAGAGTGTCACACTACGGATGTGAAAGTTGTGGGTTCGACTCCTGCCAGGTGTGGTGAAGAGACTCTAGCTCAGTTGGTAGAGCGCCGTGTTGATAACGCGAAGGTCATTGGTTCAAGTCCAATGAGTCTCAAGGAGAATAGTTCAACGGTAGATCGTTGGTCTCCAAAACCAAAAGTAGGGGTTCGAATCCCCTTTCTCCTGCACAAGCACTAGGGGCTCTTCTCCAGTCCTCTATTGTCTATGGTCCTGTACATGGTCCGCAGGTCCTCCCCCCCTGTCCCCATCGTCTAATGGTTAGGACATGCCCCTTTCACGGGTAAAACACGGGTTCGACTCCCGTTGGGGATACATACACACAGGCCTTCTATGCTGGTCTTCGTCCTCAGCCTTGTGGCTAAGATTCTTGGCCTTGTGGTCCCTCTTCTGGTGGCCGTGGCCTACCTGACCCTTGCGGAACGTAAGGTAATGGCTTCCATGCAACGCCGGAAGGGACCCAATGTGGTGGGCTTCTTTGGGATCCTTCAACCCTTGGCCGATGGACTTAAGCTGTTGATCAAGGAACCCGTCCTTCCAAGTGCGTCCAACACCGTGGTCTTCCTTGCGGCACCGGTGCTGACCTTCCTGCTGGCTTTGATCTCCTGGGCAGTGATTCCCTTTGGGGAAGGCCTTGTGCTTTCGGATCTCAACGTGGGGATGCTCTACATCTTTGCCATCTCTTCCCTTGGTGTCTATGGGGTAATCATGGCTGGATGGTCGTCCAACTCCAAGTACGCCTTCCTGGGCGCCCTTCGATCCACGGCTCAGATGGTGTCCTACGAGGTCTCCCTTGGACTGATCATCATCACTGTCCTTGTATGCGTGGGTTCCCTTTCCCTGTCGGACATTGTCCGTGCCCAAGAAGATGTGTGGTTTGCCATTCCACTCTTTCCCTTGCTGGTTTTGTTCTTCATCTCCTGCCTTGCGGAAACCAACCGTGCGCCCTTTGACCTTCCCGAAGCGGAAGCCGAACTGGTGGCTGGATACAACGTGGAGTACTCTTCCATGGGCTTCGCGCTCTTCTTCCTTGGGGAGTATGCCAATATGATCCTCATGTCGGTGCTCTGTGTCGTCCTCTTCTGTGGAGGCTGGTTACCACCTTTCAACTGGACAATTCTGTACTGGATTCCTTCCTCTATGTGGTTGGGGCTTAAGACCATCGTCTTTCTCTTCCTCTACATCTGGGTCCGTGCCGCCTTTCCTCGATACCGGTATGATCAGTTGATGCGCTTGGGATGGAAGGTCTTTCTTCCCCTGTCCCTTGCCTGGGTGGTCTTTGTGTCTGGGGTTCTTGTGGGCTTTGACCTCTTACCCTGCGCACACCCTCTTCCTCCCAAATGGTAAAGACATGCACGCAAGCCAAACCCATCTCTTATGACCTCTCTCTTTACCATCTTTGCTTTCCTGGCCTTAGTTGCAGGCTTCTGTGTGATCAAGGCCAAGAACCCCGTGTACTCGGTGCTCTTCCTGATCCTTGTCTTCTGTAACGTGTCAGGGATCTTGGTCCTTCTGGGCTTAGACTTCTTTGCCATGGTCTTCCTTGTGGTCTATGTGGGTGCGATTGCTGTCCTCTTTCTCTTTGTCGTCATGATGCTTAACGTCAAGCTGGCAGAGATCAATGACAACATTCTCCGCTACCTGCCCGTGGGTGGACTATTTGGACTTCTCTTTCTTGGACAGATCCTTCTGGTGATGGACGAGAGTCTGGTTCTTGTTCTGACCCGTTCCTCTGTGTCTGAGTGGAGTCTTCTGGAAGGTGGTGAAGCCATTGGGGTTTTTATCCTGATGTCTAGTCTTCACCTTGTATGGAGCCTTATGACCCAGCCTCTAGAGATGGCCTCGGCGGTGCATCAATGGTGGGAGCACGCGTCTACCCTGGTGGATAAGATGACGATGGCTTCTACTCAAAGCCAAGTCTTTTCTGACATGGTGTACGTAGTTTGGCCTTTGTTTAGTGAGGAAATCTCACCCGTGGCAGCCTTAGGTCAGGTAGTCTACACCTACTACGTGGTCTTCTTTCTGGTGGCGAGTCTGATCCTTCTGGTGGCCATGATTGGTGCCATTGTGCTGACCATGCACAAGGGAGTCTTTGTGAAACGCCAAGAGGTGTGGGCTCAGAACCTTGTGGACTTCTCCAAGACCGTGTCAAAGATCAAAGCCCAATAAGGGATTGCATCCAAGGCATGGGAACGGGCGGGTTTGTCCCGCCCGCATGGGTCTTCAGTAGCTCAGTGGTAGAGCACATGGCTGTTAACCATGGGGTCGTTGGTTCGAAACCAACCTGAGGAGCGGGGATCCTTCCCTTTGGGATCCTGGGCTCTTGCCAGTTGGGGTGAAAGCTCCTGCCTAATGGGTACATGGCATGCATCGGCCTGGGTGTGATTTCCTTACGGTTCTCTGTCCAAACACACATAGGCACATCAGCTGCCTTGTCATAGGTGTCTCACCTGAGCCCCTGCTCGAGGGATGTCCACCAACCCCGTTCTCTCTATGTCTCTTCTTCCCTTCCTGTGGTCGCAGACCCTGTGTGATGCGCCTACACCCTGGCAGATTGGCTTTCAGGACCCAGCCACACCGATTGCCCAAGGTATCCAAGACTTACACCATGACATTTGCTTCTTCATGGTGGTGGTGCTTACATTTGTGATGTGGATGCTGGTGCGTACCATCTACCACTTCCATTGGATGAAGAACCCAGTCCCTACAAAGATCGTACATGGCACTTTCATTGAAGTGGCCTGGACAGTGACTCCATCTCTTATCTTGATGGTAATTGCCATCCCTTCCTTTGCATTGCTCTACGCCATGGATGAGCTTGTGGATCCTTCCATTACCCTAAAGGTGATTGGTCACCAATGGTACTGGTCCTACGAGCTGTCCGACTACAGCGGAGATGAGACCCCTTCTCTGGTCTTTGACTCCTACATGGTCCCCGAGGATGATCTTGAGCTTGGGCAGTTACGACTGCTGGAAGTGGATAACCGTCTTGTCCTACCCACCCACACCCATGTACGGGTGCTGATTACAGCGGCGGACGTTCTTCATTCATGGGCGATTCCATCCCTTGGTGTGAAGTGTGATGCTGTACCTGGGCGACTGAACCAGACCTCCTTCTATCTTCAGCGAGAAGGTGTTTTCTATGGTCAGTGTAGCGAGATCTGTGGAGCCAACCATGGCTTTATGCCCATCGTGGTGGAAGGGGTTTCCTTGGACGACTATGTGTCCTGGGTGTCCAACAAGCTGGAAGATATCTAACACCTACTATATGTCTGCACACGTGCAAAAACACCCCTTTCACCTTGTGGACCCAAGTCCATGGCCCATGTTCGCTTCTCTTTCTGCCTTCTGTACTACTGTCGGTGGTGTCATGTACATGCACGGGTACAACGGCGGCGGTCTGCTAGCGTCTCTGGGTTTTGGTATGGTGTGCTATACCATGGTGGTGTGGTGGCGTGACGTGATCCGTGAAGCGACCTTTGAAGGCCATCATACTTCTACTGTGCAAACAGGACTGAAGTATGGAATGCTGCTTTTCATCGTCTCTGAGATCATGTTCTTCTTTGCCTTCTTCTGGGCTTTCTTTCACTCTGCACTGGCGCCAACCATTGAGATCGGTGCTATGTGGCCACCCAAAGGGATTGAAGTACTCAACCCATGGGAGATCCCCTTCCTCAATACGGTGATCCTGTTGACCTCAGGGGCGACAGTGACCTGGGCGCACCACGCCATTCTTGGTGGCAAGAAGCAAGAAGTAATCGTGAGCTTACTGTTCACCATTGCTTTAGCCTCTGTGTTTACAGGTTTCCAGGCGATGGAATACGTAGAAGCTCCCTTCACCATTACCGATGGTGTGTACGGATCTACCTTCTACCTAGCCACAGGGTTTCACGGCTTCCACGTCTTTGTAGGAACAGTCTTCCTAAGCATCTGCTTGGTACGTACCCTTAAGGACCACTTCACCAAGGCACATCACTTTGGGTTTGAAGCTGCGGCCTGGTACTGGCACTTTGTGGACGTGGTCTGGCTCTTCCTCTTTGTTGCCATCTACTGGTGGGGCGGTGCCTAAGCTCGCTTCGACCAGGATCAGACCAAACCTTCTGGGCCCAGTAGTGGGTCCAGAAGATGGTCATCATGGCCAAGATCTCCTCCGTCTAGGAGGAGATCTCTGGGATGGCTTAGCCTAAGAATGCAGAAGCTACCTTCTCTGTCCATAGAAACAAAATTTGTGGATACAGGAAGAAGCCCATCAGAAAGACCGAGGTCCACGCAACCAAGGTTGCTTTGGCCCGATCCAGTCCGTCCACGGTAACCTCGTCCGATGCTGCTTCAAAGTACATGACCTTGATCAGTCGGAGGTAGTAGAAGGCGGAAACCACACTGGTCAAGACCCCAAAGAGAGCAACCGTGTACAGGTCCGAGGTCAAAGCCCCGAAGAGCACAATGAACTTGGCATAAAAGCCCGCCAGAGGGGGGATCCCTGCAAGGGAGAACAAGGTCATCGCCAAGGCAAAGGCCAAAGCTGGGTGAGCCTTCGAAAGGTGCTTCAGGTCGGAGATGTACTTCATATACCCTTCTCCATGCGCAGAAGACACAGACAAGACGATGCCAAAGATGTTTACCGTGGTGAGCGCGTAGATCACTAGGTAGACAAGTACCGCTTGAACCCCTTCCACGGTACCTGAAAGAAGGCCCATAAGGATGAATCCCACATGGCCAATGCTAGAGTACACAAGCACCCGTTTGATCTTCTTCTGAGCCATGGCTCCAAAGGCACCGATCAGGAGGGAAGCAAGAACGGATACCACCACAAGATGCTGCCACACGAAGAGGAAGTCGTAGAAGCAGGTCAGTAACACCCGCAGTGTACAACCCACAAGGGCAAACTTGGGGACGATGGCAAAGAAGGCGGTGACCGAAGAAGGTGCTCCTTCGTACACATCGGGCGCCCAGAAGTGAAAGGGTGCTGCCGACAGCTTGAACAGGAAGCCAATGGTCACCATGACCAGACCAACAGCGGTAAGGGCATGAACTTCTGTTTCGGCTTCAATACCTACAAGGAGCTTGGCAACGTCTTCCACATTGGTAAGTCCTGTACATCCGTACACAAGACTCATCCCAAAAAGGAGAAGGCCTGAGGAGAAGGCACCAAGAAGAAAGTACTTCAATCCGGCCTCGGTAGAGAACTCGGAATTCCGTTTGCAACCAGCAAGCACGTAGAAGCATAGGGCTTGCATCTCAATGGCCAGGTACATGGAGAGGAAGTCGTAGGAAGACACCAGGAAGAGCATAGCCAAAGAGGCTAGAAGGATAAGGATCCCGTACTCAAAAATGTTCACCATGTGGGTACGCACGTAGGTGGTACTCATCAATAGGGCAGCTGTGGCTCCACCAAGGATACCGAGCTTGAGAAGCCCCGCCAAGGCATCGACCACAAAGACGTTGTAAAAGGCCACCATCTCAAAGGGTGTATGGAGGACCAATAAAACGGTCACCAGAAGAGCCCACACACTCAAGTAGATCATGGGAACCACCATCAAAGGAAAGCCCATGGGTGCGGAGGTGGATAAAATCACCCCAGCCACCAGAAGCCCAAGGATGGTGACGGCAAGAAAGCCTTCTGGAAGAATGCCAAGCCAATCGTTTTCAAACACGTGAGCAAAGATCATAGAGAGTCGGTGATGTACAGGTCCTGGAGGCCTTCCCCCAGGAAATGAACCTAGAAAGCACCATGTTGGATCAGGTTGGACACGGATAGATGCATGGTATCCAAGAAGACCCCTGGGAAGAAGCCCATCCAGAGAATGGCTACCACAAAGGGAAGAAAGAGCCAAAACTCTCGCCGGGACAGATCTGCGGCCGAGGCCAGGTACATGGGCTTCAGGCTTCCAAAGACCACACGGTTGTAGAGCCACACAGAGTACGCACCTCCAAGAACCATACCAGTTGCTGCAAGAGTAGCCGCAAGGGTGTTGGTTTGAAAGGTACCTACAAGAATAAGGAACTCACCGACAAAGGAAGAGGTCCCTGGAAGGCTCAGGTTACCCATTGTGAACACCAGGAAGAAGAAGGCAAAGAGGGGCATCACATGCACCAAGCCTCCGTAGTACTGGAGTACTCGAGTATGGGTCCGGTCATACACACAGCCAATGCACAGGAAGAGCGCCGAGGCAACAAAGCCATGGCTCAACATCAGAATCAAGGCTCCTTCGATCCCCTGAAGGTTGAGAGAGAACAAGCCAAGTGTGACGAATCCCATATGGGCCACCGAAGAGTAGGCAATGATCTTCTTCAAGTCAATCTGCCGCAGGGTGGTAAGGGAAGCATAGATGATCCCGATAAGGCTCAGCGTGTACACCAAAGGCATGAAGTACAGAGAAGCCATTGGGAAGAGAGGGATGGAGAATCGAAGGAATCCATAGGTCCCCAGCTTCAACAGGATACCTGCAAGGATCACCGACCCAGCCGTAGGCGCTTCCACGTGGGCTTCAGGTAGCCAGATGTGGACTGGAACCATGGGTACCTTGACCGCAAAGCTGGCAAAGAAGGCCAACCATAGCAGCACCTGCCGCTTGTCACTAAAGTGGGAGACCAGAAGAACTTGCAGATCTGTGGTCCCGACCTGAAAGTACATCAGTAACAAAGCCACCAGCATCAGCACGGAACCAATAAGGGTGTACAGAAAGAACTGATACGCCGCACGGATCTTCCGCTCTCGAGACCCCCATACGCCAATGATCACGAACATGGGCAGAAGCACAGATTCGAAGAAGACGTAGAAGAGAAGAAGATCCAGAAGACAGAAGACCGCGATCATACCCACTTCCAGAAGAAGGAATGCAATGCAGTACTCCTTGACCTTGGTATGGATGTTCACCCACCCTACAAGCAAGCAGACAGGGACAAGGAAGGTGGTCAACACAAGGAAGAGCAGGGAGATCCCATCAACCCCAAGAGAGACCGTCATATTGCCCAGTGGCAACCAGCTCAGGGTGGACACGAACTGAAACTTCGCGGTGGTGGTGTCGAAGACCATCCATAAAGCAACCGCCACCACAAAGTTCACCAGGGCCACTGACAAGGCCACCGCTTGGATAGAAGTCGTTGCCTTCCGAGGGAGAAGAGCGACCACACCCGCACCTACAAGAGGGCAGAGCACGAGAAAGGGCAGGAAAGGAAACATAGAGAAGCTTGATCTGCCTGGAGGGAAGCCTCCAGGAATGGATCCCGCAGACCACGTGAGCGTCCACAGGACCAAATGATCTCCTCCGTGTGGGCGGAGAAAGAACCTTAGACCTAGAATTTTAACCCAGGCCCGCTGTGTTGGCGCACCAAGCTCCCATGGACGGCGAAAGTAAGGAATAATAGCACCCAACTCACCACAAGGGCACCAACTACCTGAGCGTCTACGTACGCAGAAAGGTGATCCCAGGAGAGCACCGCTCCAAGCACAAGACTTGTAGACACAAGCATAAGGACTGCATAGTGAAAGATCAAGCCCGAATGCAGGCTTCGGATCTTTCCCAAGGTATGAAGTACCACCTGGATCAACCCAGAGGGCCCAACCACTTCAAGCATACCTTTATCCAAGGTCTTAAAGGTCACCGCATACCCAAGGTGAAGAGCTGGTCCTGCCACAAGGTCGTTGTACACCTTGTCAAAAACCCACCGCTTGTTGAGGAAAGTGTAGAACAGAGATCCCAGGGTTGAAGTTTTCACCATGTAGGTGAAAGCCGAAGACACTAGGTTCAGGTTCAAAGCTACCACAAGACCCAAGGCAGTACACACAAAGGGTAAAGCTTTGACGCTCTGTGGAATGTACTCAGACTCCAACACCAAGCTATGGACTGGAAGAGTTACAAGGGCATTACTCCAGAAAGGTGTTCCCAATCCAATCATCATGTCCTTGGCAAGGTAACCCACAAAGATAGATCCAAACCCAAGCAAGACCAGTGGGACCGCCATAGGCAAGGGCGCTTCATGGATCGTCTTGTACTGCGACTTCAGTGCATTCACCGGACCTAAGAAGGTCAGAAAGAGCAGACGGAAGGAGTAGTAGGAGGTACACAATGCGGAGGTGAGCCCTAACCAGTAGGCAAAGTGCCCAGGAACCGAGTACTTGGCGTAGGCCACTTCAAGAATTACATCCTTGGAATAGAACCCTGTCAGGAAGGGAAAACCCACCAGAGCAAGGGAACCAATCACCATCATCGAGTAGGTAAAGGGAAGTACCTTCGCCACACCGCCCATCTTTCGCATATCTTGCTCATCTCCCAAGGCATGAATCACCGAACCTGCACTCAAGAAGAGTAGGGCCTTAAAGAAGGCATGGTTCATCAGATGGAAGACACCTACCGCATACTGAGAGAGCCCACAGGCAAAGACCATGTACCCAAGCTGACTACAGGTGGAGTAGGCAATCACCCGCTTCAAGTCATTCTGCACAACCCCAGTGGTCGCTGCAAAGAAGGCAGTCATTGCACCTACAAGAGTCACCACAGACAAGGCTTCAGGAGCGTATTCAAAGATAGGAGAGCATCGAGCCACAAGAAATACGCCAGCGGTCACCATGGTGGCGGCGTGAATCAGCGCGGACACAGGGGTTGGTCCCTCCATCGCATCTGGAAGCCAGGTGTGTAAACCAAGCTGGGCAGACTTTCCGACTGCGCCCACAAAGAGTAGGAGACAGATCATGGACAAGGCGTGAACTTCCATTCCCAGGAAGACAAGGGAGGACTGTGCATGCTCATGGGCACAGGCAAAGATGGTGTGGAAGTGTACGCTCTTAGTCAGAGTAAACACACCAATGATACCAAGGGCCAAACCAAAGTCCCCCACACGGTTCACCAACATCGCCTTGATGGCAGCCTTGTTGGCTTGAACCCGAGTGTACCAAAAGTTAATGAGCAGGTAAGAGGCTAAGCCCACACCTTCCCACCCAAAGAACATCTGGATGAAGTTGTCCGCAGTCACCAGCATCAACATGAAGAAGGTGAAGATGGACAGGTAAGACATGAACCGCGGCAGGTGAGGATCCGTCCCCATGTAGGAGATGGAGTACAGGTGTACCAGAGAGGACACCGAAGTTACCACCACACACATCACCACGGTCAGTGCATCAAAGAGGAAGCCCCAATGCGCATCAAAGAGCTCGCACTGGAACCAAGGTGCAAAAGGGATAAGCACCGGCGATCCACAGACACCTACCTCGTAGAAGGCAGCTACAGACAACAGGGCAGATCCAGCCACAAGGGTGGTGGCAAGCACCGGCGTCCCACGAAGTCCAAAGAACCGACCACACGAGGCCGACAGCAGAAAAGACACCAAGGGTAAGGCCACAAGAAGCAGATACATAGAATCTCCATGTCGCTGGGTGAAATGTCGCATCTGTACACCCTTTAGTGTGTATACCACACAATGTGTGTCTCGAGTGGGAGTCGAACCCACGACACCGGGATTTTCAGTCCCGAGCTCTAACCAACTGAGCTATCGAAACTTCATAGAGAACCCGAGGGGGACGATTCCCTTCGGGAACGTCTTCGTGTGGCTTCAGTGGTGTTCTAACTGGAATACATCCCTTTGTATCTATGTCTTCTCTTGCTTACAACCATCCCATGACCATTGGGTCTGTGGATGTACAGTCTTGGGTCTTTCCTTACCTATGTGGTTACCGAGACAAGGTTCCATTTTTCAATCCGGAAGAGTCTCTTGTGGCCACAAAGAAGGCGTTGGTATTTATGCAACGCGTGCATGCCAAAGGCGGACGTATCCTTCTCGTCAATACCCGACCCGGGCTAAGTCAGATGGTGAAGATCACCGCAGCGGCTACAGGCTGGGCATACGTCAACGAACATTGGATTGGTGGCTTGATGACCAACTGGCACCAGTTGAAGTACTCGTCCCATGCCTTTCACAAGTTCCACAAGTGGATCACTCCACTGATGGCGCATACCGTGTCCTTTCCTCGATTTACCAAGGCCAAGAAGCGGTTTGAAGGTTTGAAGCCCTTGGTTCGGCTCCCGGATGTGGTGGTGGTTCTTCAGGCCACGCAGACCTACAAGCATATTCTCCATGAAGGGTTGTCCTTTGGGGTCCCTATGGTGACTTGCGTGGATACTTACTCACCCATGACAGAGTCACACTTTCCCATCCCTGTCAACATCCACAATCCAACCTTCGCCTACTTCCTTTGCAAAGCCTTTATGGTACTGTTCCGGAAGAAGGTAGAATCCAAGCCGCGCCAACGAAAGTAGGGCCTTTGGAGTAAGAGGGTTCGAACCTCTGCATGTCGGTATCAAAAACCGATGCCTTTCCACTTGGCTATACTCCAGTCTACAGACAGAAGGGGTCCTCTGGACCTCTCCAGTCACACCAAGCCGGCATAAGGGCAGGAAAACAGCCCTGCCCATACCTACCACCACCGACGCCGCATCAAGGTACGGTTGTGCTCAGCCGTCTTGTGGGTGGTGTACTTGGTTTGAATGGCCTGTCCCTGGTGGGCTTTGGCCTGAAGGACTTCGTTGCCTAGAGTCATGGCAAAGCTCTTTCGTTGTCCTGACTGGGTGCGTGCAGCCTTGTGTGCATGGCTCAGTAGTACTCGAAGACCAAGACCTTCCGCTTTTTGGATGGGGAGTGCTGCGGGGATGTACTGGGTACGTCCACTAATCCGCGCCTTTCGAAGCTCAAAGGAAGGGGTCACTTGGGCTACCGCTGTCTTCAGAAAGACCAAACTGGGTTCCTTTTGTGCAGACGGATCTTTTTTTAAAAGATGCATCACACGCTTGAGAAGGGTATGGGCTTTGCCCTTGGCACCCTTTTTGGTGAGGAAGCCGGCGACGGTCACCAAGAAGTCACGCTGATCCTCAGGGGCCAAGCCTCGCTTGGGTTTGGACGCAGGTGCTTGATGATCTTTGAAGGTTACCTCTAAGGGCTGGGTACAGAGAGACAAAGCATGTACACCTTCGGCTTGACGAATCATACCATTTTCGGTTTCTTGGTGCCAACCTTGGATCGGCCTTGGGTTCGAGTGTTCAAAGGAAGGGTATCAAGCAGTCCACGAAGGACCTTGTACTTGATCCCGGGCATATCCTTGACGCGACCCCCACGGATAAGCACCACAGAGTGCTCTTGCAGGTTATGACCTTCACCAGGGATGTAGGCAATAACCCGACGGCCGTTGCTCAGACGGATCTTGCAGATCTTACGGACCGCCGAGTTGGGCTTCTTTGGGGTCTTGGTATACACCCGGACACAGACGCCACGCTTCTGAGGGCATCCACGAAGAGCTGGGGTCTTAGTGTTTCGCATGCGCATCTTTTTGGTTCGACGTGTGGTCGCGAGTTGGTTCAGCGAAGGCATAGAGGAGTTAGATGAGTCACCCATCGGCAGACGGAGGTGAATGGCCGGTGCCCCTTCTGGACCGTGATCCAGAAGACAGAGGGGCTTTAGACCGAGTCGGTCAATAAGGACAAGCCTTAGAGCTCTTCAGGGACAAAGGACAGGAGATAGGACTCCAGTTTGCCCAGGAAAGGTACCACCACAAGGAAGTACACAAAGAAGTATACCGAGGCCACCTGACCAATGAAGACATAAGGCTCTTCCACAGGCTGACATCCAATCCACCCCAGAAGCACACAGTCCGCCACAAGCAGCCAGAACAGCTTCTTGTACAGGGGACGGAAGTTGGAAGATCGCATCGATGAAGTATGCACAAAAGGAAGCAGCAGTAGAGACACAAAGACAAGACCAATGGCTGCTACACCACCAAGCTTGTTTGGGATACTGCGCAGGATAGCATACACCGGTAGGAAGTACCACTCCGGAACAATGTGCGCTGGTGTAGACATTGGATTGGCTGGAATGTAGTTATCTGGATGCCCTAATGCATTTGGTGCAAAGTAGATAAAGAAGCTAAATCCCAGGGCAAAGACCACCCAGCCTACAAGATCCTTCAGAAGGAAGTAGGGGTAAAAGGACACCTTGTCCACACCTGCAAATGACCCTAGAGGGTTGTTTGACCCGTATTGATGTAAGGCCGCCAAGTGCACAATACTTGCGCCCGCAATAATAAAGGGCAGAAGGTAGTGCAAGCTAAAGAAGCGGTTGAGAGTAGCATTGTCCACACTAAACCCACCCCACAGCCAATAGGTAATGTCCATACCTACAACAGGGATCGCAGACGCAAGTGAAGTAATCACGGTCGCACCCCAGAAGGACATTTGTCCCCAAGGAAGAACATAGCCAATGAACGCCGTCAGGATCATCAGCAGAAGGATGACCACACCCACGATCCACACAAGCTCTCGAGGACGCACGTAAGATCCGTAGTACAGACCACGGAACAGGTGCAGGTAAACTACGATGAAGAACATGGACGCCCCATTGGCATGCATGTATCGTAGAAACCACCCACCGTGTACGTCACGCATGATGTGTTCCACGCTGGCAAAGGCAAGGTCCACATGTGGGGTGTAGTGCATCGCAAGGAAGATCCCAGTCGCGATCTGCACAAGAAGACAGATACCCGCAAGAGAGCCAAAGCCCCACCAGTAGGTCAGGTTAGATGGTGTCGGGTAGTCGATCAGGTGGTCATTCAGGGGTGCGACCAAAGGTTGCTTCAGGAAGGAAAGCCGACGCATAGAAAAGAGAAGGTGTGAGTAGGATCCCGGTATTAAGATACCTAATTGGGTCATGTACCGGCTGATTTGCACATCTGGTATGAAGCCTATAATCAATTGTCTATGCGTACACATTAGGTCACAAAAATCATTTTCCCGGGCGTCTGTGGACTATATACGTACACACAGACATTTTCCCGGGCGTCTTTCTCCACTTAGTGAAGAGCAATAGCATCATTCAAGTAAATACAAGACAGGATAGTGAACACATACGCCTGTAAGATCGCCACACCCACTTCCAAGAACATGAGAGCAAAGACCACAACAAGAGGAACAAGTGCAGCCAGCTTCAGGACACCGCCCAGAGACAGCATAGACCACCCAAACCCACTCAAAATCTTGACCAAAGTATGTCCAGCCATCATGTTCGCAAAAAGCCGGACCCCTAGGGAGATGGCACGGAACATGTAAGACACAAGCTCAATCACCACCAGGAAAGGTGCAAGCACAAGAGGTGCACCCGGGGGGAGCAAGAAGGAGAAGAAGTGCAGTCCATGAGTTAGGAAGCCAATCACGGTCACGCCTACAAAGACGGACACGGAAAGACCAAAGGTAACCACCACGTGACTTGTTGTCGTAAAGGAATACGGTACCATCCCGATAAGGTTGTTGCACAGAAGGAAGGTGAACAAAGTGAAGAAGAATGGGAAGTAGGGCTTTCCCTTTACACCCACCTGTTCCTTCACCAAGGACTGTACAAACTCATACACCATCTCTACAAAGGACTGCCATGGAGTAGGCACAAGACGGCCACCTTCTACAAGCACCATAGAGCACAAGGTCACAAAGAGCCCAGTACCTACGATCATGAACAGCGCCGAGTTGGTGAACGACCAGTAAAACTGGCCAAGATTCAGAGGCACCAGGGTAATGATGGTGAACTGATCCAGAGGTGAGAAGAAGAAGTGCATAGATACTGTGGATACTGGTAAAGAGAAGACTCTCCACCCTCTACCGAACAGGGGGGTAGGACAACCCCCATGGATACCACCGACCATTGAAAGAAGATTGTTAGATCTTCCCCTCAGGCCGGTGGCCCTGCTTGGTGGGAGGGGTTTACTTCTTACCCTCTTCTAACCCACCCCGGCAAAACCCTGGTTGGATGGGGCTTTTGGGGTTCCCTGGTACTTCCCCTCCAGGGTAGTATTACCAGCGGAATCCTGGGTGGCCTTGAACGTTGTCGAGTCGCTCTCAAATGTCGCAGACTTTCGCCACCGAGGCCATGGGTAATTTGCCGAGTCCCAATCGCTCATGATGGCTTGCAAGGTTTCCTTGAAGGTCGTGTTATACACCTTCAAGGAAGCCTCTGGGTCCACGTTCTCAGGCAGTGATTGCATCGCTACCTTGGCGGAGAGCTGGGCATGGATGATGGCATCATTCAAAACCCCCTTCCGTTCCTCATTGTACTTGTGCAGCTCGTACTTGTACAATGCGTATACGCTAAACCCCCATACGGCCCCTCGAATTCCTACGCTCCCAGGATTTCCCAGGAAGAAGTGGAGGTTTTTGGGACCAAAGGTCATCCACTCCAATCCCTTTTTCACAAAGGGTGAATAGCGGTGCCCAGCGCATACAACCACGCACTCAAGTGCGTAAGCCCACAGTGCTAGGTACGCCCAGAGGGGCAAATCGAGAAATGGACCGAAGGCCAAGGCAAACGAGAAGAGGTTGGACCATAAAGGGCACACGCTCCACGAATCGGTTGAAGTAAAGGAAAGGCGTGAATTCCAGAACGAGGACCTTTCGGATCCACGATTTCTCGGAATTCCAAGCTTTCCAAAACTCCGCATGTCCCCGTCGCTCCCGGAGCCATGTCCGGTACACCGACCGGCACAAGTACTGCACCCATCCAAGGATCAAATCCTTGGGGTGTGCAGTATCCCGAAGTAGGAGAGCATTTGCCCTCAAGAGGCAGACGGTCTCCCACGAAGGGAAGTCCTTTAGGAAGGGCTCGAAAAACCACTTCACGAAGAACTTCGGATTCACCAAGACCCCAAGGAGGTCGGCAGCAATCCGGCTTTTCGCACTCTTTAGGGTCATAGCAGACGTACGCTTGTATTGTGGGTTAGTCGTGAAGGCTCGGATTGAGCCTTCACGACTAACCCACTCGCTCCACATTCTCTGTGGATGGGTCGTGACTTCAATCGCGTCCTCACTGACTTCATGGTTTCCTCATTATGTATGTGGCGCAAGAAAACCCTGTTGGGAGGATGATCCTCTGTAAAGATGTGCTCCCCGTGAATGATCATCTACGGATGATCACCCAGTCTTCAGAGTCATAGTCAATTGAAATGTATTGGTGTTTGTCTTTCTTTGGTCTTTAGTGTGTACATGCAGATCTGTTTACACAGGGCACACCGTACACCTATCCACATGCTTGTCGTGCATGAGGTTGGATGCAGCTGTCTAAGAGAAAGGTTCACGCTTGATATGCTTTCAGCGTTTATCCTGTTACACCGTAGCTTCTCAGCCGTGCCTTCGGCAAGACAACTGATCACCAGAGGGTATGCATCACCGGTCCTCTCGTACAAGGTGATGGTCTCTTCACTGCATCGTTTGCGCACCCCAGGTAGAATCCAAACTGTCTCACGACGTTCTAAACTCAACTCAGGTACCATCTTAGACGGCGAACAGCCGTACCCTTGGGACCTTCTTCAGCCCCAGGATATGATCAGTCAACATCGAGGTGCCAAACACTGCCGTCGATAAGGACTCTAGGGCAGTATCAGCCTGTTATCCCTGGCGTATCTTTGATTCGTTAAGCACAAGCCCTTCCACACGGCACTTGTGGATCAGTATGGCCGACTTTCGTCTCTGCGCGACCTGTATGTCTTGCAGTCAGGCAAGGTAGGCATTCCCCGCTATTCAAGGTTTCCGTCCTTGAAGCCCTTACCTTCGCACGCCTCCGATACCCTTTAGGAGGCGACCGCCCCAGTCAAACTGCCTCACATGCAGGGTTCCTCTGAAGAGGGTAGCCCACACCACCGCCAAGGGTGGTATTTCACGGACGCATACGCTTCCACCTTTCCTACACAGGGACAGAGTGTGGGCACTGCAGATGTACAGTAAAGATGCACAGGGTCTTCTCGTCTTGGGGCACGTACTCCGCATCTGCACGGAGAATTCAATTTCACTGAGTCTACACTGGAGACAGTGGGGCAATCGTTACGTCTTTCATGCAGGCCAGGAATGAGCTGGCAATGAATTTCGCTACTTTATGATTGTTATAGTTACAACCGCCGTTTACTAGGCTTTCCATTTGCAGCTTGCACTGCGCCTTTTATACTTCTAGCACCGGGCAGACGTCAGACCCTATACGTCCTTTTACAAGTTTGCAGAGTCCTAATTTTTTAGTAAAAAGTCGTCACCCCCCTTTTGATGTATGCCAATGGCTTTCCCTTGTTCCGAAGGTACGGGAAGAATTTGCCGAGTTCCTTCAATGTAGTTTCCTCAACGCCTAAGTCTAGTCGACTCGTTCACCTGTGTCGGTTTAGGGTACGGTCTTCGAGGCCTTGTGAGCCTCCTGTACGGCTTTTCCTGCACACCTGCGCACGCCATAGCTATCCAAAGTGCCGTGGGTCGTACACCAGATGCGGGACAACGTACAGATCTCCATCAGGAAAGGCGGTGGCCTTTGCCCTTAGGGGCCGAATAACTCTGCGCTGGTTACCAGAACGCAAGAAAACCTTGAACGTACGGCGGTCATGCCTTATCTACATGATCTTTCGTTACTCATGCCAGCATAGTCACTTTTGAACCCTACATGAAAGCTTCCGCCCTCACTTCAGCAGTACTCAAAACGCTTCGCTACCATAGACACAGGCTGTATTGAACCTGTATCCATCCGTTGGGTCGGTACCTATGTTCAGCCCCGATACATCATCAACTACATCCAACTCGACGAGTGAGCTCTTACGCTTTCTTTAAAGGATGGCTGCTTCCAAGCCAACCTGCTCGTTGTCATCGTCGGAAGGTAGCTTTTCCCACTCACATAGGGTTTGGGGACCTTACCACACGGGTTGGGCTGTTTCCCTTTCGAGGCAGAACCTTAGCACTCTACCTCTGTCTGCACACGTAAAGATGATCTGGTATTCGGAGTTTTCATGAGAGCAGTAAGGCTTTGGGCCCCCATAGCTCAAGAAGTGCTCTACCCCCAGCATCCATAGTCAAAGACCATCGTGTACGCTCTACCTCAATAGATTTCGCGAAGAACCAGCTATCTCTGAGTTTGATTGGCCTTTCACCCCTCATCTCCAGTCATCCGCGCCTATTGCTACAGACGTCGGTTCGGTCCTTCAAAAGCAGGTACGCTTTCTGCAACCTGCTGGAAATGAGATCACTCAGTTTCGGGTCAAATGACGCAGACCGTTCGCGGCGTGCCCACTTGCTTTTGCTTTGCGTCCACCTCTTGGCTTACGCAGGCATACGTCATTTAGTCGCTGACCCATTATGCAAAAGGTACACCGGTAGCGCATTCCCGTGATAAGGAACCGCCATCGATTGTTTGTCGGTGTCTTGGTTCAGTTCTTTTCACTCCCCGCATTAGGGTTCTTTTCACCTTTCCTTCACAGTACTTGTGCACTATGGTTTTCAAAATCGTAGGTGTGGCTTAGAAGGTGGTTCTCCTATCTTCCCACCAGATGGTGGTACTTGTTCAACATGGTTCTTGCATTCTACAGGACTCAAACCTTCTCTGGTTGTGGTTTCCCCCACCTTCAACACAGAACCATGTCTCAAGCCAACGCCGGGTTCTCTCGCCGATACTACCGGCCTCTCGGTTGATTTCCTTTCCTACAGGTACTTAGATGTTTCACTTCCCTGCGTATCGAGTTCCTTCTTTGGAAGGACGTGCGGTTTCCCGCTGAGGGGACGCGGCCCTTTGGAGTGTTCTCATAGGATCGCTATTTCGCGTCGTTACACGCCCTGGTCTATTTTGAAACGGAGGCATCCGCAATACACCTTTGACAAAGGATGGAGTCGAACCATCGACCTATGCATTATGAGTGCATCGCTCTAACCCAGCTGAGCTACTTTATCCATCAATGAAGCTTCACCCCTCATAGACAAGCCGCGAGGACACTACTCGCACACACCAACACCCTTCTGTCCTTTTAGAGAAGCAGTGAGGATATCATCAAAGCCAATGAACGAACAAGGGGAGGGAATGTCCCGGATATGAAAGGGTCCGCTTTCATTGATGTTTTATCTGAACAACACGGTGCAACACTCTTCACTCTTGTAGTAGGGTAGGTTCGCCTACCCTACGTCGATTCACCGTGTAAAGGGGAATGAGCATCGTTGACGGCGTGGACTACTCATGTGACTAATATGGTTTGATCCCCACGCTTTCGCGTCTGAGTGTCGGTTCGAATCCAGGGAAGCGCCTTCGCATTGGGCATTCCGACTCGTATCTAAGCTTATTACGTCTCCTCGAGCCATTCTCTCCACCTCTTTCCGACCCAAGGGCACTCGTTCTTTGGGACATGACCTTCTCATAAGCTGAAGGATGGAGCCCAAAGCAGCAGAGCCCCACCTACACGCGATGTACGCCCAGTCAATCTGAATAACACTTACCCCTCCAGTATTACCGCGGCTGCTGGCACTGAAATTGGCCGGGGTTTCTTTCCCGTGCGTCGTCATGCTCTTCACACGTCGAAAGGGTTTTACGAGCACACGCTCTTCTTCACCCACGCGATATAGCTGGGTCATGCTTTCGCACATTGCCCAATATTCCTTACTGCCGCCGTCCATGGACGTCTAGGCCGTGTCTCAGTCCTAGTGTGGTTGATCATCCGCTAAGATCAACGAGAGATCGTGGACTTGGTAGCGCATCACTCACACCAACTATCTAATCTCCTATGGGCTGATCCTTCTCCGTGTACAACACACAGGGAGATTCACTCCAAGAGAAGGGTACCGTTCCCATATCTTACGCACCCGTTCGCTCATCCATCGTATGCAGTGGATGTCAACTTGCATGTATCAAGCCTATCGCTAGCGTTCATTCTGGGCCAGGATCAAACCCATGGTCCTTCAATGTAAAATCAAGATTGTGTATGGTCTGCTCATGATAAGCATCCTACGTCTTCCATGTACAAAAACGAGTCACTTCAACCACAGGTTCCCCTACGGTTACCTTGTTACGACTTCATATCAGTTACAGCACCTGCAGTGACCAGAAGCACACTGTCCTGGATCCGAGGATCTCCAGAAGTGCATTTCTAAGCTTTGTACATGTTCCGCTCCCATTATGTGACGGGCGGTGTGTACAAGGCTTAGATACAAGTTCACCGTAGCGTGCTGATCTACGATTACTAGCGATTCCACCTTCATGCTCTCGAGTTGCAGAGAGCAATCCGAACCCGACGACCTTTCACGTGTAGCTCCATGTTGCCATATCGCTTCGCATTGTAGTCGCCAGTGTAGCACATGTGTAGCCCAACCCATAAGGGCCATGAGGACTTGACGTCATCCTTACCTTCCTCCCGTATGTCACTGGCAGTCTTGCAGTAGCGCACCCACACGCTCTCCTACAATAAGGGTTGCGTTCGTTTCAGGACTTAACCTGACAGCTCACGCCACGAACTGACGACAGCCATGCAGCTCCTGTATACCATCAGAGCGTGCAGAGACCTGCACCCCCATGTATATTCCAAGGATTGGTAAGGTTCTGCGCGTTATATCGAATTAAACCACATGCTCCACCGCTTGTGTAAGCCCCCGTCAATTCCTTTAAGTTTTAGTGTTGCCACCGTAGTCTTTAGGCTGCCCATTTCATGCGTTAGCGCACCCTCTGCAGGATTGTGAAAAGGAAGATGGAGTCGTATGTACACCCACCATACGGCACGGTAATACACAGCTCACATCAATTCTACGTTCAAGGTGTTGAAGCCCATCAACGCGACACCAATGGTCGAGGGTGGTACCCACCACATCCGAACACGTCAATACACCTTCTGTCCTCATAGAGAAGCAGTGGATGTTATAGAGATACGTTCCAAGATCTGACAACGTTCTACTTTCATCGATGTACCTTCTGACCTATAAGAGCGCCTGTGTGCCATTGTAAGCGATGTTCTAACTCCACAGAGGGGAAACCGGTCTATGTAACGAACATCTCAGAAGGACTCCGTTACCATCTCGATGTAGTTTACCTTTCGATGTCGCTCCACTACCTAGGGACGCGACCCGCTCTGAGTTTTTTTGTGTACCTCCGGGGAGGGATCCCTCCCCTACCCTTATAGAGAAGCAGTGAATTGTGATCGCGAAAGTTACGTCTAGAACATCAAGTAGTTCATGTTAGCTATGTCGACACAAGGTACATGACACGATAGGTGTATGAGGTATTATACATATCGAAGAAGGTTAAGTTCACCTACGGGTAACTGTCATGATAGGAATATGGTAACGCTAGCACAATGGTTGACATCTACACACTGAACTTTGTCGCTTCACCGCCGTGACTGCTTCTCTATAAGGGCAGAAGGTTATTCATGAACCTACATAGACAATCTTGTGCTTAAATGAAACATTAGTAAGGGCAGAACACGTGTCACAAGCGCATACGCATTGCAACTCGTTCCAGAAGCCGTTCTGAAATCAGTTCCTCCAGAACATGTTGAGCTGATTTCAATGATGTCTTCACTGTGTGATTCATGGAGGTCGAGTCAAGTCGCTTCTTGTCCATCCCCCCTCTCCGGAGAGGAGAGGATCAGACTTCCTTCTAGGATCCAAAGGATGTGGCTTTCACAGCTGGGATTTCTTCGAAGGTGTGGAAAGGAGGTGGAGAGGCCACGGTCCATTCCAGTGTGGTCGCTGGCACGTTACCTTCTGTAACGATGGAACCACAGGCCCAAGGGTCGCTTGGACACTCTTCTCCAGAGGTCAAGGTTACGTAGACCACGTAGAAGAAGAACACAGAAGCAAGGATAGACAGGTACGACCCGTAGGAAGCCACCACATTCCAGGCTGCAAAAGCATCTGGGTAGTCTGGAATCCGACGTGGCATCCCGGCAAGACCAAGGAAGTGCATAGGGAAGAAGGTCAAGTTCACTCCAATAAAGAAAAGCCAGAAGTGAATCTGTCCGAGCTCTTCCGGATACATGCATCCAGAGATCTTTCCGATCCAGTAGTAGAAGCCTGCAAACAAAGCAAAGACAGCGCCCATGGACAACACATAGTGAAAGTGCGCCACCACGTAGTAGGTATCGTGTAAGGCGATGTCAATCCCAGCATTCGCAAGGATCACACCAGTTAAACCTCCCACCGTGAAGAGGAAGATGAACCCAAGCGCAAATAGCATGGGTGTTCGTAGGTAGATAGATCCACCCCATGCGGTTGCAATCCACGAGAAGATCTTGATTCCAGTAGGAACCGCAATGATCATTGTGGCCGCGGTGAAGTAGGCTCGGGTATCCACATCAAGACCAACCACGTACATGTGATGTGCCCATACAATGAAACCAAGTGCACCAATAGAGAGCATGGCATAGATCATACCAATGCTTCCAAAGATCGGCTTCCGTGAGAAGGTCGAAATCACATGAGACACAATCCCAAAGCCTGGAAGGATAAGGATGTACACTTCTGGGTGTCCAAAGAACCAGAAAAGGTGCTGGTACAGGATAGGATCACCCCCACCCGCTGGATCAAAGAAGGATGTGGAGAAGTTTCGATCCGTCAACAGCATAGTAATCGCTCCTGCAAGCACCGGAAGGGAAAGTAGCAGAAGGAAAGCCGTGATCAGAACGGACCACACAAAAAGGGGCATGCGGTGCAGGATCAGTCCAGGTCCTCGCATGTTGAAGACGGTCACAATAAAGTTGATCGCGCCTAGGATCGAAGATGCTCCAGACAAGTGCAAAGAGAAGATGGCCAGGTCCACCGCACCTCCAGAGTGGGATGCAATGCTTGACAAAGGCGGATATACTGTCCATCCTGTACCTACACCTACTTCTACAAGAGCTGAGCTTAGCAGAAGTAACAGCGATGGTGGAAGCAACCAGAAGCTGATGTTGTTCAGTCGGGGGAATGCCATGTCTGGCGCACCAATCATGATGGGCACAAACCAGTTCCCAAACCCACCAATGAGGGCAGGCATCACCATGAAGAAGATCATGAGGAAGGCATGGGCTGTGATCAGCACATTGTAGACCTGGTGGTTTCCTCCAAGGATCTGTGTACCTGGCTGCGCCAGCTCCATACGGATAAGTAGGGAGAAGGCGGACCCTAGCACTCCAGAAAAGGCACCAAAAAGGAGGTACAGGGTACCGATGTCTTTGTGGTTTGTCGAGAACATCCACCGTTGGATAAAGGCTGACATAGAGCAAGTGAAAGGGTGGCTTCGAGATAGTGTCCTCACTAAGGAACTTCTTTGGCTATGGGAGGATATACGTCTTCTCACAAAGACACACAGACACTCTTGTTGATACGTTCCGTTCCCTGTTCATGACTTGTCATTCACTGCGTGCCTATAAGGACAGAAGGTCTTCTTGGTCTTGGTGTGCATATAGCATGTGCTCCTGTGTCCAGTCACGCTGTATGGTGCACGCTTGATTTTGTATCGTGTGTGAAGGTATACGCACTCCAACCGAACCCTTTCCGACTTCGATCTTGCATCGTATACCCCTGTATATACTGTTTCACGATGGGACACGCAGGAGCACATGCTGTGCACCGGCTGATGCTTTGCCTAAGGTCACACCTTATGGATGGTACGGATGCGTTGTGCATGCTTGCATCCGTAGGAATGAATGGAGCAATGGGAGTCCATTGGCTTCAGTGGTGTCCACACCGACTGCATCAATGGTACTCATGAGCTGCACCTCCGAGAGGCCTTGCCTCAGGAGCACGGGTGTGCACCTAAGGAGGTGGTACCTTACTTCTTCACCTTCTTTGTTTCCTTGGAAGGTGAAGAAGACGAGGCTTTCTTTGGTGAAATCACCTTTGCCTTTGGAATCTCCTTCGGTTTTGATGACGAAGCCTTCTTAGGGGCTTGCGTCTTCTTTGATGAAGGTTTTTTAGGTTTAGCTTGGGTCACCGGGGTTGGAACTTCTGGAGTTGAAAGTGATGCAACCTTCTTCTGCGAATCAAAGGTCTTCATAGAAGCTTCGAGACACTGCGCACCCATGGATGGAATACATTCCATAGAAGCAAGGAAGAGTGATGAAGAACCACTTTGAAGCTTGCGATGGGTGGTAGTTTCCCGGGAAGCTTCCGTACGTTCCATCAATGTAAGAGCGTTCACAAGGGTTTCATTAGCCTTAGACTTTACCATGTGCGTATGGAGTCCACACAGAGTCTTCAAGCGAGCATCCACAAGGGAACCAAGAGTATTTACAAGGAAAGGAAGGTTCTGATGATCCTCATGAACTTTGGCCTGGGCACGTAATGCTTCCACTTGCAAGGTATGAGAACGACGCAACTCTTGCTCAATGAGTGCCTTGCGCGCGGCAAAGGCTTCCGAGAAAGCATCACCCATGGTCTGATAGCTTGTTACCACAAACAGCACAAAGCAAATCAAGATCAAGAGCTCCTCATTGTAAATCAGAAGGTTCTTTGAAGACAAGACAACCAAACCAAGAAACGAACCCAACACAACCATGAAGTTCGAAGGCATAGAGATGAAGAATGAATGTATCCCCTAGAGTATACCAGGGGACATAGTTAGTGAGAACATACTGAAGCACAGAGCTCACGGGAAAGTGGCTGAGTGGTTTAAGGCGACAGACTGTAAATCTGCTGGCAGACGTCGACACAGGTTCGAATCCTGTCTTTCCCATCGTGCCAAGGTTAGATAACATAAGGGTAATGTACTGGACTGCAAATCCTGTAATGACGGTTCGAGTCCGTCTCTAACCTCCTCGGCGAGTATAGCTTAGATGGTTAAAGTATCAGACTGTGACTCTGATGATACGGGTTCAATTCCCGTTACTCGCCCTTTGTCTGTTGTACATCCTCGTGCTCCACCTGCGCATGGTGGTTCACGAGGTTAAGGACCCCAGGAAGGCTTCCTTCCAAGATGGATACCAATTGTGTGGCTACTGTCGTCATCTCAGGGAGCACGCTGTGATCCAAAGGTGTTGGAGATTCAAGTCGCTTTACCATATGTCCCTTACACAGGGAAGAAGCATCAACCATCCCAAGCAGGGTGCAGGCCATGTCTTCTTTGGTTACAGCGGTTACAAGAGCATGCAAGCTTGCAAAATCTGGGCAGAATAAACCTGCGGTACAGGTTTGCACCATGGACGCCCATGGAAGGGTTTGATGGGTGCCAAGGGCGCGGACGCTGGAGGGGAAGATGGGGACCACGCCCACGTTTGGGTTCACCTTTGTCAACTGGTCCATCAGCCGATGTCGCTCGCGCACGGTATAAGTGTGAAGCTGGACAATGGCGTAGTGGGAGGCGTCACGGAAGCGTGAGGCGCGTGCGTAGTTCACACAGGTCTTTTCGTACATAGGAGCTTTGTGTACTGCTTGTCTACAAGAGCAGAAGGTCTTCTTGGTTTCCTTGCACTGCACATGTGTAACTCTTCGAATGTCATTCACTGACTTCTATGGTGTCCTCACTGCTTCTCTATGAGAACATAAGGTTGTTGGTGAACCTTGTTGATCAGAACCCTAGTCACAAAGGTACATAGATACTCTCATTCTCAGATGAGACATCGACGAAAGCAAAACGCTGTCAGATGTGGAATATTTGAGTCCCTCATTCATTGCTTCTCTACAAGGACAGAAGGGTGTTGGTGAAGGAGCTTTGTTTTGCGCGTGGTTGTTGAAGGCCCAAAGCCTTTGTATCCCTTCCTTTCCCCTATGTCGTCTCAAGCCGAATACATCCTTTCGAAGGTAGATGCCCTGTTGAACTGGGCGCGTAAAGGCTCGCTCTGGCCCATGACCTTTGGTCTGGCCTGCTGTGCCGTGGAAATGATGCATACGGGTGCGGCCCGATATGACTTGGATCGGTTTGGGATGATCTTTCGTCCCAGTCCCCGGCAATCCGATGTCATGATTGTGGCCGGCACCTTGACCAACAAGATGGCACCTGCGCTTCGTAAGGTCTACGATCAGATGCCCGAACCCAAGTGGGTGATCTCTATGGGCTCATGTGCGAACGGTGGAGGCTACTACCACTACTCCTACGCCGTCGTCCGTGGCTGCGATCGGATTGTCCCAGTGGACGTGTACGTTCCTGGATGCCCGCCGACAGCAGAAGCCCTGCTTTACGGTCTACTACAGCTGCAGAAGAAGATCCACACCCAGACCAATACCCTTCAGTGGTATACTAAGTAACGATCCCCTATGCAGAACCCCTCCTTTGTACAGACCTTGCCTATGCTTATGCCCCAGTGGGTGGACTCTGTGTCCATCTGCCCACGGACCCAGGAAGCCGAGTGTGTGGTTCATCCTTCTGCGCTCCTTTTCTTCATGCAGGTCCTGCATAAGACCACCACTCTCCAGTTCAAGGTGCTTGTGGATGTGACCGCGGTGGACTACCCCTCACGCGCCAAGCGCTTTGATGTGGTCTACCATCTGCTGAGCGTGCAGTACAACACACGACTACGGGTTAAGACCATGGTAGATGAGCTGACCCCTGTACACTCTTTGACGTCTTTGTATCCTTCCGCCAACTGGTTTGAGCGTGAAGTATGGGATATGTTTGGGATTTGCTTCCTTCATCACCCAGACCTTCGTCGGATCCTTACAGACTACGGCTTCCAAGGACATCCACTCCGTAAGGATTTCCCCTTGAGTGGATACGTAGAGTTCCGGTATGACGACTCCAAGAAGCGAGTTGTGGCGGAACCCGTAGAACTGTCTCAGGAATTCCGGTACTTTGATTTTGCCTCGCCCTGGGAGTTGATTTCCAAAGGCTAACCCTCTTCCAGGGAAGAGGCTTTCTGCCCTCCCCTGGATAGTCGGAGACGAGAAGAAAAAGACTGGGAACTACTCCCAGTCCAAAGCCCCCTTCCGCCACTCGTAGACAAAGCCCACGGTCAGAACACCCAGAAAAATCATCATAGCCCAGAATCCAAAGGGGCCAACGTTATGAAGGGAGACCGCCCAGGGAAAAAGAAAAGTGACCTCCAAGTCAAAGATGATGAAGAGGATGGCAACAAGGTAAAAGCGAATGTCAAACCGTCCCCGTGCATCGTCAAAGGGATCAAACCCACATTCATAGGCCGAGACCTTCTCCGGATCTGCCTTCTGAGTAGAGAAGACAAAGGACAGGCTGAGGATCAGTACCGATAAGGTGGCGCTGATGACAAGGTACACAAGAAGAGGAGCGTACTCGCTCATACAGGATCTTGGGTGTTTAGCTCAGTTGGTAGAGCATCTCGTTTACACCGAGAATGTCGGCGGTTCAAGTCCGTCAACACTCAATGAAGCATTGACCATATTGGCGGTTTAATCCCGCCAACACTGAGGGGAAAGTAGCTTAATGGTAGAGTCCTGGCCTGTCACGCCAGTGGGTGCGGGTTCAACTCCCGTTTTTCCCGATCGGTTAGCGATCCACCTCTCCAAAGACGATGTCCTGGGTACCAATGATGGTCACCACATCCGCAAGCATGTGATGCTTGGCCATGAAATCCAGGGCTTGGAGATGGACAAAGCCTGGAGCACGGATCTTACACCGGTAGGGCTTGTGAGTACCATTGGACACCAAGTAGACACCAAACTCCCCCTTTGGAGCTTCAACGCCTACATACACCTCTCCTGCAGGCACTACCACCCCTTCGGTGTAATGTTTGAAATGGTGGATCAAGGACTCCATGGAGGCTTTCATGTGGGTCCGAGACGGCGGAGTGATCTTACGGTCATCCACCTTGATGCTTCCTTCTGGCATGGCGTTGACGCAGGCAAGGATGATCCGCAGGGACTGACGCATCTCCTCAATCCGGATCACGTACCGGTCGTAGCAATCCCCGTTGGATCCTACAGGCACGTCAAAGGACACTCGGTCATAGGCGTCAGTGGGTTGGGTCTTTCGAAGGTCCCAGGCCACCCCAGATCCACGAAGCATCACCCCAGAGAAGCCCCAAGCAAGGGCGTCTTCCGCAGACACGGTCCCAATGTTTACCAAACGTTGCTTCCAGATCCGGTTGTTGGTGAGCATCTCTTCCATCTCATCAATCCGAGACGCAAAGTGGACGCAAAAGGTGTGAATGTCGTCACACAAGCCAAGAGGAAGGTCTTGAGCCACTCCACCTGGACGAATGTAGGCCGCATGCATTCGGGCACCGGACACGCGCTCGTAGAACTCCATCAGTTTTTCCCGCTCCTCAAAGGCCCATAGAAAGGGGGTAAGTGCACCCACATCCATGGCATGGCAGGACAGAGCCAACAGGTGGTTAAGCACGCGGGTAATCTCACAAAAGAGTACGCGGATGTACTGGGCCCGAAGAGGGATCGGACACTGGAGGAGCTTCTCCACCGCCAAGGAGTACCCGTGTTCCTGGGCCATCATGGACACGTAGTCCAAGCGGTCAAAGTAAGGCAAGGCTTGCATGTAGTTCTTATACTCAACCAACTTCTCGGTGCCCCGGTGGAGCAGGCCAATGTGTGGGTCCGCACGTTCTACTACCTCACCGTTCATCTCCAGCACCAACCGTAGCACGCCATGGGCCGCGGGGTGTTGGGGACCAAAGTTCAAGGTAAAGTTCTTTACCTTCTTAGACATGATGGAGGCATCAAAACCCATAGACAGACAGGTTGGGGAAGTGGCTGAGTGGCTGAAGGCACTGGTTTGCTAAATCAGGGTGCGCGTACGTGCACCATGGGTTCGAATCCCGTCTTTCCCGTAGTGGGGGTGTAGTTCAATGGTAGAGCGCGTGCTTTGCAAGCACGAAGCTACCGGTTCAAGTCCGGTCACCTCCAGACCGTGCCCTCGTAGCTCAGCTGGTAGAGCGTTCCCATGGTAAGGGAAAGGTCCCCGGTTCAACTCCGAGCGTGGGCAGGCCCTGTTACAAGGGCATACAATGAGGAGACCATTGAAGACAGTGAACGAGAAGTCATGAACACCCATATGTAAAGGGAAGGTATCACAAATAGAGTGACTGTCTTCAATGGTTTCTTCACTGCTTCTCTATAAGGACAGAAGGTTCCAACACATCATCTTCAACATAGCGTCATTCTGTTTGACCAGAACACGCATCACAAGGATACATAGACACTCTTGTTGCTCAGATGATACATCGATGAAAGCAGAATGCTGTATGTGACTGGTGTCTTCCGGCGTCTCATTCACTGTCTTCGAGGGTGTTGTCACCACGTCTCTACTAAGGGCAGAAGGGTACACACAGCCACCCCAGAGTGTGCTTCCACGAGAGAGATAGAGGTTATATGCTTCCACTTCCGAGTATGCGCGTCCACATGCGCGCCTTCGTGCACAAAATCCACCCCTTCTTTGCTGACCAGTGGACTACGGTCAACACCTTGTTATCCTCCACCCCACGCATGGGTAAGGTGACTCGCACGGCCCTTGGTACCAAGAAGAGTTTGGTCACCGTCAATCGTGGCCCTCATGTGCACAAGAAATCCCGGGAGCAGTTTTACTTCCGGACCTGCTCAAGCTTGGTTTCTTTGGGCCTGCGGTCCCGACGCCACTTGCGCTTTCCCCACTCCCACCTTGTCTTTGCCTTTGCCCATATGGAAGAGGCCGGTGTGGAACTGGCAAAGACGGTGTGTTATCGCACCACTCTGGTTGCAGCATCAACCCTATGACCCGTTCCCTTTGGAAAGTCCCCTTTGTTGATCCTTCCATCCTAGGCATGACCCACGGGAAGACCCATACGGTATGGTCCCGACGGTCCACCATCATTCCCCAGTGCGTGGGTCAGCAGATCCTTGTCCACAATGGTACCCGCTTCGTACGTGTGACCGTGTCCTCCGACATGGTAGGTCATAAGTTTGGTGAGTTTGCGGTCACCCGAAAGAAGACCGTACACAAGAAAAAGACCAAGAAGAAGAAGTAATATGGCACAGAAGATCGGCCCAGCCTCTCTCCGACTGTGGACAAACAAGGAGGTCCATGGACTCTGGATGGGGTCAGTGACGTATACAGAGCTCCTCCATACCGGTGAACGGATCCACACCTTCTGCGAACGGCTCTTTCGTCAGTTGGGACTTCGAGGGAGTATGACCCATGTCCAAGCCTCCAACCATCGATTGCTGATCCAATCCTTTGTGCCCAAGCCCTCGGCCATGCACAAGAAGTTTCGACACAAAGGCTTTCACCGTGGAAAGATCCCAACCCTTGCCTACGGACGGTATGCTCCCTTTCTCCACCTGGACACCACGCCACTTAAGGTCAATCCTCATGTGTACGCGCTGACCATGGCTGGAGGGTCCAAGAAGATGGAAGTGGTCAAGCAAGAAGCCACAATGCACACCCTTCTTGCCCTTGGCGAGGCGGTGACGGAAAAAACCCATGTCTTGACGCCACCTTTGATGGCCCAGCAGCTTCACCTTTTTCCAAGCAGTCGTGTGTTTCTAGTCAAGGGATCCAAGGCCTTGGTCTCCGACTACGTGCCTCACGTGGAAGCCATCCTGTCCAAAACCACTGGCACTCAAGTGGTGTGGGAGGTGTATAAGATGAAGCACGTCTTCTCCTCGGCATCCTTTGTAGCGCATTACATGGCCATCCAATTTGAGACCCAACGTAAGAAGCCCTTCCGGGCCATCTTTGAGGACGTGGTCTCCAAGTGCATCAAGCATGCACACATTGTAGGCGTTCGTGTGGTGATTGCGGGGCGGATTCGAAATGCAGCCAAGGCGTCCACCCAGATGGCCAAGTACGGACAAACATCCTTGCACGTGTTCTCCCACGCCATTGACTATGCTTCCACCTCGGCTCATTCCAAGAACGGGCTCTTGGGGATTAAGGTATGGTTGTCCTACACCCTCTAAGCCCTATGCTTCAACCAAAGTCCTCCACCTTTCGAAAGATGCATAAGGTCAAAGCTCGTGGCTCCAAGAAGATGACCCTGGACTTTGGACACTTTGGTGTCCAAACCACGGAACCAGGCGTACTGGCTGCGACGACGGTGGAAGCCCTTCGTCGGACTCTCACCCGAACCCTGAAACGGCAGGGCAAGGTGTGGATTCGTGTCTTTCCCCATCGTGTAGTGACCGCAAAGCCTGCGGAAGTCCGTATGGGAAAAGGGAAAGGATCACCTTCCCACTGGGTCTGTGACCTGAAGAAGGGTCAGATCCTCTTTGAGGTAGCGGGGGTACGTCCACAGAAGGCTTTGGAAGCCCTAGCTACCATTATGCCTAAGTCGCCTCTGAAGCTCAAGCTGATCCAGCATCGAGCCACAGCTTCTCCACCCACCACCGACCACCTATGATTCAAGTAGGGACCGTCCTTCAGATCACGGACAACACCGGTGGGCGGTATGCCCAATGCGTGAAGGTCCTGCAAAAGACAAAGGGGAAGGTCGCCTCCAGTGGCGACCTTATGGTGGTTTCTGTGAAAGCCTTGGTTCGAAAGCATCGGGGAAAGATCAAGAAAGGTCATCTGTACAAGACCTTGGTGTGTGAAACCAAGAAAGTGCTCCGACGGAAGGATGGATCAGGAATCCGGTGTGCCCGGAATACCGCCGTGCTCTGTTCACCCACGCTTTCGCCTTTAGGGTCACGGATTGCTGGGATTACCCCCTACGAGCTCCGTCTCAAAGGTCATACCAAGGTGCTCTCTTTGTCTGCAGCCAACATCTAGGTCTTTGTCTATGCTCTCTCTCCAGGCTCTGTATACACAGATTCTTGCCCGGGACCTTGTCCTGAAAACCCCGAGTGAAGGCCTGGCTAGTCTGCCCAAGGTAGACAAGATCCACGTGCACTTCACTTCCAAGGCTCTCTTGGCAGATCCCACTCACTTGTTGATCCCGGCTACGGCCTTGACCGTGTTGACTGGGCAACGACCAAAGGTGATCCGCGCACGATGTTCCGTCGCCACCTTCAAGTTACGAAAAGGGGACCCCTTGGGATGTCACCTTACCCTCCGGGGCCAGAAGATGTGGGCTTTTCTCACGCAGTGGTCCATGCTCTTTCTGCCCTTGGATCCACGCCAGTCTTCTTTGGCCTTGGCCTCGGATCACCCTCACCTCTTTCTTGGTCTCAAGGATGTTCTCTCCTTTCCCACTTTGAAAATGGGGATTGACTTCTTTGAGACTCTTGAAGGTGCTCAGATCTCTCTCCATATGGCAAACCATTCTTCAATGGAGCCCCGTGTGGGTGAAGCCTTCTGGAGCGGACTTGGTCTTCCCGTCCACCCACCTCAAGCCTATGGACAATCGAAGCCGTAAGGATGCACACAAGCGCACCTTGGTCGCACGTCGCGAGCACATCCGTGTCCTGTACAAGGCTATCCTCGCGGATCTCTCCCTACCGGCCAAGGTACGGTATGCGGTCGCCAAGGCCTTGTATGCTCTTCCACGTAAGACTGCGCCTACGGGCATCGTGAATCGATGCGTCCACAGTGGGCGTGCCAAAGCCGTTTACCGGAAGTGGAAGCTTTCCCGGATTAGTCTTCGTCAGAAGATGACCTTTGGTCTCTTACCTGGGTTGATCAAAGCTTCGTGGTAAACCTTCTCCTCTTTTCTATGCGCTCCCTTCACCATCTCTGTGCCAGCGTGCACAACGGACGAAAGGCCAAGAAGGTCACCATCTCTCTGACCTACTCTACCCTCCTGTGGAAGGTGGTCTCCGTCCTTGGCTCGGCGGGCTACCTCCAAGGCTTTGGGCTTATGGAGTACAACGGGGTCCGAAAGATCATTCTTCGGCCAGACCTTCAAGGGGTGACCTTGGTGGCACCCAAAGGGAGTCCAACGGCCCAACCCATTTCTTGGGCTGACCTGTGTGTTTCCCAAACTCTGTCCACCACTATCATGTCAACCACTCTGGGAGTGATGACCTGTGAACAGGCTAAAGCATACAAGATTGGTGGTCTTCCCTTGCTGACGGTAGGTCCTCCTCGTGCCTAACCCCTTTCCTATACCTCATGCTGCTCCTTCGCTATGTGTACTCATCCCTACGTCAGCATGACCTTTCCTTCTGTGGTCCTCACCAGCCTTGAGGGGTCACTTCTGACCATGAAAGGGCCCCTAGGTGTGATGACATTCAATCTTGCACACTTTGATCCGACCGGCACCCTTGGGGCCTCTCTCATCCATACGGAACAGGGATCCACTCTTCATCTGTCTGTACACACCAACGGAGACTCCCTGACTATCATCCAGTCCACCCTTCGAAACGCCATCCACGGGGTAGCTCAAGGCTTTCTGGTAGAGCTTGAAGCCAAGGGCGTGGGCTACAAAATCCTTCGTGAAGGTAATACAATGTCCTTCAAGCTTGGGCTCAGTCATACGGTCGCCACCGAGGTACCAAAAGATGTAGTGATCTTGAACCCTCATCCCCAACGTATGATGATCTTTGGTATGGATAAGCAACGCGTCCACAGCATTGTGGCCCAGCTTCGAGCCTTGCGTCCACCAGAAGTCTACAAGGGTAAAGGCTTGGTCCGTAAAGGTGAATCCCTGCGTCGAAAGGAGGGCAAGAAAAAGTAAATCTATGGTCTTCTTCATGCACACCAATCTGAAGGCGGACCGACCCATTCGGTTGGCGCTGACTCAGGTTTATGGCCTGGGACCTTCGACTGCCCAACAGCTATGTGACCAGCTTGGCTTTCATCCCAAGATGACCACGGGGTCCTTAAAGGCGGGACACTGGGACCAGTTGGCCCGGATCGTATCCGCCTATCACATTACAGGCGCTGAGCTCAAGCGCGTCCAGGCGGAAGATATCCAACGGACAGTTCGGATGTCCTCTTACAAAGGCTTCCGGTTTACCCAGGGTCTCCCTCTTCGTGGTCAACGAACGCATACCAATGCACGCACGGCCCGAAAACATCGGCGACTGAAGCGTTAACCCTTGTACATGGACGCAGCCCCTGGACACACGTATGTGGAAGCCAGGGGAAACTCCATATGGAAGCATTGTCCTTATGCACCTTGGGTGGGTGCTAAAGAGTGTGCAACTGCCTTTCATACGTGCCCATTCCTAATGGGCACTCTTGTTTTTTCTTGAGACTTTACGGGGGCGAGGCGAAACGTGTCGTTTGTATATGGCCGAGGGTGCAAAACTCATTGGTGCTGGATGTGCGACCATTGCGTTAGCAGGTGCGGGCGCAGGTATTGGAATCGTTTTCGGTTCCTTTATCAGCTCTGTTGCACGTAACCCCGCGCTTACCAAAACCTTGTTTGGGTATGCGATTCTAGGGTTTGCGTTAACAGAGGCTATTGCCTTGTTTGCGTTGATGATGGCTTTCCTCATCTTGTTTGTATTCTAAGCCTATACTCTCGGGACGTTTCAAACCTGTAAACGCGTATCCCGGGTATGCGGGAAGGGTGCGGTAACATATACAACCATGCTTTGGGTCCCGACGACGGATGTGCTCGCGGTGTGCGACACAGTGACGAAGCCTTGGTGACTAGGATCTCTTGCGCGCCGGCCACACCCCGGCGCGTGTACACAGTATGCGGATATGACGAAATGGTAGACGTATCAGATTTAGGATCTGGTGGGGAGACCCGTGGGGGTTCAAGTCCCTCTATCCGTACACGACTATACCTATAGGTGTTGAGTGTTGCTCAAAGGGTGTGTAGCTCAATGGCAGAGCATTAGGCTTTTAACTTACTGGTTGCAGGTTCGAGTCCTGCCACACTCATGCTTGCGGGATGGAGTAATTGGCAACTCGTCAGGCTCATAATCTGAACATTGTGGGTTCAAGTCCCACTCCCGCGCACTGGACGGGTGTCTGAGCGGTTGAAGGTGCCAGTCTTGAAAACTGGTGTACGCAAGTACCGTGGGTTCGAATCCCACCCTGTCCGATCGTGTCCATGTGTATTGGGCCCTTGTCTCTATGCGTTCCCTTCTATGTCTGCCTTGGTGTCCTTGGGAGTTGAACTCCGAACCAAAGTCATTTACCTTGGGACCAGTCTGCTTGGGGTCTTTATTGCCTTCTTCCATGAGATCGAGGTGTGGACCTACCTTGTGGTCTACCCTTTGGTGACGGGCACAGGAGTGCTCTGTACTTTTACCCCTTTTGAACATCTGAAGGCAAGCCTGTCCTTGAGTGGGTATCTGACCCTTGGTGTGCTGGTAGTATGGGTAACCTATATGGGCACTACTTTCCTCCTACCATCTCTGTACCGACGAGAAGCAAAAGGACTTGTGGGTATCCTGTGGGGCCATCTCTTGGTCCAAGGGATGTGTGGGTTATGCGTTGGTATGACTGGGCCCTTTCTGGTCCATACCTTGATTCCCTTCACGAGTGGACATCTTCCCCAGTTAGAAGCCTACGTAAGCTTTGTCTGGGTGGTCTACGGGGGCATTCATTTTAGCCTCGGCCTGTGCTGGGCGGTCTGCATTCTTCTGGTCACCACCCCAGGCGTAGGTACTACATTAGGCAACAACCGACGATGGGTACACCTAGGTGCCCTGTGCCTGTCTGCCTTATTGTCACCGCCAGAGCTAAGCCTCCAGCTGCTGTGTACCCTCAGTCTCTGCTTGTGCCTTGAGACTGTCTTCCTTGTGACCACCCTGGCCACAACCTATACTCATTTACCGCGCTACCGCGGCTTTGAGATGGGTGGACTTCAGGATGGTGGGAAGGACTAGGGTTTGGGGATGCCAAAGCACAACAAGGTGTAAGGTCTGGTAGTTGATTTCAAGGTGGGTGGGCTTCCACCAAAGGGAGGAAACCTTATTCTTCTTGGTCTTGAGTGTAGATGCGTGGAGAAGGGTCTTCACCAATCGCCCAGACTGGTCACGGACGAAGGCTTCACGTCGGACGAGCTTCCGTCGGGGACAAAATGTCGTCGGTGTGGGTTGGGACAGGGGTGCGTGTGCCCAGAAGGTACGCATGGACTCTTCCACACTGGAAACTGCCTGTGGGTGGATGGAGACCACATCTCCTGGAGAAAGCAATCGTCCCTTGGTGGTCACGACCTGACCATTGACGCATACCTTTCCATGGGCAATCCACTGATGGAGCTGAAGGTAGCTTGTAGCAAACCGTGCCCGATACAGGATCACGTCCAAGCGCATTTCCAGAAGCTGGAGAAAGGCCTGTAAAGATGGCACGGATGTCTTCTTGGCTTTGGAGAACAGATTCACAAAGGTGGAGGTGTTGGAAGGCCCGTAGACCGTTTTCAAGATCCGAAGCAAGGTCATCCCGTAAAAGGTGGGGGTCTTGGGTGGTCGGGGAACCAAGGGCTTGGTCACCTTCTTCTTGGCACGGCGGACCTCTTTGGCCATCCACGCGGTGTGTTTGGGGTTCAGTTTCCGCCAAGGCCATACGGGAATGCGCAGTTGGCGCAAGGTTTTGTACTTAAGCAGGGAGGACATAGAAGGGAAGGATTACGTCTACGGTGGAATGAGGGATCAAAGATCTACTTACTATCGGACTTGAACCGATACCCCATAGTTGGGAACAGATTTTAAGTCTGTCGTGTATACCAATTTCACCAAGTAAGCAGCGGGTAACGGGAATCGAACCCGTATCATCTGTGTGGAAGACAGAGAATTTACCATTAATCCATACCCGCGCTGCATCCATATCCCCAGTGTACCCATACCCAATGCAGGCATAGCCCGCGCTGGTGTACTCTTGATCTTGTGAACCCTCAAAGTAGTGTTCGCCATGGGATATCCATGGAGGAAAGTCCGGACTGCCGATCTGAAGTGAAGGGAAAGCCTTCCGCACACAGGTGTAGGGAAAGTCTTACAGGAGTCACATCATGAAAGGCGTGCAGACACGAGTCTGTTCGCGACGAAACCCGCTTCCATGCAAAAGATGCTTGCAGGACAGTGGACATAGGTCCATGCACAGACACATGAACACAGGAAGGACTTCAATCCTTCCCCACAAAATCCGGCTTACGTATTGTGGGATCACATCTGGTAGCCTTTGTGTGGGCACGCATGGATCATCACCCATGGGACACCATTTAGGATACCGACCCAGGGTGTAGCGCAGCATGGTAGCGTACCTGTTTTGGGAACAGGTGGTCGCAGGTTCAAATCCTGCTACCCTGACTTTGGGGTCATTGTCTTTGAGCATGACTGGTCTTCTCTACGCCCACCGATCGTATATGCACTTGGTTCACCTTCTTGCCTTCACCTCTGCCCTGTTCTTACTGGGTGTGTGGGGCATCTTCTTGAATCGAAAGAACATCATTGTTATGCTGATGTCGATTGAGTTGATGCTGTTGGCTGTCAACACCAATTTCTTGGTGTTCTCCCTGTACGTAGATGACCTTGTAGGCCAAGTCTTTGCCCTTTTTATCCTTACGGTGGCTGCGGCAGAATCTTCCATTGGCCTGGCCTTGCTTGTGATCTACTACCGGGCCCGAGGAACCGTGGCCGTGGAGTTTATGAACCTGCTCAAAGGATAATCCCAGGACCTCTTGGCCTGGACCTTTGTGTGCATTGCACACGTCTCCTCTCTCCTCTCTCTATGCCTCAACTTGATCTGGTGTGTCTTTTTCCTCAGTTGGTGTGGCTGATCATCGTCTACACAGCCTTCTACCTTTTCCTTTCTCACACAATCCTGCCCAAGCTTGCATCCATCTTCGAAATCCGACGTGTGAAGACCTTGGACCAGGCTACAGAAGCTTCATTCCAAGCTTCATCTCTAGAAAGCCTTGTAAGCGCTGGGTCATCACCCATCCACTCCGCTGCACAAGCATCCCTTAAAGCCCTCGATGAAGCACATTCAAATGGTCTCCTATGGCAAGAAGAGCAGGTATACTCCTCCTCGAAGGTCTTGGATCCCGCTGAAGGACTTGACTGGAACCTTGCCTTGGAGATCTCCGAGAACAACTTATACCGTTCATCCACCATGGCTTCCTTTGTAGTGCCTTTCCGTGGATCCAAAGGTCCAAAACAGTCTTCCTACTTTACAAAGAAGTGGATCAAGAACCTTCTGCTCCCTGAAATGACCGGGAAGGGTGCTTCATCAAAGAAGACTTTGTCCCGAAAGAAAGCCTTGCCTGCCAAGAAGTAACTTTTCACGGCAAGAATAACTATGTCCCCTGGTATACTCTAGGGGATACATTCATTCTTCATCTCTATGCCTTCGAACTTCATGGTTGTGTTGGGTTCGTTTCTTGGTTTGGTTGTCTTGTCTTCAAAGAACCTTCT
>Ga0255783_10000726_pt1 | contig 37309 bp, 43 predicted proteins | sample 011ome_22_FD_179981 | JGI IMG/M metagenome (GOLD analysis project Ga0255783, IMG submission 179981) | Coastal salt marsh microbial communities from the Groves Creek Marsh, Skidaway Island, Georgia - 011507BT metaG (version 2) | ecosystem: Environmental > Aquatic > Marine > Intertidal zone >... | reverse complement strand
GATTGAGCATCATGCCCGCCGCGCGGAACGCTAAGGTATCGCTAAGCGGGGTGTTGATGTGGAAACGACCCTGGTTTGCACCATAGTTACCGACAGTCGCATCCAAGCTCGCACTGAATTCAGTCGGGTCCGCTTTCGCCGTAATCAGGTTGATAACGCCACCCGTCGTGTTACGACCGTACAGTGTTCCCTGAGGGCCACGAAGTACCTCGACCCGCTCCATATCGAGGAACTGCGTTTCGAAGATTCGAGTTGATACCTGGTAAATGCCGTTGACGTGAACACCAACGCCGGAATCACCAAAGGTACCCACTGCGCCTGAACCGATACCGCGGATGCGGATGTCACCAGCGGTAAAGTTACCTTTGGTTTGTGTCAGGTTGGGCACCGAGAACTGCATCGCTGATGCATCATTGATTAGTTGGGAATCCAGAGCTTCCTGCGTAAACGCAGTTACCGCAATGGGAGTATCTTGAATAGAAGCTTCGACCTTCGACGCTGTGACTACAACTTCCTCTAACTTTTGCGCCTGGGTCAAACCCGATAGCGAAAGTGAGCAAGCCGCAACGGCGACCGCGAGCTTGTTGGCGTGAGACTTCATACGCTCTCCTTTAATTATTTACCGCGTTAAATGTCCAAAAATGGCCAGTTTATTAGACTTATTCATAGCCAACATAAACTGTGGCTATTACACCCTACGCTATTACTCTTTGCGGACAATGACAACCCCTTAATTGAGGCAATTTAGACGCATCTTGTCAGGGGGTGAAAAATTGAAACTGAGACAGTAAGATCGATAAGTTATAAGAATATAACAAACGAGGAACCTATTAATGAACACTCCCTCACATCTCTCACTCGGTGCAACCGCTGATATTGATGTCAGCGATCCACACATTTATCTCAACGATACGTGGCCCGCCTACTTCGAACGCCTTCGTCGTGACGACCCGGTGCACTACACATCAAACGAACTCTTTGGTGGCTTTTGGTCAGTGACGCGCTATGACGATATCGTAGCGGTCGACTCGAACCATGAAGCGTTTTCGTCCGAACCCGCCATCACCATTGGTGACTACGGAGACGATGTTCCCGTCGAGCAATTCATTGCTATGGATCCACCGAGGCATGATATGCAGCGTGCCGTCGTTCAGCCGGTGGTTGCACCCAAGAACTTGGCTCAAATGGAATCGCTTATCCGCGGCAGGGTCACCGAAATGTTCGATGCGCTTCCCGTGGGAGAGCCGTTCGATTGGGTCAGCAACGTCTCGATCAACCTTACAACCCAGATGCTAGCGACTATTTTCGGCTTCCCTTTCGAGGACCGATCAAAGCTCACCTACTGGTCAGATATGGCCGGTGCCATCCCCGAAATTGCAGGGGGAGATGCCAACGTAGAAGAACGGACCAAAGCCATGTACGAATGCCTCGGCTATTTTACGGAACTATGGCATCTACGCTCAGGTGGACAGTCGGACTCAATGGACTTCATTACCGCGCTTTCCAATCATCCTGATACGAATGATATGGTCGACCGCCCATTAGAGTACTTAGGTAATCTACTGCTACTTATTATTGGCGGCAATGACACCACTAGAAACAGTCTGTCAGGTGGCGTCTTAGCGCTTAACGAACACCGAGATCAGTTTAACAAGCTCAAGGCAGATCACAGTTTGATTAAGTCCTTGGTGCCCGAAATCATTCGTTGGCAGACCCCGCTTATGCACATGCGACGCATCGCAACACGAGATGTCGAACTCGGCGGTAAGTTAATCAAGAAAGGCGACAAGGTTGTCATGTGGTATGTGTCTGGCAACCGAGACGAATCGGTCATTGAAAAGGCCAACGAATTCATCATCGACCGCGCCAATCCCCGCCTACATCTGTCATTTGGCTTTGGCATTCACCGATGCATGGGCAATCGCCTCGGCGAGATGCAACTGCGCATCGTCTGGGAGGAGATCCTCAAGCGCTACAGCGACGTCGAAGTTGTGGGCGAACCGAAGCGCGTGCTCTCCAACTTTGTCCGTGGCATCGAGTACATGCCGGTGGTTTTACATCAGTAAGTTCGAGTAGGCTCTGGGTCCGCCTGTTCTTAAACCTTATCGTTGTCTAACAATAAAAATACGGATCTTTTCATGAAGACGTTTTTGTTTCTCTTGCTCGGCTTTGGATTTGCGCCCCTAGGTCACGCCCAACCCGTCACTGCTCCGTCAGACCAACGGGTAAACCCAACCGTGTTAGCTCATCAGCAAACACTGATTCCCGGGCTGAAGAAATTAGGTACTCGGGTTTACGGTGCCGAGTTCATGGGGTACTCGAATTTTGGTTTTATCGAAGGCGATACCGGGATCATCGTGGTGGATGCAGGCTGGTTCCCCACCCCAACAGCAAACGCAATGAAGTTGCTGCGTGAATACACGAACAAGCCGATCGTCGCGGTTGTCTACACCCATCTTCACATGGATCACTACGGGGGCATTCAAGCGGTTCTGACCGATGCCTCAGCAGATATACCGGTGTATGGGCCCGCTGACTGGGAGGCAACGATCGCTATGGGGCAAAGCGTCACCCACAAAGCCACCCTCAGGCGCGCCTTTATGCAAATGGGAATCCCGATTCCTGAAGGGCTCGATGGAACAGTGGGCAACGGCATTGGTCCCAGCCCTCGACTCGAGAGAAACGACGCCTTGAGTTACCCGCCGACTATCGAGGTCGACAAAAAAATTGAGGTGACCATAGACGGTGTCGCTTTAGAGATCTTCCCTGCGGAAGGCGACGTGCCTGAGCACCTGTGGGTCTGGCTTCCAGAGGATCGCATTCTATTCAGTGGCGACGCACCGCCACATGGCGTCTTCCCCGCTGTCGAAACAGCACGCTTTGAGATGGGCCGTGACCCGAACAAAATGATGGCTTCGGTACAGAAGACCATTGACCTTGACCCGCTGGCGATTGTGCCGGGCCACAGCAGTATCATTGACGATCATTCGGACATTCGGGAGTTAATGACGCTGACACGAGACACGATTCAGTTTCTAATCGACCAAGTCGACCGCTTTTATTTAACCAATCGTTCCGTCGATGATTTGCTGAATACGATTGAGCTACCCCCGGCCGTTGCTGCTCACCCCCAGTTACAACCCTACTACCATCGATGGGAGTGGATGATGCAGCAGCGTTTCACCAAGCGAGCGGGATTCATCGATGACTGGATGGATTATCTGTCGCATAACGCTTACGACGAGGCACAACGCCTCGTGCCCGCCTTGGGTGGCCGAGAAAAAATCCTACAGATGGCAGCTGATGCCACCACCACGGATCCGCAATGGGCCGCTCGACTTGCAACCTATCTAATACTCGTCGACTCGAATGACGACGAGGCACGTCAGGTTCGACAGCAAGCCTCCATTCGATTCGCACAAGTAACAAGCAGCACCAATCAGCGAAATTACCTACTTGGGCTCGTCGCGGAAGAGAACGGTGATATCAATTTCGATCGTATGCTTGCAGGGCCGATAACCCTCTCGCTGCAATCGATTGACGATAGTGAACTGCTATCAAGACTAAGAAGTCGAGTGATTGCAGAAAATGCAGACAACGTGGATATCGCCGTCAGACTGGTGTTGACCGATGGCGAAACATTCGACCTTCATGTGATCAACAATATTTTGCGCGTCAGTTGGCCTGATCAGGAGCGAGCAACGTCGGGCCAATGGAAAACGGACCGGCAAACCATTATGGCTATTCTCACCAACGAGATATCCATGGTAGATGCACTCTCCAGCGGGCGCATTCAAGCGAGCGGCAACCTACAGCGCAATCGGCGCTTCGCCTCTCTTTTCGAGTAGGTCAAGCTAGCCGAAAAAAAAAGCCGCGATGACTCGCGGCTTTTTTGCTTTACTTGCGAACTAACGACTTACTCGTCGTCCATCTCTTCTATCTCGTCATGCACTTCGGGTGCTGGACGATCTACGAGCTCAACATACGCCATTGGCGCCTTATCACCCGCGCGGTAGCCACACTTCAAAATGCGGATGTAACCTCCAGGGCGCTCTTGGTACCTGGGACCGAGCTCAGTAAAGAGCTTACCAACGGCTTCCTTCGACCGAGTACGATCGAACGCTAGCCGACGGTTAGCGACACTGTCGTTCTTAGCCAAGGTAATGAGAGGCTCTGCGTAACCGCGGAGCTCTTTCGCTTTCGCAACAGTCGTTTTGATCAGCTCGTGCTCGACCAGTGACACTGTCATGTTTCGGAACATCGCCTTTCTGTGCGAGCTATTCCGGTTAAGTTGTCGACCACTATGACGATGGCGCATGACGATTCCCTTTTACTGTCTGGCTTACTCTGAGGTAAGCGCAAAATCATCTGTAATAATTAAAAGTGTTAAACGCTCAGAAGACGCTCGTCGTCTTTCAAGCTTGCTGGCGGCCAATTTTCAAGACGCATACCCAAGGACAAGCCACGAGATGCCAGTACGTCTTTGATTTCTGTTAGCGACTTCTTACCCAGGTTAGGGGTCTTCAGAAGCTCAACCTCTGTTCGCTGAACCAGGTCGCCAATGTAGTAGATGTTTTCGGCCTTGAGACAGTTCGCAGAACGCACTGTCAACTCGAGGTCGTCAACCGGGCGGAGCAGAATCGGATCAACTTCGTCAGCCGCTTCAGCCGCCGCCGCTTGAGTCTGACCTTCAAGGTCAACAAAGACAGCCAGCTGTTGCTGAAGAATGGTTGCCGCACGACGGATCGCCTCTTCTGGGTCGATCGTACCGTTCGTCTCAAGGTCAATCACCAGCTTATCGAGGTCGGTACGCTGCTCAACTCGAGCAGAGTCAACGACGTAGCTGACACGGCGAATCGGAGAGAAAGAGGCATCCAACTGCAAACGACCGATTGAACGCGTCTCCTCGTCGCCATCGGCACGAGAGTCCGCTGGCGAGTAACCGCGACCACGCTGTGCAACCACACGAATCATCAGAGGCTGCTCGCCCGTCACAGTACAAATGACGTGCTCTGGGTTGCGGATTTCAATGTCGTGGTCCGTCTGAATATCGCCCGCTGTCACAACACCGGCACCCGATGCAGTCAGAGTCAGCTCTGCTTCATCTTTACCGTTCATGACAAGCGCCACGCCCTTGAGATTCAACAGAATCTCAATAACGTCCTCTTGCACGCCCTCGATAGCCGAGTACTCGTGCAAAACGCCGTCAATTTCCACTTCGGTAACTGCGCAACCTGGCATGGAAGACAGCAGAATACGACGGAGTGCATTGCCGAGCGTGTGACCAAAGCCACGCTCAAGCGGCTCGAGTGTTACCAGCGCTCGGGTTTGTGACTTTTCATCCACCTTAATGACGCGTGGGGTAAGAAACTCATTTACTGAATTTTGCATAGTGTTTCCCGTTCAAGAATTCGGTGTAGTTAGCTGTACGCAATCAAGCCTTATTTGGAGTACAGCTCGACAATCAGGTTCTCGTTAATTTCGCTTGGAAGATCCTGCCGCTCGGGCTTCGATTTAAAGGTGCCCTCAAGTTTCTCAGCGTTGACCTCAATCCAAACGGGGTCGGGGCGCTGCTCAGCAAGGCCCATTGCCGACTGTATACGTAACTGCTTCTTTGCCTTCTCACGAACAGATACCACGTCGCCGGGCGCTACTTGGTAAGACGGGATGTTGACCACGCGTCCATTAACCAAGATGCCTTTGTGAGATACCAACTGACGCGATTCTGAGCGCGTTGAACCAAAGCCCATACGATAGACGACGTTGTCGAGCCGACTCTCTAACAGTTGCAGCAGGTTTTCACCGGTTGCGCCCTTTAAACGAGCCGCTTCCTTGTAGTAGTTACGGAACTGTTTCTCCAGTACACCGTAAATACGACGCACCTTTTGCTTTTCACGTAACTGTACGCCGTAATCAGAGAGCCGGCCACGGCGTGCGCCATGCATACCCGGTGCAGTCTCTGCCTTACATTTGCTCTCGAGTGCGCGAACGCCGCTCTTGAGCTGAAGATCGGTACCTTCGCGACGCGAAAGCTTACATTTAGGTCCAATATATCGAGCCATTTATCTGTTTCCTCAGGCGGCGTTATTAAACGCGACGCTTCTTAGGTGGGCGACAACCGTTGTGGGGAATCGGTGTCACGTCAGTAATGTTGGTGATTTTATAGCCACAACCGTTTAGGGCGCGCACTGCTGACTCGCGACCGGGGCCGGGGCCCTTCACTTCGACATCAAGATTCTTGAGGCCATATTCTTTTGCCGCTTCTCCCGCGCGCTCGGCCGCAACCTGCGCAGCAAAGGGAGTTGACTTCCGCGAACCACGGAAGCCTGAACCACCTGCAGTGGCCCAGCTCAGGGTATTGCCCTGGCGGTCGGTAATGGTAACGATGGTGTTGTTAAACGACGCATGAATATGCGCTACGCCATCGACTACCTGCTTGGTAATCTTTCTTTTGGTTGTCTTTTTGGCTTGCTTTGCCATGTTCTATCCTGTCTCTATATCAACGCTACAAATTACGATGTAGCTACACATGTGAAGAGCGCTTAGCGCACTCCTTCCATTACTTGCGAATCGGCTTACGAGGTCCTTTACGCGTGCGCGCATTTGTCTTCGTACGCTGACCGCGAAGGGGTAAACCTTTTCGGTGGCGCAAGCCACGATTACAACCGAGGTCCAGCAAACGTTTGATGTTCATTGACACCTCACGTCGCAGATCACCCTCGACGGTCAGGTCTGAAACGAGTCCACGCAACTGATCCAACTCAGCTTCCGACAGCTCTCCAATCTTGGTGCTCTCTGGAATATTTGACGCAGCGCACAAGCGCTTCGCCTGCGTGCGACCAACGCCATAGATGTATGTCAGTGAGATCACTGCATGCTTGTGGTCAGGGATGTTTACACCGGCAATACGTGCCATTACCAATCTCCATTGTTGAGTGACTTATCGTCACATCGTTTGGACCCCATCGAGTTGGCGGTCCTAAATTTTCACTCCGAAACTAGCCTTGACGCTGCTTATGACGTGGATCGCTAGAGCAGATCACGCGGACCACTCGATTGCGACGAACGACTTTACAGTTTCGACAAATTTTCTTAACCGAAGCTCGGACTTTCATTTCTCTCTCCCAAGACCTAGCGCACTCGGCCCGCTGAGCCGATGTTGCTGAGGTTTGCTTTCTTCATCACACCCTCGTACTGGTGCGACATCATGTGGCTCTGAACCTGCGCCATGAAGTCCATTACAACCACAACCACGATCAGCATCGACGTTCCGCCCAGATAGAATGGGACGTTGAACATCACTACGAGGAACTGCGGCAATAGACACACCAACGCGATGTAGGCGGATCCAAAAATTGTCAGACGCGTCAGGACGCCATCAATGTAATTTGCTGTTTGCTGACCAGGTCGAATACCCGGCACAAATGCACCGGAACGCTTCAGGTTGTCCGCCACTTCGCTGGGATTGAACATCAGCGCTGTGTAGAAGAAACAGAAGAAGACGATGAAGCCAGTAAACAGAATAATGTTAAGGGGCTGACCGGGGCCGATCGCTACCGCGAGGTCCTGCAGCCAATCAGAACTGTCAGCACTACCAAACCACTGCGCTACCGACGCAGGGAACAACAGAATCGAACTTGCGAAGATGGCGGGGATAACGCCGGCCATATTGACCTTAAGCGGCAGGTGCGACGCGGGAGCCTGATACATCTGGCGACCCTGCTGACGCTTGGCATAATTTACCGTGACTCGGCGCTGCCCACGTTCAATGAACACCACCAGTGCAATAACAATAATCGCGAGCGCCAGCACGCCCAACAAAATCAAGATGTTCAACTCGCCTTGCCGTGCCTGCTCCAGCGACTGACCGATGGCTTGTGGTAAGCCCGCCACAATACCCGCAAAGATAAGGAGCGAGATCCCGTTGCCTATTCCTTTCTCAGTGATCTGTTCACCCAGCCACATCATGAAGACCGCACCGGTCACCAGCGATGTGATTGCAATCACATAAAATCCCAGGCTGGCATCGTAGGTCAGTCCCTGATTGGCTAAGCCAACCGTCATCCCGGTTCCCTGAACCAGCGCAAGCGCGACAGTGAGGTAACGAGTCCACTGGCTAATCTTCTTGCGGCCCGCCTCACCTTCTTTTTTGATGGCATCGAGCTCAGGTGTTACCGCTGTCATCAACTGCATGATGATGGAGGCAGAAATGTAGGGAAGAATACCCAGCGCTAAAATACTCATGCGCTCGAGCGCACCACCAGAGAACACATTGGCCAAGCCAAGGATCGTGCCCTGGTTTTGATCAAATAACGCAGATAGCTGCGCAGGGTCGATGCCCGGCACCGGGATGTGGGTCCCGATTCGGTAGATAACCAACGCTACTAGAACAAAACGGAGGCGACGGAATAACTCCCCCATCCCCGCATTATTCATTGATGGCATACCGTTAGCCATGCTTACGCCTCGACGCTTCCGCCAGCGGCTTCAATGGCTTCTCTCGCACCCTTGGTGACTTTGAGGCCTTTGACGTTGACTGCCTTACCAATCTCGCCAGACAAGAAAACACGTGCGCGCAATACGTCGTCTTTCACAAGATCCGCCGCCTTCAGCGCTGCCAAGTCAACAGTGTCACCCTCCACACGATTAAGCTCGTGGAGTCGAACCTGTGCCGTGGTGCGACTGATACGCGATGTAAAACCATACTTTGGCAGACGCTTCTGCAATGGCATCTGACCGCCTTCGAAACCGGCGCGTACCGTGCCGCCAGAGCGTGCCTTCAAACCTTTGTGACCACGGCCTGCTGTCTTACCAACACCCGAGCCAATACCGCGTCCAACGCGCTTAGCATCTCGCTTTGCGCCAGGTGCAGGACTTAAAGAATTCAAACGGAGTTCGTCACCCATTACGCCTGCTCCTCAACTCGAACCAAATAGTTCACTTTGTTAATCATGCCTCGCACTGACGGAGTGTCTTCGACTTCGACGGTGTGCCCGATGCGACGAAGACCGAGTCCGCGAACGCAGGCCTGGTGATTCTTCAGGCGACCGTTAGTACTTCTAAGCAACGTCACTTTGATCATTTCTTTGCTCATCACCTAATTCCTCTTAGCTGAAGATTTCTTCAACTGACTTGCCACGCTTAGCAGCAACGTCTTCGGGTGAAACCATGTCGCGCAAACCGTTGTAGGTCGCTCGCACAACGTTGGCGGGATTTGTTGAGCCGTAGCACTTCGCTAAAACGTTCTGAACACCCGCAATTTCAAGCACCGATCGCATCGCACCACCGGCAATGACGCCTGTACCTTCTGATGCTGGCTGCATGTAAACCTTTGACGCACCGTGACGCGCTTTGACGGGGTACTGCAGCGTGCCGTTGACGAGTTCAACTGAAATCATGTTCCGACGCGCGGCTTCCATCGCTTTCTGGATCGCTACCGGCACCTCGCGCGCCTTACCACGACCAAAACCAACGCGACCATTGCCATCGCCAACAACGGTCAATGCAGTAAAGCTCATGATGCGGCCACCCTTCACAGTTTTGGCAACACGGTTCACCTGGACCAACTTCTCCTGAAGATCGCCTTCAGTGCGCTGATCACCCTGTCTCTTATCGTTTGCCATAACTTAAAACTCCAATCCGCCTTCACGCGCTGCGTCAGCAAGCGCTTTCACTCGTCCGTGATACTTGTATCCCGATCGATCAAATGCCACTTCGGTTACGCCCGCAGCCTTGGCGCGCTCTGCAACCAATTTCCCGACGGCAGCCGCTGCCTCCATGTTGCCGGTTGCACCGCTGCGGAGGTCTTTATCGAGCGTTGAGGCTTGCGCCAAAACACGATCGCCTTCACCGTTAATAATCTGCGCGTAAATGTGACGCGGAGTGCGATTAACAGTGAGACGCACGTCACCTGCGGTACGCATACGAACACGCGACTTGCGTGCGCGGCGCAAACGCGCCTGAGTCTTATCATTCATCGCTCTACCCGTTACTTCTTCTTGGCTTCCTTACGCCGTACGTACTCGTCGGCGTAGCGGATACCTTTACCCTTGTATGGCTCTGGCGGACGGAAGCTGCGGATCTCCGCTGCTGCCTGGCCCACCGCCTGCTTGTCTGTACCTCGAATCACGATCTCAGTCTGAGTAGGTGTCTCTGCAGACAAGCCTTCAGGCAGCTCGTAATCAACTGGATGCGACAGGCCGAGGTTCAAGTTAACCGTCTTACCTGACGCCTTGGCGCGATAACCAACGCCATTCAATACCAGCTTTTTCTCCCAACCATCGCTTACGCCAACCACCAGATTGTTTAACAACGCTCGTGTGGTCCCGGCCATGGCACGGTTGGTGTCAAAGTCGTAAGTAATCTGTGCAACGCCTTCGTTGACATCAATACCGATGCCGTCCGTTAACGTCATTTCCATGGTCCCTTTGCCACCCTTCACGGAAACGCTGCTGCCATTAATATTGACTTCAACGCCCTTGGGGAGGCTGACGGGGTTATTCGCTACACGTGACATGAATCGATTCTCCCGCTACCAATTAAAAGACTGTGCAGAGCACTTCGCCGCCAACGCCCTGCGCCTTGGCCGCACGATCAGTCATCACCCCTTTAGAGGTTGAGACAATCGCAACGCCGAGGCCACCGCGGACACTTGGCATGCCGTCCTTGCCCGCGTAGCGGCGCAAAGAAGGCTTGCTGAAACGCTCAATCTCAGCAATGACTGGCTTACCGTCGTAGTACTTAAGCTCGATGCTGAGACGAGGCTTACCTTCACCTGCTTCAACACGATGACCGGCAATGTAGCCCTCATCTTCTAGCACCTGCGCTACAGCGGCTTTCAATTTCGATCCAGGCATGTCGACGAATTTCTTTCCCGCCATCTGCGCATTGCGCACGCGAGTCAACATGTCACTGATGGGATCTTGCATACTCATAGTCGTTCGTCTCCGTTACCAGCTTGACTTAACTAAGCCTGGTACATCGCCGCGCATCGCAGCTTCACGTAACTTGTTTCGGCACAACCCGAACTTGCGGTAAACACCGTGCGGACGGCCAGTGATCTGACAGCGACGCTGCTGGCGAACCGGGCTCGCGTTTCGTGGCAACTTCTGAAGCGCAACTTGGGCTTCCCAACGCGCATCATCAGTCGCATTAACGTCAGCGATTGTTTCTTTCAACTTGGCCCGCTTAGCCGCGTACTTAGCAACAGTACGAGCGCGCTTATTCTCTCTGGCCACCATCGATTTCTTAGCCATAATTCTGCCTCAGCCCTTAAATGGGAAGTTAAAGGCGCTCAACAGCGCACGCCCTTGTTCGTCGTTTTTTGCCGACGTGGTGATTACAATGTCCATGCCGCGCAACTTATCCACCTGGTCGTAATCGATCTCGGGAAAGATAATTTGCTCAGTAACACCCATCGCAAAATTACCGCGACCATCGAACTGCTTACCGCTGATGCCACGAAAGTCACGAATACGAGGGATCGCAATAGCAATCAGGCGCTCCAAAAACTCGTACATGCGCTCGTCACGCAGAGTGACCTTACAACCGATAGGCCATCCGTCACGGATTTTGAAGCCCGCAATCGATTTTCGCGACTTGGTTACGACAGGCTTCTGGCCTGCGATCTTCTGCATGTCCGCGACTGCATTCTCGAGAACCTTCTTGTCTCCGACTGCTTCACCCACACCCATATTCAAGGTGATTTTGGTGACGCGCGGTACTTCCATCACATTTGCGAGGCCTAGCTCCTCTTTGAGCTTTGGCGCAATCTCACTGCGATATCTATCTTTAAGCGTTGCCATTATTAGCTACCTCAAGAGCCTTCGGTTACGCGTCAATCGCGTCGCCGGTCGACTTGTAAATTCGAACCTTTTTACCGTCTTCCACTTTGTAGCCAACACGATCACCGCGACCCGCGTCTGCGTTGTATATAGCTACATTTGAAATCTGAATTGGCGCTTCCTTCTCAACGATGCCACCTGCAACGCCCGCCTGAGGGTTGGGCTTGGTGTGCTTCTTGATCATGTTGATGCCTGACACGATCAACTTGCCTGTATCCAGCACCTGGCGAACGGTTCCACGCTTGCCCTTGTCTCGACCCGCAATGATGATGACCTCGTCGTCGCGCTTAATCTTTGCCATTACCTTCTCTCCTAGATACCGGCCGCTCAGATTACTTCTGGCGCCAGTGAGATGATCTTCATGAACTTCTCGCCACGCAGCTCACGTGTCACAGGACCGAAGATACGAGTGCCGATCGGCGCATCTGAGTTATTCAACAATACCGCCGCGTTCTCATCGAACTTGATCAGTGAGCCGTCGGGGCGACGAACGCCCTTGCGCGTGCGCACAACAACAGCTCGCATGACTTGCCCCTTCTTGACCTTGCCGCGGGGGATTGCCTCTTTAACAGTCACCTTGATGATGTCGCCCACACGCGCATATCGGCGCTTCGAGCCACCCAACACCTTGATGCACATCACGCGACGCGCACCACTGTTGTCTGCTACTTCCAAATACGATTCAGTCTGAATCATTTCCCCACCTCATACCGCGGCTACGTGCCGCATTGGTCCTTTAACTCAAGCGATATCAGTCGCTGTCTCAACAACGTCAACCAGTGTCCATGACTTGGTCTTGGACATCGGGCGCGACTCGGCAACTAACACTGTGTCACCCATGCCCGCACGGTTATCTTCGTCGTGAGCGTGTACTTTTGACGAACGAGTGATGTACTTACCGTAAACGGGGTGCTTCACGCGTCGCTCGATCAATACAGTGATCGTCTTGTCCATCTTGTCGCTGACAACGCGACCCTGGAGCGTACGAGCTGTGCTTTGCGCTGCTTCCATCACTGACCTGCCTTCTGCTGCAATACTGTTTTGACACGCGCAATGTCACGCTGTGTCTGCTTCAATAAGTGTGTTTGACCGAGCTGACCCGTCGCCTTTGCCATTCGGAGCTTGAACTGCTCTTCACGCAAATCGAGCAACTGCTTGTTCAGATCGTCAACCGACTTCTCTACTAGTTCACTCGCTTTCATCACATCACCGATCGCTTAACAAATGTTGTCTGTACGGGAAGCTTGGCCGCCGCAAGCGCAAACGCCTCGCGTGCCAACTCCTCAGAAACACCCTCGACCTCGTACAACACACGGCCTGGCTGAATCTGGGCTACCCAATACTCAACGTTACCCTTACCTTTACCCTGACGAACCTCGAGAGGCTTACCGGTGATCGGCTTATCGGGGAAAATACGAATCCAAATTTTTCCACCACGCTTAATGTGACGCGTCATGGTTCGTCGAGCCGCTTCGATCTGGCGCGCCGTAATCCGGCCACGGCCAGTCGCTTTCAAAGCGTACTCACCAAAACTTACCTTGCTGCCCCGCTCTGCAAGACCGCGGTTACGGCCTTTCTGCATTTTGCGGAACTTCATTCGCTTGGGTTGCAACATACGTCAGTCCTCGCCCAATTAGCCCGCGGTAGCGCGACGCGGCGCTTCCTGGCTCTCATCGTTATCACCGATGATTTCGCCCTTGAAAATCCATACCTTGACGCCAATAACGCCATAGGTTGTGTGTGCTTCGTACGTTGCGTAGTCAATATCAGCGCGCAGCGTGTGCAGCGGCACACGACCTTCGCGATACCACTCGGTACGCGCGATTTCAGCGCCGCCAAGGCGGCCGCTTACTTGCACCTTGATGCCTTCGGCACCCTGACGCATCGCGTTTTGGACCACGCGCTTCATGGCACGGCGGAACATGACACGACGCTCGAGCTGCTGAGCCACGTTCTGAGCAACGAGACGGGCATCCATATCAGGCTTGCGAATCTCTTCGATGGTGATGTGAACAGGAACGCCCATTCGAGCACTCAGCTCCTGACGCAGTGACTCAACATCTTCACCTTTCTTGCCGATGACAATGCCTGGACGCGCAGTGTGGATAGTTACACGCGCTGTCTGTGCAGGACGCTCAATCACGACTCGACTAACTGATGCGGCATCCAGACGCTTCAAAATGTACTCACGTACTTCGAGGTCTGTTACCAGCTGCGACGCGTAGCGCTTGCTGTCTGCATACCAAACCGAGTTGTGGTCCTTGACCACACCTAAGCGGATACCAGTCGGATGTACCTTCTGACCCATGCGGCCTTCTCCTTAATTATCGTTGTCAGCAACGCCTACCGTGATATGGCAGGTGCGCTTAAAAATTCGATCGCCACGACCCTTTGCTCGGGCACGCATACGCTTCATCGTCATGCCCTCATCAACAAAGATCGTTGACACGCGGAGCTCATCGACGTCAGCACCGTTGTTGTTCTCAGCGTTTGCGATAGCTGAGTTCAATACTTTGCGGACGAGCTGCGCACCTTTTTTTGTGCTGAATTCGAGTAGCGTCAAAGCGTCACCAACAGCCATACCACGCACCTGGTCTGCGACCAGGCGGGCTTTTTGAGCTGAGATGCGTGCGCCGCGCAATTTTGCTGAGACTTCCATCATCTTTCTCCGTAGGCCTTAGCGCTTCGCTTTCTTATCGACAATGTGGCCTTTGAAAGTCCGCGTTACCGCAAACTCACCAAGCTTGTGACCAACCATGTCTTCGTTAATGAGTACTGGAACGTGCTGACGACCGTTGTGAACAGCGATAGTCAGACCGACCATATCGGGCGAAATCATCGAACGACGCGACCAGGTCTTAATGGGGCGGCGGTCGTTACCCTCTAGGGCTGTCTCCACTTTCTTCATCAAGTGAAGATCGATGAAGGGGCCTTTTTTCAGTGAACGTGGCATCTGCTATCTCCCCTTACTTCTTGTTACGACGACGAACAATGAGGTTGTCCGTACGCTTGTTCTTACGAGTCTTGTAACCCTTGGTTGGAACACCCCAAGGCGTTACTGGGTGACGACCACCCGAGGTACGTCCCTCACCACCACCGTGCGGGTGGTCAACCGGGTTCATGGCCACACCACGAACCGTTGGGCGAACACCACGCCAGCGTGATGCACCGGCCTTACCTAGCTTGCGGAGGCTGTGCTCGTTGTTAGACACCTCACCCAGCGTTGCACGGCAATCAACTGGCACTTTGCGCATCTCTCCAGAACGCAGACGAACCGTCGCGTACTGACCTTCACGTGCTACCAGCTGAACCGATGCCCCGGCAGAGCGCGCCAACTGCGCGCCTTTGCCTGGCTTGAGTTCGATCGCATGAATCACTGCACCCACAGGGATGTTACGAATCGGCAGGCAATTACCTGCCTTGATGGGCGCGGCTGCACCGGACTGCAGCACGTCACCGGCTGAAACACCCTTTGGCGCAATGATGTAGCGGCGCTCGCCATCAGCGAACAGCAAGAGTGCAATGTGTGCTGTGCGGTTTGGATCGTACTCGATGCGCTCAACTTTGGCGGGAATCCCGTCTTTGGTGCGCTTGAAATCGATGACACGGTAGTGGTGCTTATGACCACCGCCAATGTGTCGGGTTGTGATTCGACCGAGGTTGTTACGTCCACCTGACTTCGAGTTCTTCTCGACAAGAGGCGCGTAAGGCCCGCCTTTGTGCAGCTCCTTGTTCACCACGCGGACGTGATGACGGCGGCCTGCTGATGTCGGTTTACTTTTTACGACTGCCATGACCTATACCCCTTAATTGATCGTCGCAAAGTCAATCTCTTGACCCTGCGCCAAACGCACGTAAGCCTTCTTCCATGTCGGCTTCGTGGTCCAACCAAAACGGTTGCGCTTCGTTTTACCTTTGACGCGCAGAGTTTTGACGTCGTCTACAGTTACTTTGAACAGCTGCTCTACCGAGTGCTTGATCTCGTCCTTGGTCGCATCAACGGCAACTTTGAACACGTACTGATTGTTAGCGTCGGCAACAATGGCTGCCTTCTCTGACACATGAGGCCCCATCAAGATCTGGAATACACGCTCCTGATTCATGCCAAAGCCTCCTCAAACTTCTTCACTGCATCGACAGTGATAACCACCTTCTCGTGGGCGATCAGACTCACAGGGTCAACACCCTCAACATCCCGGACGTCGACCTTGTGCAGGTTGCGCGATGCGAGATACAAGTTTTGATCTACCTCGGATGCCACAATCAGCACGTTCTCAAGTCCGTAGCCTTTGAGCTCCTCAACCAACAGCTTGGTTTTTGGCTGCTCTAGGCTCATGTTCTCCACGACTACCAACCGCTCGCTTCGCGCCAACTCAGAGAGAATTGACCGCATCGCTGAGCGATACATTTTCTTGTTCACCTTCTGGCTGTGATCCTGCGGAGTCGCCGCAAACGTCACACCACCACTACGCCAGATCGGTGAGCGGATCGTTCCCGCACGCGCACGACCTGTGCCCTTCTGGCGCCATGGCTTCTTACCACCACCCGCAACCGCTGAACGGTTCTTTTGTGCTCGCGTCCCTTGACGCGCGCCCGCGAGATAGGCGGTCACAACTTGGTGAATCAATGCTTCGTTGTAGTCTCGGGCGAATGTCGCCTCTGAAACCTCAACCTTGCCTGGCTTCTTCTTACCGGGCTTAACTACACTTAGTTCCACAGTAAGCCTCCTTAACTTCGCGACTTGGTTGTTGGTCGAACAATCACGTCGCCGCCAGGAGCACCGGGGACCGCGCCCTTGATGAGCAGCAAATTGCGCTCAACATCGACACGCACCACCTCGAGGCCCTGCGTTGTGACGCGCTCGGCACCCATGTGACCCGCCATCTTCTTACCTTTGAAGACGCGGCCTGGTGTCTGACACTGACCCAGCGAACCAGGCGCTCGGTGTGACAGCGAGTTGCCGTGCGTGGCGTCTTGCATACGGAAATTCCAGCGCTTAACAGCACCCTGGAAACCCTTACCTTTCGACTGACCCGCGACATCGACCTTCTGGCCTTGCTCAAATCGCTCAACGGTTAGCTCGGCGCCCACTTCGAACGCTTCGTCAGAGCCATCCAAACGGAACTCCCAGAGTCCTGTTCCGGCTTCGACACCTGCAGCGGCAAAATGACCCGCTTCTGGTTTGCTAACTTTGGAGGTCTTACGGTTGCCCGTTGTGACCTGAATTGCACGATACCCATCGGTATCTTGCTCTTTGATTTGAGTGACGCGGTTTGGAACTACTTCCACTACGGTCACTGGTACTGATACGCCGTCTTCGGTAAACACTCGTGTCATACCGGATTTACGGCCGACTATTCCCACAGTCATGGTACTAACCTCTCCGTGTACGGGGCTTAACCCTCTATGGCCGAGTAAGTCTCTTACTCGTTACACACCCAGCGAACTGGGCAGGCTTATTTCTAAATTGTCTCTATCCCAAGCTGATTTGGACTTCTACGCCCGCAGCAAGATCTAGCTTCATCAACGCGTCAACGGTTTTTTCCGTTGGCTCGATAATGTCCATGAGTCGCTTGTGTGTGCGAATCTCATACTGGTCCCGTGCATCCTTGTTCACGTGAGGTGAAACAAGAATGGTGAACTTTTCCTTCTTCGTTGGAAGTGGGATGGGTCCACGGACCTGCGCGCCGGTGCGGCGTGCCGTCTCGACAATCTCCTGAGTAGAAGCGTCGATGAGTTTGTGATCGAACGCCTTGAGGCGAATTCGAATACGTTGATTCTGCACAAGCAATCTCCTAAAAAGCCGGTACCCGCATAGGGATCCCGAAAAAAAGAGAGCGAATTCTAGGTGCGAGGGTGGGTGGTGTCAACTGCAATTTCTTGTCAGTTATTACCTTTTCACGAGCTTTCCTACGCACAAAAAAAAACGGGCCTATTGGCCCGCCTATCTAGCGTCACATTTAAGAGAGTCTTATGGGCAAATCTCTCACGCGCTTTCCGGTAGCTGCAAAGATCGCATTACCGATGGCAGGCGCCACCGGAATCAGCGGTGGCTCGCCCATACCACTCGGAAACTCATCGCTATCGACAAAGACAATATCGAGCTCTGGCACGTCGCTCATGCGCAAAGGCGTATAGCGGTCGAGGTTTTGCTCTGCCACTTCACCGTTGGCGAACTGGGCTCCCTCATGGAGTGCCAAGCTGACTCCCCATAAGGCTGCTCCTTCCGCCTGTGCCATGGCACCATCAGGGTTCACCACGGTGCCCACATCAATGGTTTGCCAAAGCTTCTTCAACGTTACGTCGCCAGACGAGGGATCGACCACCACGTGCGCCACGCAGGCAATCCAGGTGGGCATGCCCCGCTCCTGACCATGACCTACGGCGACGCCCAAGCCCTCGTTAGCCGGCATCTCGCGACCCCAGCCAGCTCGCTCTGAGACATCCTTGAGCACAGCCGCAAGGCGCTTGGCTCCACCCACGGTACTGCCCTCGCCGCCCGCATTCTTACCAGCACCATCGAGCAGGCCCATTCGCATCGCGACAGGATCCTGACCCATCTGGTCGGCAATCTCGTCGAGGAAACTCTCGACACCCCAGCTAATCCATCCGGGTCCTACGGCACGGAGCCAACCGGGTAAGAATGTCTGTTGTGCGAGTCCGTTGTTAATCGCTCTCACGCGATGCGCTGGCAGGCTGTACCAATGATCGGAGCCATTGATCGAAAACCCATCCAGCTCCCCCTTTCCATCAATGCCGGGGCCAATAAAAAACGGCGCCATACTCTTGGTCGGCCAACCAGCCGCGACGGCGTGATCAACGCCGCTCAATACACCGTCGGCGTCAAACGATGCCTCAAAGGTGCAGACCGACGGTGAACGGACACAGTCAAATCGGCTGTCAGTAGCACGGTCGAAGATCAACTTAACGGGCCGCCCGAGCGAGCGCGCTGCCAACGCGGCTGGGATCATCTGATCACCAAATAGCCGTCTACCGTAACCGCCCCCGAGGTAGTACTGATGAATAATGATGTCCGTCTCGGGCATCTCCAACGCTTGCGCGAGGTAAGGGAGAATTAACGATTGCCACTGGTTACCCGCGTGAATATGGCATTTCCCATCCGCGTCAAACTCGACCAATGCATTCTGAGGCTCCATCGTAAAATGCAGTGCTGTACCCGTGGTGTAGGTTGCCGACATTGTCGATGCCGCGTTTGCTTTGGCAGCACCCACATCACCCTCATTCACGAAGAGCGCACCCGCCTCGGGGTCTGCAGTTAGCCGCGCACCCTCAGCAAGAATCGCGGCCTCGGTCACCGATGCGGTGGGCCCCGGCGTCCAATCGACGCTAATCGCCTTCGCTGCCTTCAACACCGCAGCCATGGTCTCGGCGGCTACAACGACATGCCCCTGGACGGTTTGACTAGGGTCATTAATCTCTATGGCACCGATATAACCGGGAATCGTTTTGGCCGCTGATTCATCGATACCATTAACCGTGCTGCCATAGCGCGTCGGTGGCAGTAACGGCATGGCATAGGCCATTCCTGGCAAGTCCGCATCCAATCCATAGACAGCAGCCCCGCCCGACTTTGCAGCGACATCAAGATTTCTCAAATCACGACCAATTACGGTTCGCTCAGCCGGCGCCTTGACGGGCATCGCCGCCAACTCCTCCTCCGTAATTACGCGCGAGAATTCACCGTTAGTGATAACTTCAGCGAAGGTCAGTGACTGATCACCCGACCTGACCACACCGTTTTCAACACTACACGATTCTGCCGGGACCCCCATGAGCTTGGAAGCCGCATCAACAATGACGGTTCGTCCGGCAGCACCTGCTTGGGACAGCAAGGTAAAAGACGTATGCACTGACCATGATCCGCCAGTCACCATGACGCCCCACTTAGGGTCGGTATCGACATGCTTAAATGAAACCTTGGACCAGTCAGCACCCAGCTCATCAGCCACGATTTGAGCCAATGACGTACCGACGTGCTGACCCATCTCCGCACGGACAATATTGATCAGAACATCGCCAGCGCCATTGATCTCAAACCATATGTTGGGCGAAAAAACCTTCGACAAATCGCCACTGGCTAGCGCTTTAGATGCCTGGTCTGAACTGCACCCAGACACCAGGGAGCCCATACTCATCATGAGAGAGGAGCCGGCAACGCCTGCTATGAATGATCTTCTGGAAAGACCTTGTCGCTGATGCTTCATGACATTGCCCCCCCGTTTGCAGCCGTTTTAATCGCTTTCTTGATACGGGGATAGGCCATGCACCGACATAGATTGCCGTTCATTGCCTGCACAATTTCTCCGTCAGAGGGGCTCGGATTGCGCTCGAGCAGACCAGCGGCCTGCATAATTTGGCCGGACTGGCAGTAACCGCATTGCGGCACCTGCGCCTCGGTCCATGCAGTTTTCAATGCCTCTCCCACCGGAGTTGCAAGGCCTTCGATAGTGGTCACCGAACGCCCTTCAACCGCACTAACGGGCGTAACGCATGAGCGCATCGGGTTACCATCAATGTGAACAGTACAGGCACCGCACTGCGCAATGCCGCATCCAAACTTCGTTCCACGTAGCTTCAGCTCTTCGCGCAACACCCACAATAGTGGCGTGTCAGTATCGCTCTCAGCGCTGACTAATTCACCATTCAACATGAAGTTGACCATGATTGACCCTCTTTTTCTTATCTTTATGACATACCGCTGCTACCTATCTTGTACCAAACCGCGAGGACTTTGCCAAAAAAAAAGCCCGCGAATTGCGGGCTCTTTTCACTATTGGAGTAAGACGAGGTGAGGACAGTAGTTGCAGCTTAGAAGCTGTTCTTCCCAATAATGGCGTCCGCGACATTAGCAGGCGCCTCGGAGTAGCGAGCAAATTCCATGGTGTAAGTAGCTCGACCCTGCGTAGCTGAACGAAGGTCGGTCGCATAACCGAACATCTCAGCCAGTGGCACATCAGCATCAACGATCTTACCTGATGAACTATCACTCATACCCAGTATGAGACCTCGCCGACGATTTAAGTCTCCGACGACATCGCCCATATTTTCCTCGGGCGTCACAACCTCGACCTTCATAATTGGCTCGAGCAGGACAGCACCGCCCTCATCAGCGAGTTTCTTGGTTGCCATACTGGCGGCAATTTTGAAGGCCATTTCGTTGGAGTCGACGTCGTGGAATGAGCCGTCATACAACGTCGCTTTCAGGCCGAGCAGCGGATAGCCGGCGAGCACACCGTTCTGCATCTGTTCCTCGATACCTTTATTAACCGCTGGAATGTATTCACGTGGTACCGCACCGCCCACAATCTCGTTCACAAACTCGAGGCCTTCGGCGCCCTCGTCCTCGGCTGGCTCAAATCGAACCCAAACGTGTCCGTACTGACCACGACCGCCCGACTGACGAACGAATTTACCTTCGATCTCCGCGGTGTTCCGGATGCGCTCGCGGTAGGCAACCTGCGGCTTACCAATATTTGCCTCAACACTGAACTCGCGGCGCATGCGATCGACAATAATATCGAGGTGCAGTTCGCCCATACCGGAAATGATGGTCTGCCCCGTTTCTTCATCGGTCTTAACGCGGAATGAGGGATCTTCCTGTGCCAGCTTGGACAGCGCCAACCCCATCTTTTCTTGATCGGCCTGAGATCGCGGCTCGACAGCAACCGAAATAACCGGCTCCGGAAACTCCATTCGCTCGAGCACTACCGCATTGTTCGCATCACAAAGCGTGTCGCCCGTGGTGACGTCTTTGAGGCCAATCGCGGCCGCAATGTCACCGGCAAGTACTTCTTTGATCTCTTCTCGGCTGTTGGCGTGCATCTGAACCATTCGACCAACACGCTCTTTTTTACCTTTCACCGAATTGAAAACCGCATTACCCGATTCGAGTTTGCCGGAGTAAACACGAAAGAAAGTCAGGGTCCCGACATAAGGGTCGGTCGCAATCTTAAACGCCAAGGCCGAGAAGGGTTCGCCATCGTCAGACTCGCGAGTAATAACGGTCTCGCCATCCAGCTCGGTTCCTTCAATGGCTTTCACCTCGGTAGGCGATGGCAAATACTCAACAACCGCGTCGAGTACGGCTTGCACGCCTTTATTCTTGAAGGCACTCCCGCCGAGGACAGGGACTATCTCGTTAGCGAGTGTCCGGGCTCTAATACCCGCTTTAATCTGCTCCTCAGATAGCTCGCCGGTCTCGAGGTAAGCATCCATCAGCTCGTCATTGGCTTCGGCAGCGGCTTCCACCAGATACTCGCGCATCTCGTCACACTGATCGACCAGATCATCGGGCACGGGTCCGTATTCGAAGGTTGTGCCTCGGTCCTCTTCGTTCCAGATAATGGCTTTGTTTTTGATCAGGTCAATGACCCCGACGAACTCTTCCTCGGCACCAATCGTCATCTGGATGGGCACCGCGTTACAGTCGAGTCGATCTCGCAGCTGCTCAACGACATTCATGAAGTCGGCACCCGCACGGTCCATCTTATTCACGAAGACCATACGGGGGACGGCATACTTGTTCGCCTGCCGCCAGACAGTCTCGGTCTGTGGTTGAACACCTGAAGAACCACAAAGCACGACTACCGCGGCATCAAGCACGCGCAGCGAGCGCTCAACTTCAATCGTGAAATCTACGTGCCCGGGCGTATCGATGATGTTGATACGATATTCATCAAACTGGCTATCCATGCCGCGCCAGAAGCAGGTGGTCGCAGCGGACGTAATCGTGATGCCGCGCTCTTGCTCTTGCTCCATCCAATCCATGGTGGCAGCACCATCATGCACCTCACCAATCTTGTGGGAGACGCCGGTGTAGAAAAGAACGCGTTCGGTTGTGGTGGTCTTACCGGCATCAACGTGGGCGCAAATTCCGATATTGCGATAGCGGTTAATCGGGGTTTTGCGAGCCACGTTAATACCTCGTCGCTGTGGGCAGCGAGCTTAGAATCGGAAGTGCGAGAACGCCTTGTTGGCTTCAGCCATACGGTGAACGTCTTCACGCTTCTTAACCGCATTTCCTTTGCCTTGTGACGCGTCCATGATCTCGCCAGCAAGCCGCATCCGCATAGACTTCTCTCCACGGTTACGCGCGTAATCCACCAACCAGCGCATAGACAGCGCAACGCGGCGGGCAGGACGAACTTCAACAGGTACTTGATAAGTCGCACCGCCGACTCGGCGAGACTTTACTTCCACCATCGGTGCAATGTTCTCAAGTGCTTCGTCGAACACTTCGATTGGATCGCGATTGCTGCGCTCTTGAACCAGGTCAAGCGCACCGTAGACAATTGATTCAGCGACCGACTTCTTTCCGCTGATCATCACGTGGTTCATGAATTTAGCGAGGGTAGTATTTCCGAACTTGGGATCGGGAATGACTTCACGTTTTGCAACAACGCGTCTTCTTGGCATGTCTTTCTCTCTTCTTCAGGTTGTGCAACCACACTCGGGTTGCCCTTACTGTCACACTCGGTGACCGGTTGGCTGAAACTCAGCCGGCATTAACTTTAGGTAAGTCTCTTACTTTGGTCGCTTGGCACCGTACTTCGAGCGGCCCTGGCGACGGTTTGCAACGCCTGACGTATCGAGGCTTCCGCGAACCGTGTGGTAGCGCACACCGGGCAAGTCCTTTACACGACCACCACGGATCAGCACAACGCTGTGCTCCTGCAGGTTGTGGCCTTCACCACCGATGTATGAGGACACTTCAAATCCGCTCGTCAAACGAACACGACAGACCTTGCGAAGCGCTGAGTTAGGCTTCTTTGGTGTCGTTGTGTAGACGCGAGTGCATACGCCTCGTCGCTGTGGACACGCCTGCAATGCAGGTACGCCACTTTTCATTACTTTACGCTTGCGCGGCTTACGCACTAGCTGGTTGATTGTTGCCATTCGGCCTTAACTCCAAGTCGTTAAGGGCGTCCCATACTGGGCGCCATAAAAAAGAGCGCGAAGTCTAATGACGGGGCGGTGCCCCGTCAAGTTCGCGCGGTTTAATTACTCTGCATCGCCTTCCGCAGCGGCTGCGTTCTCGAGCTCTGCCGCGAGTGCATCTGCCAAGTCGTCAGCTGCCTCCGCCTTTTCGAGTTCTTCAGCAAAACTCTCTGAGAACTCCTCAGCCGACATTTGAACACCCGTGTCGCTGTCCATCGCCCGCTGACGACGACGCTCTTCGTGGTGTGCAAGGCCGGTACCCGCAGGAATAAGACGACCCACAATCACGTTCTCTTTGAGTCCGCGTAGGTAGTCGCGCTTGCCGGTAACCGCAGCTTCGGTCAGTACGCGTGTTGTCTCCTGGAAGGAGGCTGCAGAGATGAAGCTCTCTGTTGCCAGTGATGCTTTGGTAATTCCTAGAAGTTCACGCTCAACCGTTGGTCGAACCAGTCCTTCTGCATCAATGCGATCGCATTCTTCAAGGTAGGCGTTCCACTCGATTTGCTCACCTTTGATGAAGCTCGACTCGCCGGCAGAGACCACGTTGGCCTTGCGCAGCATCTGACGAACAATCACCTCGATGTGCTTATCGTTAATCTTCACACCCTGAAGTCGATAGACTTCCTGGATCTCATTGACAATGTACTTCGCGAGCTCCGGAATACCCTTCAAACGCAAGATGTCATGCGGGCTCAGTGGTCCCTCAGAAACAATCTCACCTTTCTCGACTTGCTCACCCTCGAAGACAGATAGCTGACGCCACTTAGGAATCAACTCTTCGTAGTGATCAGAACCATCCGGCAACGTTTTGCCATCGGTTGGTGTGATCACCAAGCGACGCTTGCCCTTTGTTTCCTTACCGAAGCTAACGGTGCCCGAAATCTCGGCCAGAATGGCTGGCTCTTTAGGCTTACGTGCCTCGAACAGGTCAGCAACGCGAGGTAGACCACCCGTAATGTCACGCGTCTTAGAGCCCTCTTGCGGGATTCGCGCAATAACATCACCCACTTCGACCTTGACACCGTCTTCGAGGTTGACCATTGCGGACGCAGGCAAGAAGTAGTGTGCGGGTACGTTTGTACCAGCCAGAGACAGCTCGTTCCCGTCCTTGTCCACCAGAGTCACGGCAGGTCTTACATCTTTACCCGCGCTTGGACGCTCAGATGGATCCATCACGGAGATGCTGGAGAGTCCTGTGAATTCATCGGTCTGACGCTTAATGGTCACACCTTCTTCCATGCCACTCAGCTTAACGATACCGGCGACTTCGGTCACGATTGGGTGCGTGTGAGGATCCCAGGTCGCAACGACATCACCTGCCGCAACGGGAGATTCGTCCCCAACCTTGATAACCGCACCGTAAGGCACCTTGTACCGCTCGCGCTCACGTCCAACACTATCCATAACCGACAGCTCTCCAGAACGAGACACAGCGACCAGAGATCCGTCAGCCCGGTCGACAACCTTCATGTTGTGCAGGCGAACCGTACCTTCAGAATTGACCTGAATGTTGTCCTGCGCCGCCTGACCGGATGCCGCACCACCAATGTGGAAAGTACGCATTGTTAACTGTGTACCAGGCTCACCAATCGACTGTGCTGCAACGACACCGATGGCCTCGCCCATATTGACCTGATGACCACGACCAAGGTCGCGCCCATAACAGGTTGAACAGATGCCGTAGCGCGTCTCACAAGTGATAGGTGATCGGACTAAGATCTCGTCGATACCCATCTCCTCGATCTTCAGAGTCCACAGCTCGTCTACCAGCGTTCCGGCTGGTACCAGCACTTCATCTGACCCTGGCTTAATAACATCAGCCGCCACGATTCGACCGAGAACTCGATCCGCCAGCGTCTCAATAATGTCACCGCCGTCAATCACCGGAGTCATCAACAGGCCACGCTCAGTACCGCAATCCTGCTCGACAACAACCACGTCCTGGGCCACATCAACGAGACGTCGTGTCAGGTATCCCGAGTTCGCCGTCTTCAGTGCTGTATCAGCAAGACCCTTTCGAGCGCCGTGCGTCGAAATAAAGTACTGGAGAACGTTCAGACCCTCACGGAAGTTTGCCGTGATCGGTGTTTCGATAATTGAGCCATCAGGCTTGGCCATCAGACCACGCATACCGGCCAACTGACGAATCTGTGCGGGTGAACCTCGCGCACCTGAATCGGCATACATGTAGACCGAGTTGAACGAATCCTGCTGCTCTTCCTCACCGTCTCTATTGATCACGGTCTCAGAGGAGAGATTCGCCATCATTGCCTTGGCAACCTGCTCATTAGTACGTGACCAGATGTCGATCACCTTGTTGTACTTCTCGCCTTGTGTCACCAAACCTGCTGAGTACTGTCGTTCTATCTCAACAACTTCTGCGTCGGCTTTCTCGATAAGCTCGTTCTTAGCATCCGGAATCTCGAAGTCATTCACGCCAATAGACGATCCCGACTTAGTTGAGTACTCGTAACCGGTGTACATCAACTGGTCAGCAAAGATACAGGTTTGCTTCAGACCAACGGCTCGGTAGCACTTGTTGATGACTTTCGAAATCGCCTTCTTGACCATTGGTCGGTTGATAAGGTCATAGGACAGACCCTCGGGCACGATGTTCCATAGCAATGCGCGTCCAACCGTGGTTTCAACAATACGCGTTCGCGCCACAGCAGCTTCACCGTACTCGATGACCTCTTCGTGGATACGTACCTTTACGCGCGCCTGGAGGTGAACGGCACCACTCGCATAGGCACGAGACACTTCTTTCGTGTCAGCAAAGACCATACCTTCGCCTTTCGCATTAATGCGCTCACGGGTCATGTAGTACAAGCCCAGTACGACGTCTTGCGAAGGCACGATGATGGGATCACCCGATGCTGGCGACAGAATGTTATTTGTCGACATCATCAAGGCACGCGCTTCAAGCTGCGCTTCGAGCGTCAGCGGCACGTGAACCGCCATCTGGTCACCGTCGAAGTCAGCGTTGTACGCCGCACACACAAGCGGGTGAAGCTGAATGGCCTTACCTTCAATGAGCACGGGTTCGAACGCCTGAATACCCAGACGGTGGAGCGTTGGTGCTCGGTTAAGAAGAACCGGGTGCTCGCGAATCACTTCGGCCAGGATATCCCAGACCTCGGGTGGCTCACGCTCAACCATCTTCTTGGCAGCCTTGATGGTGCTCGCTAAACCGCGATGCTCGAGTTTGCCGAAAATAAATGGCTTGAATAACTCAAGCGCCATTTTCTTGGGCAGACCACATTGGTGAAGTCTCAGCGTAGGACCTGTCACGATCACAGAACGGCCAGAGTAATCCACTCGCTTGCCCAGCAGGTTCTGACGGAAACGGCCCTGCTTACCTTTGATCATGTCAGCAAGCGACTTCAATGGGCGCTTGTTCGATCCGGTAATAGCTCGTCCACGACGACCGTTGTCGAGCAACGCGTCAACCGACTCTTGGAGCATACGCTTCTCGTTACGCACGATAATATCGGGCGCGTTCAGGTCAAGCAGACGCTTAAGTCGGTTGTTTCGGTTGATCACGCGTCGGTATAGATCGTTGAGATCCGATGTCGCAAATCGACCGCCGTCCAGGGGAACCAGCGGGCGCAGATCAGGTGGAAGCACAGGCAGTGCATTCAACACCATCCACTCGGGGCGGTTACCTGACTTGTCGAAGGCTTCCATCAACTTGAGTCGCTTGGACAGCTTCTTAATCTTGGTCTCTGAGTTGGTCTGCGGAATTTCTTCACGCAGGCGCTCAATTTCACCTTTCAGATCCAACTGAATCATGAGCTGCTGAATCGCTTCGGCACCCATTTTGGCGGTGAATTCGTCGCCGAACTCTTCCATTGCCTCAAAGTACTGCTCGTCATTCAGCAACTGGCCGTGATCCAAGCTCGAAAGACCGGGATCGGTAACCACGTACGACTCGAAGTAAAGAATGCGCTCAATGTCACGCAGCGTCATATCCAGCAGCAGGCCAATACGCGAGGGTAGTGACTTGAGGAACCAGATGTGTGCAACAGGGCTCGCAAGCTCAATGTGTCCCATACGCTCGCGACGCACCTTGGCAAGTGCAACTTCAACGCCACACTTTTCACAGATCACACCGCGGTGCTTCAGGCGCTTGTACTTACCACAAAGGCACTCGTAGTCTTTCACTGGACCAAAAATCTTGGCACAGAACAGACCATCGCGCTCAGGCTTGAACGTACGATAGTTGATGGTCTCAGGCTTCTTAACTTCGCCATAAGACCAAGAGCGAATCATCTCTGGTGAGGCGAGGCCAATACGGATCGCATCGAAATCTTCAGACTTCTCGCGGTTCAATAGGTTTAGCAAATCTTTCACGTAGTCTCTCCCCTCAGAAGCCTGATGACTCGGACTCGAGATCGATATCGATACCGAGCGAGCGGATTTCTTTGATCAATACATTGAAGGATTCGGGCATACCCGGATCCATGCTGTGATCACCATCGACGATGTTCTTGTACATCTTCGTACGACCTGCAACGTCATCCGACTTCACAGTCAACATCTCCTGCAACGTGTGCGCGGCACCGTAAGCTTCGAGGGCCCACACTTCCATCTCACCGAAGCGCTGACCACCGAACTGCGCCTTACCGCCCAGCGGCTGCTGAGTAACCAGGCTGTACGAACCGGTTGATCGTGCGTGCATCTTGTCGTCAACCAAGTGGTTGAGTTTCAACATGTACATGTAACCAACGGTCACGGGTCGATCAAACTCATCTCCCGTTCGACCATCGTGAAGCACCAACTGTCCGCTATCGGGCAAGTCAGCCATACGCAACAGCGCCTTGATGCTCTCCTCGCTCGCACCATCGAATACAGGCGTGGCCATTGGCACACCAGCACGAAGGTTTTGAGCCATCGCCAGCAATTCGTCATCCGACAGACTATCAATGTCTGCATCTCGACGGCTGTCACTGGTGTGTGCATAGATCTCTTTGAGGAACTCACGCAGCTTGGCCACCTTGACCTGCTGATCGAGCATCTCGTTGATCTTCACACCCAGTCCTCGTGCTGCCATACCGAGGTGGGTTTCGAGAATCTGCCCCACGTTCATTCGCGACGGCACACCCAACGGGTTGAGCACGATATCGATTGGCTCACCGTTCTCGTCATAGGGCATGTCTTCGACGGGCATGATGACCGAGATCACACCCTTGTTACCGTGACGTCCCGCCATTTTGTCACCCGGCTGGATACGTCGCTTAACGGCCAGGTAGACCTTAACGATCTTAAGCACGCCAGGCGCGAGATCATCACCGCTTTGCAGCTTCTCTTTCTTCGCCTCGAACCGCTCTTCAAGGAGCTGATTCTGCTCTTCGAGCAAACGCTGCGCAGATGCCAACTGATTGTTGAGTTCTGAATCAGAGAACTTGAGCTTGAACCACTGCTCACGATCAAGGCCTGCCAGTACATCCACATCGATCTTGGTACCCTTTGAGAGCCCACCACCAGAAACAGTTGTCTGACCACTCAGCAAGCCCGCGAGGCGCGCAAACGTTGCTTCCTCATAAATGCGGAGCTCTTCTTTGAGATCCTTGCGGTAGTCAGCGAGCTGAGACGCTTCAATCTGCTTCGCTCGCGCGTCTTTCTCAAGACCGTCGCGCGTAAACACCTGAACGTCAATGACCGTGCCTTTGTAGCTCGAAGGCACACGCAACGACGTATCTTTCACGTCAGAGGCCTTCTCGCCGAAGATCGCACGCAACAGCTTCTCTTCTGGTGTCAGCTGCGTCTCACCCTTCGGTGTCACCTTACCGACCAGAATGTCGCCAGCATCCACCTCAGCACCGATGTAGACGATGCCTGACTCATCGAGTTTGCTCAGTGCGCCCTCGCCCACATTCGGGATATCCGCAGAAATTTCTTCAGCACCCAATTTGGTATCGCGAGCAATACACGTCAATTCCTGAATGTGGATAGTCGTCAGACGATCCTCCTCAACAACGCGCTCGGAAACGAGGATTGAGTCCTCGAAGTTGTAGCCATTCCATGGCATGAATGCGATACGCATATTCTGTCCAAGTGCCAGCTCTCCGAGATCAACCGACGGTCCGTCAGCGAGGATGTCGCCGCGGGCAACCGTGTCGCCGGGGCTCACGATCGGACGCTGATTCACGCACGTGTTCTGGTTGGAACGCTTGTACTTCGTCAGGTTATAAATATCGACCGGTGACTCGTCCTGACCCACTTCTGCGGGGTTCACGCGAACCACGATGCGTGACGCATCTACCGAGTCGACCACACCACCGCGCGATGCAACCTCACAGACACCAGAGTCTCGTGCTACGTAGCGCTCCATACCGGTACCAACCAGTGGCGCCTGCGTCTTAAGCGTTGGCACTGCCTGACGCTGCATGTTTGAACCCATGAGGGCGCGGTTCGCATCGTCGTGCTCGAGGAACGGAATCAATGCCGCCGCAATCGATACAACCTGCTTTGGCGATACATCCATGAAGTCCACTTCGGAAGCAGGCTTCACGGTGAATTCGTTCATGTGACGAACGTTAATCAACTCATCCACAAATCGATTGCCGTCATCCAGAGTGGCTGATGCCTGTGCAATGACATGGTTTGCTTCGTTGATCGCTGACAGATACTCAATCTCATCTGATACAACGCCATCTATCACCTTACGATAAGGAGACTCGAGGAAGCCGTACTCGTTGGTTCGCGCATACGCCGCCAATGAGTTGATCAAACCAATGTTTGGACCTTCCGGTGTTTCAATCGGACACACGCGACCGTAGTGAGTCGGGTGCACGTCTCGCACCTCGAAGCCTGCGCGCTCACGCGTTAGACCACCTGGACCCAATGCTGACACGCGACGCTTATGCGTCACCTCTGACAGCGGGTTGTTTTGATCCATGAACTGAGACAGTTGGCTGGATCCGAAGAATTCTTTAACCGCGGCCGATACAGGCTTGGCGTTAATGAGATCCTGCGGCATAAGGCCTTCGCTCTCCGCCATGGACAGACGCTCTTTGACAGCACGCTCAACACGGACAAGACCGACACGGAACTGATTCTCAGCCATTTCACCAACTGAACGAATACGGCGGTTACCCAAGTGGTCGATGTCATCAACGACGCCCTTACCATTTCGAATATCCACCAGCGCCGTTAGCACCGCGACGATGTCTTCTTTATCCAGTGTGCCGCTACCCGTCACCTCATCGCGACCCAGACGACGATTGAACTTCATTCGGCCAACGCCAGAGAGATCATAGCGATCCGCTGAGAAGAACAAGTTTTGGAACAAGTTCTCGGCCGACTCTTTCGTGGGCGGCTCGCCCGGGCGCATCATGCGATAAATCTCTACCAGAGCCTCAAGCTCAGTCCGCGTACCGTCATTCGCCAACGTATCGGAAATAAACGGACCGCAGTCGATCTCATTGGTGTAGATCGTTTCGATGGTCTCGATGCCTTTATCACGCAACCCGTTCAGTACTTCTTCTGTCAGCTCGCCGTTGCACTCGAGCAGGACTTCGCCACTGGCGGTATCAACAACCGCTTTCGCAACACGACGGCCAACAAGGTACTCATCAGGTACTGCAAGGAACTCGACGCCCGAGTCTTCTAACTGACGGATGTGGCGCGCAGTGATTCGACGACCGCGATCCACGAGCACGGTATCACCGGCCATGATGTCAAATGCCGCCATATCACCCTGCAGGCGCTTTGGTACCAGCGTCATCGTTGCTAGGTGCTCGTCATTAAGCTGGAAGGTTGTGGTCTCGTAGAACATCTCGAGGATGTCCTCTGACTCGTAACCTAGAGCTCGCAGAAGGACGGTCGCAGGCAACTTCCGACGACGGTCAATTCGTGCAAAAACCTGGTCCTTTGGATCGAACTCGAAGTCAAGCCATGAACCACGGTAAGGAATGATTCGCGCGCTATACAGCAGCTTACCGCTTGAGTGCGTCTTGCCGCGATCGTGATCGAAGAAGACACCGGGTGAACGGTGAAGCTGAGACACGATGACGCGCTCGGTACCATTAATGACGAAGGTACCGTTGTCGGTCATGAGCGGAATCTCGCCCATGTAAACGTCCTGCTCTTTAATGTCCTTGATGGACTTCGAGCTCGCCTCTTTATCGTAAATAATGAGACGGACCTTGACGCGGAGTGCGCAGGCAAACGTCGTGCCGCGCAACACACATTCATCAACGTCAAATACGGGGGTGCCCAGAGAGTAATCCACGTACTCCAAAGCCGCGCTTCCACTGTAACTTACAATAGGAAAAACGGACCGGAACGCTGCGTGCAGACCGTGGTCGCCGCGCTCATCTACCGGGGTGTCAGACTGAGTGAACTTCCGGTAGGAATCCAGCTGGATGGCCAGCAGATAGGGGATATCCATCACCTTCGGCATTGAGCCAAAATCTTTGCGAAGGCGCTTCTTCTCTGTAAACGAGTAAGTCATTGATACTCCTCAACGAATCGGGTCGGCCAAGACCGACACTAGTGGCTTAACGCCATAAACAACCGGCTGCTATAACCGGGAAAAGGCCGGTGCGCATTGCGCACCAGCCCGGACCTGCAAATCTGCAATCCTGAACGGATCACTTAAGCTCGACTGAACCGCCAGCTTCTTCGATTTGCGACTTGATGTCCTCAGCGTCTTCTTTGCTAACGCCTTCTTTGATAGGTGATGGCGCACCATCAACCAGGCCTTTCGCCTCTTTGAGGCCAAGACCAGTGATCGCGCGAACCGCCTTGATCACATTGACCTTCTTCTCGCCCGCAGAAGCGAGGATGACGTCGAACTCAGTCTGCTCAGCTGCTGCTGCGCCACCTGCATCGCCACCCGCTGCTGGCGCTGCGACTGCAACGGCTGCTGCAGCTGATACGCCAAACTTCTCTTCCATCGCTTCAACCAACGCAACGATATCCATCACGCTCATTTCTGCGATTGCATCAAGAATTTCTTCCTTTGAAATTGCCATGTTTATCTCTCCTAAAATGTGTAGTCGAGCACTCGCTTACGCGGACTGCTCTTTCTGATCACGAACCGCCGCCAATGTACGAACGAGCTTGCTTGGTACTTCATTCATCGTACGAACAAGCTTGCCGACAGGCGCCTGCATAACGCTCATCAACGTTGCTAGTGCTTGCTCTCGAGTTGGTAGTTTCGCCAACACGTCGAGCTGATCTGCACCCAGCAATTTACCGCTGACAGACAATGCTTTGACTTCGAATTCGCCGTTTTCTTTAGCGAAATCTTTGAACAACCGAGCCGCTGCACCGGGATCTTCCATTGAAAATCCAAAGATGGACGGACCTACCAATGTGTCAGTAACGCATTCGTAGTCAGTACCTTCCAATGCACGCTTAGCGAGTGTGTTGCGAACAACACGCAAATTAATTTGATTCTCGCGAGCGGTGGCGCGGAGAGCCGTCATGTCATTCGATGCCACGCCTCGGGCGTCAGCAATAACGAGTGACAAAGCACTGGCCGCCGTCTCGTTGACTTCAGCGACGATCGCTTTCTTCTCTTCGAGTCCAATTGCCACGGATCTACTCCTATGGTTTATGCCAAGGTCATAACACTGCTATGACCACCCTAGGTGAACGGATTCACCATCTGCGTAGGTTGAACACTACCGGCTTCGTTTAAGGAGACTGGCTCCCCCTACGGTCTTTGATAGTCCCGCGTCCTGCTAGGGGCTATATGCCCACACACTCTGCTTAAGACTTCAAAGTGGAGCGCTCAATTGCCACACTCCAAACTCGTCAAACAGCGACGAGCTCGCCCCGAGCTAAGCCCGGAACAAATTCTCACTTCATTACAGTTCGATCGCGCCGTGATCGATGGTCACGCCAGGCCCCATCGTGGTCGACAACGTTACCTTGCGGAAGTAAACACCTTTTGCCGCCGCTGGCTTCGCCTTTTTAAGGTCTGCCAAAACAGCAAGGAGATTTCCTTCAATCGCCGCAGGATCAAAATCAATCTTGCCAATACCACCGTGGATAATGCCGTTTTTGTCAGTACGGAAACGCATCTGACCCGCCTTGGCATTTTGTACCGCCGCCGCGATATCAGGCGTCACTGTGCCCGTCTTTGGGTTAGGCATGAGACCACGAGGACCCAAAACCTGCCCCAGCTGACCCACAACGCGCATGGCATCAGGCGATGCAATCACGACATCAAAATCCATCATGCCGCCTTTGATTTGCTCAGCCAGATCTTCCATGCCAATCAAATCAGCGCCGGCTTCTTTCGCCTTATCGGCATTTTCACCCTGGGTGAAAACGGCAACTCGCACTTCAGATCCGGTGCCGTGTGGAAGGGTTGTCGCCCCTCTAACGCCCTGATCTGATTTCCGTGCATCAATTCCCAGATTCACTGCCACCTCGACCGACTCATTAAACTTAGCCGTCGCGGTCTCCTTAAGGATTGCGATCGCCTCGTCCAGAGGGTAGCTCTTGTTCGCGTCTACACGCTCACGAAACGCTTTTACACGCTTAGATAACTTAGCCATGTTAAACAACTCCCTCTGTGTCGATACCCGCTGCTCGAGCACTGCCTGCAATGGTTCGAACCGCCGCATCCATATCGGCTGCAGTCAGATCGGGCCACTTTTGCGTTGCTACCTCTTCCAACTGAGCACGCGTAACCTTCGCGACTTTCTCGGTGTTGGGGCGACCTGAACCGCTCTTAATGCCCGCAATCTTCTTGAGAAGCACGGAGGCAGGTGGTGTCTTCTTGATAAATGTGAAGGACTTGTCGTTGTAGACAGTAATAACCACCGGGATAGGAAGCCCTGGCTCAACACCCTGAGTCTCTGCGTTAAACGCTTTACAAAACTCCATGATGTTGACGCCCTTTTGACCCAGTGCTGGGCCTACGGGCGGCGACGGGTTCGCTTGACCGGCAGGGATTTGCAGCTTGATGTAGCCGTCAATTTTCTTTGCCATGTTGTTAACTCCTGGGTGCAAACGCCGTTGTAGTCAAACTACGCGGGCTCCCCAACTAAGGCCGCTATGCGGCGTTTATCTTCCACTGCTTTCGCAGTGACTGCGATCAGCCTTTTTCGACTTGACCGAATTCCAACTCTACGGGCGTTGAACGACCGAAGATCAAAACAGCCACGTTCAAGCGGCTCTTTTCATAATTCACACTCTCAACGACACCATTAAAGTCGTTGAACGGACCATCGATAACGCGAACCATTTCCCCTGGCTCAAAGACAGTCTTGGGCTTAGGCTGATCAACGCCTGCCTCTACGCGCTGAAGAATGGCATTCGCCTCCGCTTCAGTAATTGGCGCAGGTCGATCCGCTTTTCCGCCAATAAAGCCCAGCACTCGAGGTGTGTCTTTCACCAAGTGCCACGTATCGTCATCGAGCTCCATTTGCACCAAGACATATCCTGGGAAAAACTTCCGCTCACTTTTACGCTTCTGGCCGCCTTTCATCTCAATCACTTCCTCGGTGGGAACAATGATCTCGCCAAAGCGATCCTGCATAGCGAAGCGCTCAATACGCTCTTTCAGAGCAACGGCCACTTTTTTCTCGTACTGAGAAAATGCGTGTACTACATACCAACGTAAAGCCATGCTCTATTCCTAACCCAGCAAAAGTGAAGCGATCCAGCCAAGGAAGCTGTCCAGCGCCCAAAAGAACAATCCACAAAGCACCACAAATATCAGAACGATGATGGTTGTTTGTGTCGTCTCCTGTCGCGTGGGCCAGATCACCTTGCGGATCTCTGTACGTGCACCCTTGATCATCGACCAAGCAGAGGCACCTTTTTCGGTTGTTACCGCCACGGACATCGCTACTCCGGCTACGACCAGCATTGCGATTACGCGGTACAGCAACGACTCGTCACTGAAATAGCTATTGCCGTAGATACCGGCGCCCAACAACAGAACGACGAGTAACCACTTCACGCTATCGAGCTTATTGCTCGCAGCTTCACTCATATCTAATCCTTGTCAGAGAGCGAAACTCGCTCTCGTAAATACTGCGCCACCCTCGTATTGGATGAGAGTGGCAGGCCAGGAGGGAATCGAACCCCCAACCTGCGGATTTGGAATCCGCTGCTCTGCCAATTGAGCTACTGGCCTAACACATCTGCTAGCCGCCCTCACCGAATCGGCAGAGACGACAAAGCCGAACACGCCAAAGAGGCGGTTCGGCTCAATTCGGAGGCGCGACGAATCGCGCCCCACTGTCTCACCGATTACTCGATGATTTTTGCTACAACGCCAGCACCCACAGTTCGGCCACCCTCACGGATAGCGAAACGGAGGCCTTCCTCCATCGCGATAGGCGCGATGAGAGTTGCAACGAAGTTCAGGTTGTCACCTGGCATGACCATCTCAACACCAGCAGGAAGCTCAACGGCACCTGTCACGTCAGTTGTACGGAAGTAGAACTGTGGACGGTAACCCTTGAAGAATGGTGTGTGACGACCGCCTTCATCTTTTGACAGAACATAAACTTCTGCTTCGAACTTGGTGTGAGGCTGAACTGAACCAGGTACTGAAAGAACCTGACCGCGTTCGACGTCATCACGCTTAGTGCCTCGCAAAAGAACACCAACGTTCTCACCTGCACGACCTTCGTCAAGCAGCTTGCGGAACATCTCAACACCCGTACAAGTCGTCTTGGTTGTCTCACGAATACCAACGATCTCGACTTCGTCACCGACGTTGATAATACCGCGCTCAACACGACCAGTTACGACCGTACCACGGCCTGAGATTGAGAATACGTCCTCAACCGGCATCAGGAACGGCTGGTCGATTGCACGCTCGGGCTCAGGGATGTAAGAGTCGAGTGTCTCAACCAACGTCTTGACCGCTGTCGTACCGAGTCCGTTATCGTCTTCGCCATTCAACGCCATCAGCGCAGAACCGCAGATGATGGGTGTGTCGTCACCAGGGAACTCGTAGGTATCGAGCAATTCACGAAGCTCCATTTCGACGAGCTCTTTCATCTCCTCGAATTCTTCTGAATCAACACCACCACAGTCTTCCGCAAGCAGATCGGCTTTGTTCAGGAAGACAACAATGTATGGAACACCTACCTGACGAGAAAGCAGGATGTGCTCACGCGTCTGAGGCATTGGACCATCGGTTGCACCACATACCAGGATAGCGCCGTCCATCTGCGCCGCACCTGTAATCATGTTTTTCACGTAGTCCGCGTGTCCGGGACAATCTACGTGTGCATAGTGACGATCATTAGACTCGTACTCTACGTGCGAGGTCGCAATCGTGATACCACGCTCACGCTCTTCGGGTGCGTTATCGATACCATCGAACGCAACCGCCTCACCACCAAATACTTCAGAGCACACACGTGTCAACGCTGCAGTCAGAGTTGTCTTACCGTGGTCAACGTGCCCAATTGTTCCCACGTTTACGTGGGGTTTATTACGCTCAAATGCTTCTTTAGCCATTGCGACCCTCTCCTGGTCAATTTCGCATTACTTCCCGACGCCAACGCGCCTTACTCAATTAA
>Ga0255783_10000721_pt1 | contig 37510 bp, 83 predicted proteins | sample 011ome_22_FD_179981 | JGI IMG/M metagenome (GOLD analysis project Ga0255783, IMG submission 179981) | Coastal salt marsh microbial communities from the Groves Creek Marsh, Skidaway Island, Georgia - 011507BT metaG (version 2) | ecosystem: Environmental > Aquatic > Marine > Intertidal zone >... | reverse complement strand
GGTTCGACTCCCTCTATCCGCTCCAAACACAATGCGCGAGTGGCTAATGAGAATTGGCAGATCTACTGGATTTAGAATCCAGGCCCTTGTGGGTTCGACTCCCACCTTGCGTACCAATTTAATGGCTTGGCCACTGGGTGGTGACGTGATTCCAAACCATGTCTTGCTAGGTTCGATTCCTAGTCGGGTCGCCAAATTAAAAGGTGACTACTATGAAAGATGGATACCATGTTATTACATTAGACGATGGTTGCACGTTTGAAGGAACGTTTAAAGACGGCAATCGAATATTTGGTGTTAAAACATATCCAAATGGTGGTCAGTACATAGGACCATATGTAAACAATAAACGCCACGGCAAAGGTATTAAGATACACGCTGATGGCACACAGCACGAAGTAGAATACGTACATGGAGAAAAAATTTAATGCTCCCATCGTCTAGTGGACTAGGACGCTAGGTTCTCAGCCTTGAAACTGGGGTTCAATTCCCCATGGGAGTACCAATTTATGCTGTCGTAGGGTAACTGGTCTAATCCCTCTGACTTTCAATCAGAACAATGCGGGTTCGAATCCCGTCGACAGCTCCAAACATGCGTGGGTAAAGCTAGTGGTTCTAGTGAGAGGTCTGTAAAACCTCGCTCTTCGGGGGAGTAGTTCGATTCTACACCCGCGCACCAATTTATGCGTCGGCTGGGCATTGGCGAGCCCAAGAGGCTGTAACCCTCCCGTTAATTCTGTGTTCGTTCGACTCGAACCCGGCGCACCAATTTATGCGCCTGTATCCCCCCCGGCTACGAACCGGTCGTTAAAAGGGTAAATGGAGTATGCGAGTTCGAGTCTTGCCAGGCGCGCCAATTTATGCTCGCGTGGTCCAACTGGATAGGGCAACGACCTTCTAAGTCGTCCGATGGGGGTTCGAGTCCCTCCGCGAGTGCCAATTAGATTACACCGACAAGGCGAAGGACGGATATTCCCATTCCATTAAAGTCCGGGGGTTTCTTGTTGTGTATTAAAGGCAGGAATGGGCTCTGCCTTTAACTTATTATGGATCCTTAACTCAGTAGGCAGAGTAGCTGGCTCTTAACCAGACGGTCCAGGGTTCGATTCCCTGAGGGTCCACCAATTTATACTATTATGAAGCGAAAGAGCGGTGTGCTAGGGAAGTGCGATGGCTTAGAAATAAGTACAGCCCCGTCCCTGATAATAGTAATTTTTATGCATCGGTACCAGAGAGGCTTAATGGCAACGCCTGCAAAGCGTATGATTCGTCGGTTCAAATCCGACCCGATGCTCCAATTATGGTTACTTAGCATAGATGGTCTGTGCGCATCGCTCATAACGATGAATGGGGTTGGTTCGATTCCAACAGTAACCACCAATTAATGGAGTGTCTGGCGATAGGCGCTAACGAGGGTCGCTCCCCGTTCCAATGAGGTTCGACTCCTCATTCACTCCCCAATTTTAGGATTGTTACAGCAACAAAAAAACTTTAATGTAAATAAAGCAAAAATCAATCCTGTTAAAATTTATGCCTATGAGTCCACCTGTTGGTGAGATCGGACTGTCGATCCGTGCGCGGAGGGTTAGATTCCCTTCATAGGCGCCAATTATGGAGAGTAAACCAACCAGGGTGTTGGGGCCGACTGCTAATCGCGTCGCGTTAGTAATAGCGTCTGTTTCGAGTACAGTGCTCTCCGCCAAATTTATATCGAATATGCTCCCTAAGCATAAATGGCGATGCAGGGCACTTGTAATGCTCAGAATAGGGTTCGATTCCTTAAGGGAGCACCAATTTATACCGGGGTGGCGGAACTGGTAGACGCACGTGGTGATTGATCTCACTACGGAGAAGCCTAGACATCCGGATGTCGAAGCGATGGGGGTTCGAATCCCTCCCACCGGTACCAACTTTATGGTGTCTATCTTCTAATCGGCTAAGAATCCCGCCTGTGAAGCGGAGAACGAGGGATCGTAACCCTCTAGACACCCCAATTTAAAGAACGAGCGGTTTTTATAGAGATAAGTTCTCCGCGCCCGTTAAATGAAAGGAACTTATCTCCTAATTTATTGCCCTATTCGTCTAATGGTAGGACGCCGTGTTTTCAACTCGGTAACGGGGGATCGTAACCCCCATAGGGTACCAATTTTATGGCTCATTGGTGTAACGGTAGCACAGCGGATTCCAAACCCGCTAGGTCAGGGTTCGAATCCTTGGTGGGTCGCCAAATTTGTGTACGTGATTAGTTCGGGGAGGATGACCGATGCCCCTATAACGTGGTCCAGACGTACACATTAATTTATGGGTGGTTAACCGAATGGCTGAAGGTACCGGGCTTTTAACCCGGCGGAGAAATCCCACTCTGGGTTCGAGTCCCAGGCCACCCACCAGGTACTCTTGTTTACGGCTTTATGCACATTGCCGGGGCAGGGAAAGGGGCCAGTGCATAGGCCCCTGAGAGTTTTCGATGCCGTGATTCTAAATGGATAAGGGCTTGGCTTTGAACCGGGTATAGAGAGTTCGATCCTCTCCGCGGCTGCCAATTTAGGGGGCGCATGTACCAAGCGGGCGATAGGAGTTGTGGTACAACGATAAAAAGTGCAAGGTTCGATTCCTTGCTACTGGGCCAAATTTTGATCTCGAGACGGTGAGAATGGCTATGCAAACACCGGAAAAAGTTTAGCTACACATTCATGGGAACAGATGTGTATAACAACCTGTCCTAGCAGTTAGAGCACCGCCACGGTGAGGGCGGAGGTGAGCTCGACTCCAGTTGGTCTGCTATAGAAAAGACCGAACTGAACCCTTCGTAACATTAGGAGAAAGCGAAGACAAATACAACATCTCTATGCCCGTGCCTGATTGGGGGCTTATATAATATCCATGGGCTCTAATTCATGCTCCTGTAGTATAATGGTGGATTACTCCGGTCTGATACACCGGCAAACGTGGTTCGATTCCACGCAGGAGTACCAATTTAGGTACCGCGATCATAGGTTCAAATCCTATAGGGGGTACCACATTGTTGCCTGCAGGAAGCATAAGACGTTCTTATGTGTTCTACAGGATACAAGTTTACGATGACCTCTCACACCACGCAATTGGAGCGGAAATGTCAAGTCATCACTTTATAGGTACCGTTGTCATGTATAACAGCATGCCTTCCTTAGGGAGCCTTATGGGGCTTAATTAAAACAGCGGCATTGAATTTATGGCTCCTTAGTTCAGTTGGTTAGAACGCTTGCCTGTCACGCAAGAGGTCAGGGATTCGAGTTCCCTAGGAGTCGCCAATTATGGATCTTTGGCGTAGATGGTTCGCGCGCCTGGTTGAAGCCCAGGAGGATGAGGTTCGATTCCTCAAGGATCCACCAATTTATGCGCCCGTATCCCCCCCGGCTTCTAACCGGTCGTTAACAGGGTAAGCGGAGTATGAGGGTTCGAGTCCTTCCGGGCGTGCCAATTTATAAATAGTATTATGATATCAACAATAGATAAAAACTTTTTAGATGCTAATGCTATAGATGATATATTGTCAAAAGTTCACATGTTAAATGATCATTGGCGGGAAAAATTTAGTATTAATTTTCTGCCATACGGTATTTATAGTGTAGAACCATCAGTATATAGACAGAGTGTATCTAGTTATACAGACATAATGTGTAACAATTTTTCTGTATATCATGATAAAATAAAATTAAAGCTAGAAGAGTATTTTAATCTAGATATTAATTTCGACACTAAATGTCACAAAGTAGGATTTCATATATTTGGTCCAGGGCCGCTTGTATACGACATTGAAAATTTCCACTGTGACGCATTTACAAGATTCCGAGACTATAAAATTCATTCAATAATAATTCCGTTAACAGATGTCGACTGTGGATTGATGTATAAAACAGATAACAAAATAGAATATTTTAATTACGAGCCAGGAACAATGTATTGCTGGAGAGGAGACTTAGTCCATGCTATTAAACCATTTTCATTGGACAAAGATGAATATAGAATAACGATGCAGATGCATCTTGCAATAAAACATCCTAAACACATATTACAGAAAAGCAACACGCTATTCTGGTAACAATTTATGCGGGTAAAGTAGAAGTGGTCGACACGTTGGCTTGCCAAGTCAAAGAATCCGATTCGATTTCGGATACCCGCTCCAATTTATGCTCGGTTGGCCGATTGGGGAGGCGCCGTCCTTACACGGCGGTTTAAGGTTAGTTCGATTCTAACACCGAGTACCAATTTAGATCCGTAAGGGCGCCACTTTGAATGGTAACAGTGTAGAAAAATAGTCCGGATCTTTTTTTTAATGTCCTATAGTTTAATGGCAAAACCCCTGTATGACATGCAGGAGAAGAAGGCTCGATTCCTTCTAGGACAACCATTTTATGGGCAGGTGACGGGAATTGGCATACCTACCGGACTTAAAATTCGGTGATCTGTGGGTTCGAGGCCCACCCTGCCTACCAATTTCATAACTGACCTATCGCGGTTATGCGCAACTAAAACCGTTATACGCAAGTATTTCTGTTTATGCGCAACTAACTGAGGAAAGTCAGGACAAGCGTAAGAGACGAGTAGGAGAAATAGGGTCGACGTGAAAGCGTTTGCAAGAGTGGGGCTACTTGCATATTAATGACCTGCCCCACGCTAATACTACCGTGATATAGCTTGCAACACAAACAGGACTTGGGAATCTCTTACTTATAAGTCCGGGTTGTGGCGTTAGATGAATGATAGGATAAAACAGAATCCTGCTTACTAGTTATGAATACTCTCCGTATAAATACAAGTAAAGGAGCGTAATATGAAATACATAGCAATAGTGTTACTAATGCTGTTAATAGCAGGCTGCGATAACTCAGAGGATTTAAAAACCGTTGGGGACGTCGAGTCTCATAAAACATTCGACAGAACAGGAAAGGCAATAACTATTACGGTTACTTTATATGCCAACCAGTCAGACATCGACCGTATGTGCCGAACTGAACCGAGTTGCAGAGCGGCAATAGAAGCTGACAGAGAAGGTTTTGCTGTCTGGAACGAATTAAGCAACGGCGAAGAACCCGACAACTTAACATGCAACATCCACGCACAAACTCCACGAAAAAGGGAAGATGCAAGAACAACATTCCTCGGTCACGAATTACTCCATTGTGTGTGGGGTTCTTATCATGATTAACGGACCAAAGTAAAATGAAATTATTAGTGCTTCTGCTGTTACTTCCGGCTATTTGTTTTAGCCAAGGTAATTACACACCTGAACGTGTAGCAGAGCATATGATTAACGAAAATTATACACAAGCGTTTTGGACTGCTAGAGCAGTATACGGATTACATAGCGAAGAACTTGTTCCTATACTTGACCACTTAATTGCGCAAGATCCGAACAACATAGATTTCTTGTACGCAAAATACAATATCACAAAAGACGACGAAACATTATTTAAAATATCTAGACAATATCTTGCCCTTAGTATATACGAAAATAGCGAATTTTATATACACGAAGCTGTGGCATTGTTTTACGGCAGAGAAGATCTTGTTGGGTACTTAGGCATGGCAGAGTGTTTAGCAACTGAATTAGAATTTTATTCTAACCAAACGTTAGTGTATTTTAGACAAGGTGTATCAGCACCCGACACTAGCTACACGACCGCATTACAATCACAAGGCATGAAAAATCAAAAAATGTATTCTTCGTTTTTTAGATTTAAAGAATATATGACATTAGCAAGCGAAGTAATAGAGCCAGAATACGTAGGTCTTTATAATTCACTTTATGCTAACGTTGAATCACAACTAATCAATTTACAAGATTAATGCGCATCTGACGGGAATTGGCATACCTACTAGGTTCAAACTCTAGTGATTCTCGGTTCGAGGCCGAGGGTGCGTACCAATTTTAGGATAGTTACAGCAAACAATTAGACTACCAAACTTTTAATTTGTCATAGTCGACAGAGCTATCCTGCTAATTTTATTCCTCAGTAGCTCAGTGGTAGAGCCGGACACTGTTAATGTCTTGGTCGGTGGTTCGATCCCATCCTGGGGAGCCAATTTATGGGAGAGGTGCTCATGGTGAGCAAACGCATCCTGCTTATAGAATGTATACAGCAAACTAACTTCGTTGGTTCGACTCCAACCTCTCCCTCATTTTATGGAAGGTACCGCTAAATGGCTGGCAACCAGGTTTGAACCCTGGGGCGTTCTTAATAGGGGCGGGGGTTCGATTCCTCTACCTTCCTCCAAATTTAATACTTGACAAAAAGTATTTCTCATATATAATATATAAACAATTTTATATTAAGAGTGTATTCACTTGGACCCAAGAGTCGTTGACACGTAGGCAGGGTGATAAGATTTCACTTGAGCAATCGGACAGACTAGAGTACACTCTTAATATAATCGAGATGCTGAATTATGGAATTAAAAGATTTATCACTAGTTGTAAAAAATGTTCTAAGTGAAGAAGAGTGTGATGCTCTAATCGAAGAATATGAGCGAAAAAAATTCTCATCTTTTGAAGAGAATAACATGAATCCTTACGGTGAAATGGAAACAGCAACATTTCGAACAATTGAGCTCACCGAAAAAAGTAAGAATTTCGAAACAGTGCGAAAAGGGTTCGAAACTGGCTTGCAACAATGGGCAGACTATTTAGGTAGCTTAGATTCATTTCATATGCTCCTACTAAAAAATAATTTAGCATTCGTTCATCAGTTTAGACTTCTAAAATACGGCTTAGGGGCAAAAATTAACCAACATTCAGATTATGCGCCAGGGTTCGTAGCAACGGTTTCGTTAAACCTAAACGAGAACTATACTGGCGGAGAGTTAGTATTTTTTAACGGAAAATATACAGTAAGTCTCGAGAAAGGAGATGCTTTTGTTTTTCCTTGTGATTATTATTGGCTGCATGAGACTAACCCTATAACCAATGGGTGTCGATATGTAGTAAATGGATTTGTTACTAGCCGTCCCATAAAAGAAATAAATGAATTCCGCCGAAATACTACTCATAATCCTAGATTATTTAATATAAAATAATATAAATATAGTTACATTAACCAGAGGAAAAAATTATGGAAGCATATTTAGGATACGCAACCGCGATAGCAATTGTAATATTTATTGCCTATCAAATTACTAGTAAGAAAAAGCCAACTTCTACACCGGTACCGACAGTGCCAACAAAAGAGTACGACGAGTTAGTGACTATGTCAAAAGCTGACTTGATTGCATATGGTGCATCAGTTGGTGTACAATTAGTTAATTCGATGTCAAAAGAAGACATGATTACTAAACTAATCACTAAAGACGAAGTACCGGCGTAACAATAGATTTGATTCTGGTCTGTAGGCCTTGCCCGGTAATAGGTGTCTAGGTGACTAGACTTAATGTGGGGGTCCCCGCCAACCAGAACTTAGTATTCGTTGACGTAAGTAGTAAAACGAGTTAGGACGGGGGTTCGACTCCCCCCGCCTCCACCAAAAGTACACTCACGTAGGGGGTTTTGTGAGTCCTATTGGCCATCATAGATTTGATCACTATGTATCCGCTGATAAAAGAGTGTACTTCTGATGGGGGCGTTCCCGGATTCGACTGACGAGAAAATAGACTTACTGAGAATAGGTGTGGAAACTACCTTAAACGTAACAAAAACTATAAACGCAAACGATGACGTTTATGCTGAGGTAGCCCTAGCGGCTTAAACAGCAACTGAATAAGATTCGGGGTCGCCTGCACCTGTCAACAGAAGCAGGCAGAATTTAGCCTGGGTGGCGGAATGGCAGACGCGCTACCTTGAGGGGGTAGTGTTCGAAAGAACGTGCTGGTTCGAGTCCAGCCCCAGGCACCAATTTATGCGCCTGTATCTCACCCGCCTCCTAAGCGGTCGTTAACTGAGTAAGCGGAGTATGTAGGTTCGAGTCCTACCTGGCGCGCCAAATCAATAAAACACCGTATAATATAGTGCGATACGCACTTAAATATATGTATGAATACGTCTAACTTGCCAAAGAGTGTTAGAGCGTTAATTGCTGATATTAAGGTAACAGCAAAAGCGAATGGCATAGATTTGTATTTTGGTAAAGGCAAAAGCATTAGAATTGAGAACAAAGGGAAGGTAGGTGGATACTTCTGCGAAGAAGGCGCACTTGCTGTAGCCACAGGCATCCCACAATATAAGTGGCTAGAAATACTTATACACGAATCATGCCATATGGACCAGTGGCTAGAAAACAGTAGATACTGGAACGACGAACTAGATTCGGACATACACACGTTCGACAGGTATATATGCGGAAGCAATGAACCTAACATAGAACGTGCTGTTGACAATATTGTAATGATGGAAGCAGACTGCGAAAGACGAGCAGTCGCTAAAATAGAACAATATAATCTCCCCCTAAATACAAAAACTTATTCAAAAAGAGCCAATGCTTATTTGCTATCGCATAAAGCAATGGTTCACTACCAAAGCTGGTATAAGGTTGGACCATACAAGCACCGATGTACTTGGGTTCCGTTACCTGACACGTTATCAGTGCCAAGTGCTTACAAAATAAAGAACAACAAGATTGATCCTACATTTTTTTGTAAGTGTTTCTAATTAATGCTCCCATCGTCTAGTGGACTAGGACGCTAGGTTCTCAGTCTTGAAACTGGGGTTCAATTCCCCATGGGAGTACCAATTTGCCGCTAAAGCATTGCTGGTCGATGTACATCCTTGGTAAGGATGGGAACCCGGTTCGATTCTGGGTAGTGGCTCCAATTTAATGCCGAGTAGCTCAATTGGTAGAGCGCCTGCCTCTGAAGCAGATTGTTGTTGGTTCGAACCCAACTTCGGCAGCCAATTTAATACTTGACAAAGTATACTATGAGTGTATAATATACTCATACTAAGACTGTCGTTAGCATTAGGTAATCGCTAATCAACGCTGTAAGCAACATTACAGGGCAGGGGTGGAAGTCCCAAGAACTTGCTAATTTCGGGCCTTTAGCTCAGTGGTAGAGCAAGGAGCTCATAACTCCTAGGTCGCTGGATCGTTCCCAGCAGGGCCCACCAAATACCGAGGTAAGTAATGTTTAAAGAAGCATTAAGAAATTATTTTTCTCCATTAAAGAGCGGCGTGTTCTGGTTAATGATTATAATGTCAGTAGCATTTTACACGCAATCTGTCACGCTGGTTGTTATTGGAATGATTTTAGGATTCGGTATTATACTCAACGACGAGCTGAAAGAGAAATAGACAACCAAGTTAAGGAACCATAATGTTTAAAGAAGAATTTGGTAAATGCACAGGCTGTGGCGGTCCTAGCTATTCCGACGGCAGAATTGCCCACACTAGCGAAGATTGCAAATGGTGGTTTATTGGATCTAATTTTAAGACTGCTGACGAAAGAGTAGAAGCAAGATCAGCATGGTGCATGAAACGTAGAGAAGAATCTAACGTATAAGATTTATGGGAGTGTAGCAGAGTGGTGACATGCGCCCGTCTTATAAGCGGGAGAAGGGTGGGTTCGATTCCCCCGGCTCCTACCAAATTTATTAACTATAGCAACTAAGGTAAGGTATCACAATGGCACAGATTAAATATTACGTTCCACAGCACAACGAAACCAAAGACGACTACGACACGTTCGAGTGTGGCTGGGGTGACCTATCAGATGAGCTAGAGCGCGAGTGGATTGCACAGGCATTATGTGAGTATCTATTTAATTCCCGTGACGGCTGGGAATGGATGGAACGTTCTCAAGGCCGAACTGAACTAGTTCTCATAACCGACGACAACGAGTTCCGTTACACTTATGGAATTGATTACGAGCCTATCTTTTACGTAAGCGAAGAGCACCACGAGGAAGAAAATGTCGAGGTTTGATTTCCTTGTTATAGCAATAGTCGTGTCTGTAATAGTTATAGCAGTCAGAACCATTAATGCAGAGAAGCAGGTACTAGAAAACGAATGCATTCCAACAGAACTGTTCATTTATGAGACCCACCCGTACCGATATACACGGGTTTATGATTGTTCCGGTGTTGAACTCGAAGATTAATGCGCCCGTAGCTCAGTGGATATAGCCTCCGCCTTCTAAGCGGATGGTCACAGGTTCGAATCCTTCACGGGTCGCCAAATTATGAAATATATAATATTAATAATGATGCTTTCGTCTAGTACGTTTGCTGAAGAAATTACTGTTCCATGGATACGTGGAGAAACAGGAATACTTGTTATAGATGGTGTAATTAACAATAGACCTGCCGAATTTATGTTTGACACTGGTGCTACAACGTCAGTATTAACAACTGACTTAGCGTATGAGATAGAAGACTCGCTGGAACATTTTCGTATAATGTACGGCATTATGGCAGACGGTAAAATTCAAGCATATTCAGTTTTTAGAATTAACGAATTAAGAATAGGCGATAAGTGTATTGCAAAGGACACTGAAGCCGCTATTATACCGGGTGCAGACAGAAACATTCTCGGTGTCAACGTGATAAGAGAGTTTTCTCCGGTTACGATAAATTTTGAAGGTAAGCAAGAGATTATTTTTAATTGTGAATAAACGAATATCATTTACAGTAGAAGGCAAAAGAAAAATATCAGATACGGTACATCTTATCGTTTTTGATCTAGAATACCGTTGGCCGCAACTTCCATGTCATCATGCTTATATAAAGACAAGAGATATCACTGAAATTGATCTCCCAGAAAGGATCGCTATTGTTGCTATAGAAGATGGTCCCAGGAAACGAACACCAAAAGAACAGGACGAGTATAGAAAAAATAAGAGTATTTACCAGTATCGCGGCGAAGCTGATTTTACAACAGATAAAGAAATAAATATTGTTTTAGTTAGAACAGCGTTCGATTCTATGTCCAAATTATGGTCAGATTTTAAAGAGCGTAACGAGATTCCGGAAAAATATCCGTATCCGTAAGCCAGCAAAAATGGTAATGTATCCGGACGGAAGTTTATTTTCATGGAATATAAGAGGTAATTGATGGGGCTGAGCCAGATGGGACGGCAGCGGGTTTTGATCCCGCTATTGAACAGGTTCGATTCCTGTAGCCCCTACCAAACACATCAATTCCACTGCTTACTATAAATAGTATAACATAGGGAGCAGGGAAATGAAGGACATATATTTCTTCTTCGGAAGAATGTGGTGTGCGCTAGAAGGCCATGATAAAAAGATCGATTCGGTACTACATCGAATGGACGGCACTACAACAACATACTGGCGCTGTAGTAGATGTGACAAAACAAATTACAGAGATGAATAATGCGCTTAGTATATAACAAATCAGAGCAACAGGTATTTGAAAAAGTTGCTGAAAAACGTTACGTAAAAGCCGGAGAGCTTTCTCCAGCAGAAAAAGTTATAGCACAAAAATTAGCTGAGAAAGGTATGCTCCGAGAAGTAAGCGTACTCAATACCATCGGCTATAAAGTAAAGCACACTCCATTACTTGGAGAGTAAATTAGGCAGGGTCCTAAGAACGCCTGGAAAGCGTCTCGTATCTTCGGGTATGTGTTTCGATTACACTGCTCTCCGCCAATTCTAAGATATAAATATTAGTATGAAACTTGATTATAAAGATTGCGGTAAAATAGGATTCACCTGTTCAACATTCGACCTACTACATGCAGGACATGTAGTAATGTTAGAAGAAGCTAAAAGGCATTGCGATTACTTAATAGTTGGTTTGCAAAATGATCCAACATTAGATAGACCCGATTCAAAGAATCCTCCGGTACAAAGCATTGTTGAGCGGCAAATACAATTAGCCGCGATTAAGTATGTAGACGACATTGTTATTTACAATACCGAAAAGGATTTAACCGATCTGTTGTTAACATTACCTATTAATGTTAGGATACTCGGCGTTGAATATAAAGATCAAGATTTTACTGGCAAGGATATATGTGTAGACAGAAATATTGAGATGATATTCAATGGCAGAGATCATTCTTTTTCAAGTACTGAACTACGCACAAGAATAAAGAAATTATAAGCGTGTGTTAAGACTGTCGCACATTCTATTCTGCACAATAGCTGGCTTTGGCATAATGTGTTTACTCACCAAATCTACTCCAGTTATACTATTCGGTATTTTTATATCATTCATTTACGGAGTAGTCACACGCAATATATTATAAATACTATTATGAACAATACATTCTTAGCGAACGACAGATTCGATATATTAACAAAAGAAGTTTTAATCGAAGGACAGCAGTTCGAATTATCTCCTACTAATATAGCAAACGAATTACTAAAATACTACGCTAAAAATAAACCTGTTTATCTAAATATAAACAATCAGCTTGAGCCCGTCGGCAAATTAATTTTTGTACGCGGACTCGAAGCTACAGTAGAAATGGAAGATAACATGCACGGCAGATTTGTACGCCATATGTTATACAGAGCTGTAGATTACAATTTGTCTATTAGCGGAATGGGTCGAGCAGTAACAGACGACCGCCTTTCAAATTTTAAAATTAATAAAGTAATTATAACTGACTTTGTGCGCTGGTTCTAGCTTGACATGATACTATTGTATTGTATAATAGCAGTTAAGGAATAAACATGGCATATAGTAAACAAGTATTGGATCACTATGAAAATCCCCGTAACGTGGGCAAATTTGATCCGAATGAAGAAGATATTGGAACCGGAATGGTAGGTGCTCCTGCCTGCGGTGATGTAATGCGGCTACAAATTAAAGTAGATGAAAACGGAATCATAACAGACGCAAAGTTTAAGACATACGGATGCGGGTCAGCAATTGCATCCAGTTCTCTATTAACCGAAATGGTAAAAGGCAGGACGCTAAACGATGCAGGAACTATTAAGAATACAGACCTAGCGGAAGAGTTAGCATTACCTCCAGTTAAGATACACTGTAGCGTGTTAGCAGAAGATGCTATTAAGGCTGCAATAGATGATTACAGGAAGAAGAAAAATGACAGTTGAAATGTCCGAACCAATTATCCTAACCGATAATGCAAAGTCAAGAATTAGTGTACTTGCAGAAGGTACCAAAAAATTACGAGTGTATGTTTCAGGAGGAGGATGTGCTGGCTTTATGTACGGCTTTGCGCTGGAAGAAACACCAAACGAAGACGACACTATTATTGGCGATAGATTAATAATAGACCCGTTGAGCTTTCAATATCTAGTAGGATCTAAAATCGACTACGTTGAAGATTTAGCTGGATCTAATTTCAAAATATCGAACCCGCAAGCTCAACGTACATGCGGATGCGGACAAAGTTTTAATTAAAGAATTCTAGTAGTTACTAGATACACAGTGAAACACAACTACAGAGGAGACCGTTATGACTTCACGTATATTACGCAAGCTGGACGTCGGTGAGGCTGTAAACTTCATCCTTGACCGGAGCCCAGAAACAAAAGTTTACATCGGAAGCGATAGTGAACGTTTTAAATTAAAAGGTGCCTGGATGCACGATACTATGATCGCCGTAGTAGTTCACGTAGACGGTTGTCACGGTTGTAAAGTATTTGGACAAGTTGTTCGTGAACCGGACTACGATCAAAGGAAGGATCGTCCTGCAATGAGACTTATGAACGAAGTAGTTAAGGTGGCAGAAATCTTTGCCGCTGTGCGTAAAGGAATGCAGGAAGAAGTTGACCGTAGGACTGAGGTACTATTTGCCCAGTATGAAGCAGAAGAAATTAGCGAGCGTAAGTTCAACAAGGAAGTAGATATCCTTATGCAGAAGCTAGATAAGGAAATGGAGATCCACTTAGACATTAACCCAGACGTTAAGCACGGTTCAAGCTGTGTCGTAAACGAAGCTGTAGGTTACATTAGAGGAATGTGTAACGTTGTTCCTTTAATCAAGCCAAACGCTTTTGCGGCAAGCTTCGCGGCTGACCGAGGTGTTAGGTTGCTGGATCAGGGGTGAACGGAGCCGTGTAGCGCAAGCTATGCGGCTTTTTTTGTGACTGTAACATCACACAAGATAAATATTACACAACACACAACACGGTATTATAATGTCAAAACAAATTAAGAAGCAATACCTCGCCTTCAACCAGCGAAACAAGAAGAATGTATTTCCTTTCCTACAAAAGCCTTTACTAAGTAAATGGTTCGACAAGCAACTAGATGACGCAATAGATCGAGAAGATATTATGTACGATCCTGAGTTTGTTATACAAAATATTGTTACAGACCTCAGGGAATACAAATATAATCATAACATCCATAATGTTGTATTAGGCATTAGTGGAGGCATAGACAGTGCTGTTACTGCGGCACTATTTAACGAAGCAGGTTGGCACGTAACAGGCGTCCTAATGCCAATCAAGCAGAATCCAATGGAAACACAACGAGGTTTAGAAGTAGTAAAACATTTAGGCATTAAGTCTCAGACACATGACCTAACTCGTGCGTATGAAGCAATGTTTGATATATTTAAGGATAACGCAATTGATCCAGACTTAGGCAAGCAGACCAAAGCCGCTAAAGTAAGAGCTGGAAACTTTCGGGCCAGACTGCGAATGATGACCTTATACAACATTGCGGCACAGCAGGGCGGCCTAGTAGCAAGCACAGATAATTTTAGCGAATTGGCGGCAGGCTTTTGGACATTACATGGCGACGTAGGCGACTTAGCACCGATACAGAGTTTATCCAAGAGTTGGGAGATTCCTTTAATTGCTCAACAGTTAGGGCTACCAAAATCTGTTATTGAGGCTAATCCGACTGACGGCTTAGGTATTGACGCTGGCGATGAAGCACAGTTTGGCTTTAGCTATGCGCAATTTGACCTTGTGCTGTTTGCGCTACTTAGTAGCGATCTACGCTTAGACGGCGCTACAGACGAAGATAAAGCTATTGTAGAGGCAGTAGAAAACAAAATTAGAAGTACAGCATTTAAACGAACTAACCCAGTTAACTTAGATCATCCAATACACGGAGATTGGAGATACGAAAACTTAGCGAAAGTAGACAATTTACTAATCACAAAAACCAAGGAGAAAATAAATGATTGACGCAAGTAGTATAACAGTAATAATTCTTTTTTCTGTCGGAGTCTTATGGTTCATTAAGGACGCCTTATTTAAAGGTCCGCTTCCTGCTGAACAAGATGATGGCATAGTACCGGCAGAATTTGAGAATGTGTCCGAGGTAGAAGACGACCGTAAACCTGTTAGCCCCAGAGTAGCCGCGCTCAAAAGCGATGACGCTGTTCCTGCTAAAGTGGCGCCCAAAGCTAGACCAGTCCCAACCAAAACAACCTTACTTAAAATGACTAAAGCTGACATTGCTAAAGTGGCTAAAACATTTGGAGTTGATCTCAATATTAAGAAAACTAAAGCCGAAATGGTTAAAGAGTTCCAAACTGAGATGAAAGCACAAGCTAAGGCTAGGCAGTAGTATTCAAACACAGTTTGGCGTAAAATCCAAACTGTGTTTACCCTCCCAATATATTAATTGACAGATCCTAAATCTGTAGTATAATATTACTATGGATAAAATAGCATTTGCACAGAGTAAACTAGCCGGCCTTGATTGCGACCATCCCTCGTTCTGCCGTTTTGATTTGCTTACTGCTGAAAGAAAAATGTATAATGGTCACGGAGACGAACTGTGGCCTATAGTATATGCTATGAAAGAAACAAATACAAAAAATTATTGTATATCCTGTAATAGCCCTATAGTAGTTAGCGGTAACCATGCATACAAAATAGAGTATAATCCAACGAGTGGCCCTGTTATTTCGAATAATGTCGCTCCGCTGATACGCTGTTTTCGTGACGAAGATGGATGGGACTGATCGTGGCAGACGATGATATGGATAGCGCACTACGAAAGACTTTTGGTCTATGCGTAAAGTGCGGCGAAGAAGCTGATATAGATTGGGATGCGCCTGAAGCCCCTAATGACCCGTATCTCAGTATGATAGGCGAAGGCCGGTTTCGTTGTACGACATGTTATATACGTGAGGATATGAAAAGGTTAAATGGGAGGCAAAGTGATGTCGGATAGTATAGAACAAGCTGAACGTAAGCTGGCAGGATTGTGTGTTAATTGCGGCGGCGACTTAACACAACAGTGGCGCTGGTTTTACGAACCTTATAGCAACGCCAAGCAGGTATGTACCGAAACAGAAGTGTGTCTTGAATGTGTAAGAGAATTAGAACGAGCATTAAATTCGGAGTAACTGATAATGGAAATTAAGTTTGACCCAAGATTTGTAGGGACTGATCCCATAGACTTAGCGCAATGGAAACTAGCAGGGCTATGCAGGAAGTGCGGAGGCACAATAGTTACTAAAAACAGCGTCAGCAAAGTATGCGAAGATTGTAGGTTAATATATTTTTTAGACAAGAATGGAAATATCCGATGACAAAAAAGACTGACAAAATACAACAAGCACAATATAAGCTAGCCGGTCTTTGCGAGTTTTGTGGTAGCGACAATTTGTATTTTCAAATAGGCGATCAGGGGCCTGGACATCAATTAGGATTATTTAAGGTACACAAAAAAATGCAGTGTGTGTATTAGATGAATAAGATGTCAGGTATAAAAAAAGCTGAACGTAAGCTAGCAGGATTGTGTTATAACTGCGACAACATTGCTAACCATAAGGTTCTCCAGTCGTGTACTTATTGTGCTAGGACTGTGTCAATTTTTACCTGGCAAGATCTGTACGACGAAGGATACATATTAGTGAGCCCTGAGCTAAGAAAAAAGCTGGAGGGAATATGACTGACAAGCTAACAAGATCGCAATGGAAACTAGCAGGTCGTTGTGAGAAATGTGGTGGCCCTGCACTATGGACTTCTGGTCTGCGGTGGTACCCGTCGGATAGGCCATTCAAACTAAATCTATGCGAGATATGTCTAACAACATTAATAAATAAATCCGATGATATAGAATATATGAGTTTATCTATGGAAGAGTTTTTTGAACAAGAAGGGATTATATGATTGAACTAACTGAAAGAGTATTTGTATACGGGACGTTGAAATCCGGCGGTAAAGTGCGCGGACTTAACAGAATGGATGGCGCTGAATTTATTAGCAAAGCTGTAACAACTAATGCCGGATATGATTTAATAGATTTGGGTGCGTTCCCCGGAGCCATATCCAAAGATCCAGGATTTCGTATTAGCGGTGAAGTTTGGGAAATTCCAATTGAGCTAATGGCTGTACTGGATAAGATTGAAGGCTACCCAACTTTATATAATCGTAAAACGATTGACACAACACAAGGTTCTGCTATAATGTATTATCTAACAGAACCGGGGTGGTACCAAAATGACCCCACCAGCCAAAATAGCGAAACTATTATAACAAACGGTGATACATTAACATGGCCATTAACATAACAAATAGGAAGCCAGTCGGCCCGGTGGTAGAACAAGACCTCGTAACCAGAGCACAACACAAGCTAGCAGGGCAGTGTGAATGTTGCGGAGCAAACTCGGCAACAGAATTCAAAGGAGACAGATGGCATATCCACTACCATTCCAGCAATACCAAAAGAACAATATATTTGTTAAATGCAGATGTATGCGAAGACTGTGAAGATGACGCATTCAGTCAACGCCTTAAAGACGAATCCGATGATGACTTAATTGTAAGACGAGAAAAGGAAGGCTTTATAGTAGAAGGCGCTACTTATTGACACGTAGGAGTACTACATTATGGATAAAATAAAAATAGCACAACATAAACTAGCCAATGGATGCTTATACTGCGGTGAGCCACGTGAGCCAATGTATGGTCATTTAGATATATGTGAAACATGTACAGATATTTACACGAAACATGAGTCAGGCGACCGCATTACTATATCACTAAAAGCTACTACAATGAAAGTTCTAAAAGAGAGAATAGAAAAATGGGGCGATTATGAGAACTACGAAAAGTTTGTTGAGCGCCTAGACAACAGAGGGAGAACAATAGCACCACAATACTATGTCGGAGATCGTATACCTATATACCCATACAGGGTAGGAAAAGAGTTAGCATGGTTATACACGAAGCCGGACAACCTTTTTATGCGCAAAAATTTTTCTACAAGGCAATCCTAGAATAAGAGTATTTAATGGACGATTTAATAGACAGTTTAACGATAGATGACATTACAAGAGCACAACATAAGCTCGCAGGCTTATGCGAAGACTGCGGTGCAGAGCATGATATATTTAGTCGTGTAACCTGGGTACCCAGACAAAGCTATACTCTAAAAACTAATAACGTATGTGTAAACTGCATAAGCCTCAGGAGACTGCGTTACGAATGGACGACTTAACTAAAGCAGAACTTAAACTAGCAGGTGTATGTAAAGAATGACAATATCTGAGGAACAGAAACAATCAACTAGGGTTGTTATAGCACAACGTAAACTTGCTGGAGTTTGCATCCGCTGTGCAGAAAATAGAAACATAGTAGAAGATTACTTGTGCCCTGGTTGTTATAATTACGTTACCGGATTCGTTTGGAATGGAAATAGACGATATAAAACTTAAGATTGCAGAACTTAAACTAGCAGGTGTATGTATCGACTGCGGTAAATGCGAACAATACGCTTCATCGGATAGATGCCAAGTATGTTTAATGAAAGAATTAGATAGACTAATAGAGAAACATTATGCAAAAAACACTAAATGATATAGAGAAAGCAGAATGGATACTAGCAGGCAGATGTAAAGAATGCGGAGGCACACCCAGAAATCACCACATAGGATTTTTCTTCGCTTGCTACCCGGATTTATGTTACAATTGTGCTGATGCTGAGGAATCAGTACGCCTTATTAAGGCCTTAGATAAGATAAAATATGAACGAAAATGACATTGCAAAAGCTGAACGTAAGTTAGCGGGAATGTGTATAAAGTGTAACAAAGAGAAAACTCGGGTTGGACCGTATCAACTTGCGTTAGCACGTATGTACGAGCACCCAGATTGGGCAGATCAATGCGGTAAATGTTTTCACGACGAGTATACAGCGAAAGCGGCGAGAAAAGCTAGCGAGTATTAGGGCAACTGGGAGAAAGAAAATAATGACGAAAAAGATTGACAGACCATCAAGCGCACTTGAGCTAGCACAAGAAATATTGAATGGGACACGGTGTAGAAAGTGCTTATATAGGCTACAAGATATACTATCGTGTCATGATTGTGGGTATCAACATACCTGTTCGCTCAGCCAAGCAGACCCATATAAGCAGATTTAAAAAATAGTGCGCAAAAATTTTTAAATGCCCAGAATTGTAGAAAAAAGTATGGATAAGGTAACAATAGCACAAAACAAACTAGCTGGTACAGGGTGTCCTGATTGTGGCAGTGATACACATAATAGTGTCTTTGAAGGAAGCAATATTTTTTATAACATAAAATGTCGTAATTGTGAGGTTTTGATAGTATATTATAGTAATGGAGAATTACGCTATTCTAATACAGAAGCTAGTGTGCCGGGCTATAGAGATCCAGTTGATTTGGTGGAAAACCTAAACTAACGCGGGCGGCTTATATAGAGAGTTAAAATCTTTGGCGCGCGATTCGAATAGCCCCCAGTAAGGTAGCCAACCTTTACACAGTACAACCGGTACCCCCCCTGGGTCGTTCGACTCTGTCATCACTCCTGGGTCGTTCGACTCTGTCATCACGTAAGTTCTTGAAAAATAAAACGTTTCCAACAGTTGACGTTCTCCCAAAATATTGTATACTATACGTATAGATAATAACAGAGAGAACTACATATGACATATCTACATGCTCCCCTTTCTAAAGAACGTGCCCAGGCGTTAGCAGTGCTTATGCCTACTATACATGCTGAGGCTACTGAGGCTGCTATTACTGCATGTAATGAGATGCTTGCTGAGTATGGCAACAGGGATGCCTGCGGCTTTGCATGGGTTGAGGTGTACGGTGTACGTACTAATAGTAAGCTGGGTAAGGCGTTAATTGCAGTAGGCTTTAGTAAGTCTTACACTGGTGCGTTACAGTTATGGAACCCCTCTACTAACCCTACGCAAGCTATTACTGCTAAGGAGCGTGGTGCTGATGCTTATGCTGAGGTGTTACGTACATATGGTATTGAACGTGCCTACACTTGCTCGAGGATGGATTAAGACCTTTTAACCCATTAATTACATTGAAATTTCTTGTATTGACATTTTGGGTTAATATTATATACTATACGTATAGATAATAACAGAGAGAGATACTAATATGTTTGGAATATATCGTATATCGTATTGGCAGAAAGGATCGCCCACACATAACGGACACACGGGAGCCCTCAGCTCTCGTGTTAAACGTGGCGGTAAACATGTACAGTTCAAGTCTAAGCGAGAAGCTGAGAAGTGGGCAAAGGATAATGCTCGCGAGGGTGAAGAGCTGTACGTTCGTAAAGTAAGTAAGCCTATAAGTAGTTGATCTAATTGAGTTTTGGGTGCTTGACGTTTTGGGTGTCTAGCTGTATACTATACGTATAGATAATAACAAAGCGAGAGAAGACATGTTAACAGGAATATTACTTTTTGTAGGACTTACAGTACTTAGCCTTATTTGCACTGTTGGTGCTATGTACCTCATAGACTTAACAATTAACTGGGAGATATAACATGAAACATATTACTGGACAGGGCGATGATATTGACTGGAATGTAAAAGCAGAGAACGGCACGGCAGTTGTTAAGATTAAAATCAAGGGCTGTGAGTTTTCAGTAACAATGGATCCGGATGAATGGACAGAAATGATTAAACTGATTAAAACTGCATGTGGATATCGATGAAGCTGTTAAAGAGTACGACAGACTCTACAAAGAGTGGAAGGCATTAGGCTTCCCGGACCGACACAAGGTTGCTCGCGCACTCGATGTAGCTAGCAAAGAGTTACAACGAACCCGCAATCTTGCTGAGAACATGCTGGACAAAGTAACGTTTGAAGTAGAGTAACTTACTGTTCTAACAAGAGTTTTGGGTGCTTGACAGATTGGACAGATAGCGTATACTATACGTATAGACAATAACAAGAGAGAGCGATATGACAAAATACTATACAAAATACGTAGTAAGCGTTAATGGGTGGCAGGCATTGTTTAACAATCCTACTTACCCTGAGGACATCCGCAAGCTAACTAACAAGCAGGCTGTTAGCTTGTTCCACAAGATCGATGGCGAGCTAAGTCCTGAGAACTTGCACTGCGACGGCGAGATTAGCATGGCACAAGCTAATGCTAAGTACAACTTGCTCCAGGGTGTTATCACTGACTTACTAGCCGCTGGCTTTACTGTTCCTAGCGACTGTTGGGAGATTGATCATGCTTAATACCAATCAGTTTACATACTACAAAGATCAGACTTCCCTTGTTGCCGAGGCATCTGACATAGGCTGGCCAGACGATTACTTTATTGTAGAGTCAGCGCACACTGGCCGTCCAGCGGCTTTCCGTTGGCTTGAGGATGTTATTACTACACACTGTGACGAGCAGGAACTACAGGCTCGCGTGTATATCCCTGTAGAAGTAGAGTTAGCACGTACAGGCTTACGTGTTATTGTATACAACGATTAAGGAGCAGATGATGCGACAGTTTGATTTGAACAAATTAGAAATAGAACAGATTCAAGATCCTCGGTTAGACGAATGTTTCATTGCTCGACAAGATCCAGTGAATGAAGTGCTGGAAGAAGCTGGGTTTGAAGAAATTACCGACGATGAATACGAGGCCGCGATCTACGCTATAAAAGGCATCCTCAAGCGAGCCAACGAGATGTTGCGAGTCCGCGGTGTAGAGCTGGAGTTCTGTGAGGCTGATATGGTAGATTTTACATCGTTTGTCTGCATTACGAAAGACCAAACAGAAGCAGAGTTTGCTGACAGAGTTCTTGTCTAAGGAACGACTTCGACGACGCGTATACAAACTACTAAGTCGTTGATACTCTTATAGTTATTTTGGGTTGACATTTTGGGTCCTCCTGCTATACTATACGTATAGACAATAACAAAGCGGAGAGACACATGTTAACAGGAATATTACTTTTTGTAGGAATTATAGCACTCACCCTTGCTGTTACTGTTGGTATTATGTATATCGTACACTTAACAATTAACTGGTAGGAGAATAGTATGTTAACGATCACAACTAAAATCACTGAGTGGGACGTAAGCGAGATCACCCTGTATTATGTAGAAGAGCACGATGATATAAATGGCGACGGGCTCACTGGGACACAGATAGAGAAGGTAGTTTCTAAGCTCACTAAGGACGAGAAGTACCGCGACAAGCTAGCTAAAAGTATAGGCAAGACTATTACAGCCGACGGCATAGAAGGCGATGCAGTATACGCAGTACTTGATTACTTGCCTGCAAGCCATTACAATCGTATCCTACGGAGCCTGTAAGTCGTTGATACTCTTATAGTTATTTTGGGTTGACGTTTTGGGTTAATTTGCTATTATATACACATGGATACATACATTACTAAGACATATACAGCTATAGGGATCACAGTTACGTACATCACACGTAGTCATGATCGTACTGCAACTGATGCTTACGGGAACACGTGGCCCTTAGCTGAAATGGGTGACTACAGGCAGGCTACTCCTAAGGAGATAGAAGCTTATAACAATGTAGTCTTGCTTATTAACAAAAACAGGAGAGAGGAGTGACCCCGAGTTTAAAGAACTGCAAGAAGAAGGTCGTTCAGATCCAGCACTTAGGCAGAGAGGATAATATGAAAGCATTTAGAGAAGCAGTAGAAAGCACAGTAACAGACACACTGGTTGAGCAGGGCAACATGATTGTTGATACAGTTGATGCGTTTACCTACATGCCCCCACGGATTAACGGCTTTAGAGTTGTTAACAAAAGCTACACAGACGAAGTAGTATACGTTCGCAGGACTGCTGAGGTGTACAACTCTGTAAAACTAACAGTATACCTAGACGATACTGTTAAGCGAGGCTTTAAGACTGCTATAGCTAAAGAGCTAAAAAACATGGCAACACGTCGCGGGCTTACTGCTAAATGTATTGATATTTTTACGCCCAAACTAATGTTCCTTGAAAAAGAAGGCTCAGCAGTTACAGTATTTGCCAGGTTTTACAAAGGCTTAACGTTCTAAGTCGTTATACGGAGAGTAATATGAAAGCAGATAAAATTATAGTTGGAATTGTTTCAGGCATAGTGCTGTTCGCAATTTTAAGCATAGTAAGTATAGTGATGGCCTTAATAGCTTACGCTTTTGGAATATACGCCTTACTAGTCTTTGTTGTTTTTGCGATGTGTATAGTCTTTGGCCTTGTATTCTCTGGTGCTATCGATCCGTTTGAAAACTAACCTATTGAAAGATAACGATTAATTTGTATTGACATTTTGGGATCTTGCTGTATACTATACGTATAGACAATAACAAAACGAGAGAACGATATGCAAACAACTAAACAGTTCCATTCTAAAGTAAAAGAATTTGCAAGTGACATTGGCGTAGTAGTACACAAAGGCTACACAGAGAAGTCCAAATATTTAGATTCTAACCAGCGTTACGTTGCTAGCTGTATTGGCCGTATGCACAGGGATAAACCTGTAACTATGGAGCAGGAACAGCTTATGCAGGCTTTTTGTGAGCGCGAGGGCTACACGTTTAACATACAAGACACCTTGGGTGCTTGGGGCGGCTACCCCTACTATATCCGCGCTAAAGCGGAAATGGTTTAACACTTAACTACAACCCTCAAACAAGGAAACCAAAATGAAATACATACTTCTAATTACTGCACTGATTCTGTCTACTGGCTGTACTGATGCTTTTATATCTAAGATTGATGCATTGGGTGAAGCGGCTAACATCAGCTGTTGGAGCGGTGGCGAGCTTATCTACCAGGGCAAGTCAACTGGTAAAGTAGTGTCTCCTGAGAACAGCGATGGCTACCAGTTCAGAGATGCTGAGACTCAGAAGCTTACTGAAGTGAGCGGCAACTGCGTAATTACTTACGGTAACTAAAGATTCTCTCTTGGCTGGCACCTTGCTAGCCCTTTACCCTACATAAGCTATTGTTTGTGTAGGGTTTTTTTTGGGTTGACGTTCTCCCAAAATACTGTATACTATACGTATAGACAATAACAAAACGAGAGACAACATGCACATATACTTACTAGAAGCACACGGATCAGACTACTACGACGATTGGAACGTCGTAGCAGTATACAAGTCTATTGTACACGCTCGCAAAGCATGTACAGAAGCGGCGATTGCCCAGCTTACTGCTGAAGACACTTGGGACCGTCCAGCTGCTGGCGAAGGCGAGCAACTGGTACTGCATACTGGCGATGTTGAAGGCGTAGAGGACTGTAAAGTACAATACGAGGCGGTATGGGCAGTCCAGCCGCTGAAAATAGACAGAGACGGCAAGCTAACTGACCGCAGGTATACAGGCATTGCATACCGTGTAACCAAAGAACTGGTGCTATAAGTAGTTGATCTAGCACACGATCTTAGTGTTGACATTTTAGGTTTTAGGCGTATACTATACGTATAGACAATAACAAAGCGAGAGAACAATATGAACACAGTATCAAACAACATTTGTATAGCGTTAATTTACATAGCATTTTTTAGTGTAATCGGCTTTGCTGTTTGGTGGACAAAGTCTGCAATGCCCCTGTGGGCTTTACTGCTTATGCCATCTACATCCTCAAACAAAGAAGACGAGGTATAATAATGAAGATGGCAACTATAGCATTTTATCCAAACGACGACTATGGTCGTGTTATTAGCGACGTCCCACGGTACTTAGTTAACGTACCAGACACTGGTGACTTTGATCAGATGGTCGCGGCGGCACGTATATCAGGAGCAGAGTTAGGTCTCCCAGACATCCGCACCGGGTATGTTACTCCCCGTCCTGTCGACGATTTTGTTAAGTACCGTAACCAGCTAGAGCGTCAACTTAAGCGTATCAACGACGCCCTGGAAAGCAACGAGCACCGGTCTGCAACTTATATCGCATAACGCAGTAATTAGCAATTATCAGACAAAACGCAGACATATAAGTTATTGATTTAAATAGAATAATTTCGCTCACCCCGCGCTGTTTGCGGGGTTCTTTTTGGGTTTTGTATCAATACACGCTAAACTCCGCAAAGGTGAACGGTTCGCTTGTAAGTCATTGATTCTTTGTTCAAAAACTCCTTCTAGATCAAGCACTTAGTTCAGTCGTGTGTGTGCGTAAGGAGCTGTAAGTCATTGATTTGTATACAGTTTTTTTGGGTTGACTTTCTAGGTATTGGACGTATACTATACGTATAGACAATAAAAGAGCAGAAGAAGATGGACAAAGAACATAGCGGAACATGTAGGGATAAGCCTGAAACAAAAAGCGACATAGCCAGACGGAATGCTGAAGCCATTGAGGCGTTTAAAGGTGTAGAAAATTGGAGTCCAGCCCTGCTCCGTAAGTTTGGACTTCCAGAAACAAGAGCTGAGATGCTAGAGACACTAGGCCTCACCGAAGATGACGTAAGCAATTGATTTGTATACAGTTTTTTTGGGTTGACTTTTCTAGGTATTGGGCGTATACTATACGTAGACAATAACAAAACGGAGTAACAAAATGTATAGATTTTATTGCGAGGCATCAATATGAGAACAGTATATTTTGATAAAGACGGTAACGAAGTAACTTTATACATAGACGGCGAAGAGGCAGGTTCCTTTAAAGACGCTGATGCATTAGGCAAGTGTTTGATACGCAATAAGCTAGATATATTTGACTACTTCAATTATACTGGGGACGTAGCAGACTGCGAAGCATCCATGCGAATGATAGACCGTGCGTGTGAAATGGTTAAAAGGTATTGAAATAACACAGGTTTTTGGGCTTGACATTTTGGGTGCCTTTTGCTATTATAACGACACTAGCACAACGGGAGACAGTCTCCCAGGGAGATTATTATGAAAGATTGGGAACTAGATGAAGAAGTTAGTAATGCAATTTATAAATCTGTAATTGAAGCTGAAGATGATGAGGGTAAGATTCTCTCAAAAGCTGAACGTAAAGCGGTTGCAAAAGAACGAGCTGATAATATTGCAAAAATTGCTAAAAGCATAATTGCTGAGATTGCAACTGCAGATACAGATACTACTTTGCGTGAATGGGCCGGAGATCCAGCATGAAAATAATGCTAAATGAAAGTGACATCAAGAATGCTATTATTGCATATCTTGAATCTACGAACTATGAAGTTGGGGAGGATCACAATAAAATAGATATCACTATTCTTCCTAGTCCCGACGAATCTTATAGAGAACGAATTGAAGCAAGCGTGGAGATAGGACAATAAATGAATAACAATAACCCTCATATAAGTTCTTGATATACATAGTAATTGGGTGCTTGACTTTTTGGGCGCATGTTCTATACTATACGTACATTAAATAAAAGAGAGTAGCAACTATGTATACAACTAAACAAGTAAGTAAAAACCAGTACGTAACCCTGCTTAACAACACAGTACTTCCTACACTTGTTTTACACAAGTACGTTACAAAGCCTGTGCAACTTGCTAGCACAACTAAAGCAACTATAAGCACAATTTTTAACCCAACTCCCGAGCAACTTGCTAACTTTAACAACTTGCTTTCCCCTATTAAATACCAGTACGCTAGCAAAAAAGACCTTGCTATGCAGGAAGCTAATACTAACTTTGCGCTAGCTATTTTTAGCTAGTGCAGGGCAGTACCTTTTAATCTACACAGGATAAAATTATGTATACAGTATTCCAAGTTTCAACATGTAGCCGTGGCGCCTATCGCAGTTTTGTAATAGAGGACACCTACGTTACTGACCAGACCTACGCTGAATTGCGTGAGGAAGTAGTTAACATGATCGATTGGGATGATGCAATCGATTGCTGGGGCGCAGTCGATGCATTTGCAATCGTAGCTGAGATAGCAAGCGACGAAATGTTCGTGTGCTACATCAACAGCGACGAGTGTTACATTGTTATCCCTGAGGCAGTGGAAGCTGACTGGCCTAGTACGGAAGCACTGTACGACTGGATACTTGAGGCTGGTGACGAAGTTATAATTGACCTCACGCGAGGGGCTTCAAGAACGAGAAGGGGTGTAAGTAGCTGATTTGATTAGTATTCTTTTGGGTTGACTTTTTGGGTTTTAAGCGTATACTATACGTATAGACAATAACAAAAGAGAGTAACAAAATGAAATATTGCTTTAGCGCACGTACAGACTTTTTTGACATGGTAGCGGACTGTACTAACCTGTATGCTAACGGTATGTTTACTATACACAGTTACGTTAATGAGGATATTGTTACGCTTACAGGGGAATTAACAATAGACGAGGCCCGCGCGTGGGACGACTTTTTTAACACTTTTGTTAGCGATGACGACGATGCGTACGGCGGTTTTTACGACGAGGCATGTGGGAGCATAGCATGATTTTTATTGTTGCTAAGGTATGTATTACAATGTGGGTAGTGGCACCATTTGCCCTAACTGGTATTATTATGTTAAAATACAAAAAGGCAAAAAGCATATGACTAATACAGGATACGCCAACTTATTTGTAGTAAAGGTAGGTAAACAAGTACAATTCAGCTCGTACAACTTATTCCAGGCTGAGCAGTATTGTAGACACAATGGCATCCCTTTTGGGTACTTGTTTGTAGTAGAAAGAGACGGATCAATCTAAAGGCGTGCAAGTAACTGATCTACTTAGACTTTTTTGGGTTGACTTTTTGGGTTTTGGACGTATACTATACGTATAGACAATAACAAAACGGAGTAACAAGATGAGAGATTTACTAAGCCAAGTAATTAACAAAGACCTTACTACAGCTGATTCAACCAGTCTACTTAAAGACCTGCGTACTATTTTTGAGGACCTCGACTGTGGTAATTACGCTACTCCTGAGGAAAAGTTACAGGATGCACTCGAGGAAATACAATTCCAGCTTAACAACTACAACGAATTTGGAGAGGTAAAGTAATGTATATATTAACAGCTATTTGTACAGATCCAAGTGAAGCAGATACAGTTGCCTCAGAAGTGTTTGCTACCGAGGAGCAAGACATTGACCTGGAACAGATGTTGGCTGGATTTGATGATGAGCTGTTGTCAGCTATCAATGATTTGATTAGTATTATTTTGGCTTGACTTTTTGAGTATTGGGCGTATACTATACGTATAGACAATAACAAAACGAGAGAAGATAACATGAGCTACATAGTGTACAACAAAGAAACTACCCGCATATTGAAGTTGAACACCCAGTGGGCTAACTGCCGCAAGAATGCTGTTGCCGCAACTGAGGGTGCCGCTAAGTCGATCATCACTCGAGAAGCTAACAAAGGCAACATCGTGCGCGAAGATTACGCATACGCTGAGACCTCTGACTTTTATGCTAACATTGAGAAGACTGAGATCGTTAAAAACTATATGACTGGCAAAGATGTTGAGCAGTCAGTTAACACTCCTTACTCTTGCGATGTAAGCCAATCACGCTACTGGAGCATGTAATATGAATAATACGTTATTAGTAGGTTTAATGTTTCTCGGCTTAGGTATGATATGGACTGGCTTCATCGGCTCTATTAACTTATCTGCAGAAAACGAGTTCGATGTACAGCTTGCCCACTATTGCGATATGGTACAGATTGGCATCGACACCAACGGTGAGTTTGGTTGGCCTGACTTTAAAGACATAGCCGAAGAGCAGTGTAAATGAAAACAGTACACCACATCTGATCTCGGAGATTAATATGATAATTCAAATACTTTTTGTAGTTTCAGCAGTACTAAGCATCTTCGCCAGCTTCAAGATGATTGGGGTTATGCTCGGAAATAGTGTTACTATGCCGGTCCCAATACTGCATTTATTCAATCTTGGGGCATCAAACGTATACATTATGACGTTCGCTTATGGGTTTCAGATATGGTTTTGGAGCCAGCCGCTGTTCATTTAATGGTTGACACACACTCAAACGAGTGTATAATATACATTCCAAGTATCGGAACTGGCTCTCCCGATATGATATTAACGAGCCAATTGAGTTGTTTAATTAAGCCTGAGGAGGCATACATGAGCACTAAAACTTTCACTATAGCCGGCACTTCCGTTCTGAACGGTAAGGAAAAGCTACGAGTGGCCAATGGGACTATCAAGCACCGTACCGCGGTCCTGGGACGTTCTGGCCATACTGACATTAACCTGGTAGAGTTGCCTGAGGCAATGACCCGTGCTGAAGCGATTGAGTTCCTAGAACTTAACACTGAAGGCACCACTGTAGTTGAGGCTCCAACAGAAGTTGTTGCTGAGACTACTGTTGAAGTGGAAACAGCTGACGAGGCTGAAACCGCTTAATCCTGGGTTAGACTTAAAAAAGCCCCGTTATGTTTCAATGACTTAGCGGGGCTTTTTATTGGCTATACGCCCGTCTTGTATCAATACACGCAAAACCCCTAAAGGAGAACGGTTGGCACGTAAGTCATTGATTGTTGGTAAAATAACTTCAATAATATCAACAGGTTAGCTCAGTTGTGTGTGTGCGTAAGGACATATAAGTCATTGATTTATATACAGTTTTTTTGGGTTGACTTTTCTAGGTATTGGGCATATAATATGTGTACAAATTGAATAAAGAGAGAAAACAACATGAGAAAAGCAACACTACAAGTTAGAGATATACTTTCCGATAATGGCTATGCGCGTGATTTTATTTACACAAACCTGTATAAAAACTGCAGGACTGTTAAGGTAACAGTGCGCAACGCGGACGCTCCGTTCCTTAAAGTACAGATCGAATCTCGGGTTGCAGGCGTTACAGCTAAGGCTATCCCTGCAAACATTTGGGGAAGAACTGTTCCTAACATATCCTCATTTATTGTGCGCATTCCTTTTGATACACAGCCTGCCTAATGAACTACTACTTTACAAAAGAGAAAGGGATGCTGGATAAGATCTCCGACCCTACCTTGCCTAAGGCAACAGACGACGAGATCGTACAAGCACAGCACAAGCTCTCGGGCTTGTGCCCTAACTGTGGAGCAGAAGGTAAAGAGAAGTACAGCGGGCGATGTGTTCCCTGTATGATACATCACAAGAACCACCCTAAGAAGAAGAAGGCATAAATCAATACAAAATTACGTATACAATTAAAAGCGGCGAAGTCCGCACCAAGTATATGCTCGGCGACAACGAGAAGCGTGTTACCCAATACTTCACCTACAAGCACAGACGATCACCCGACAGGGTAGAGCTTGTAAGTTCTTAATCTAGCTAAGGTTGTTAGAGTTGACTTCGACAGCCTTTCTGCTATTATATACATATAAACAAAAACAACCAGACGTTAGGTTCGAAGGCAGAACGAGACAAACACGCCAGCTACCTGTTGGTTCAGTAGGTTCAACCAACCTTGTAAGGTATTGAAATGTATAGACTTTTTGGGCTTGACTTTTTGGGTTTTGGGTGTATACTATACGTATAGACAATAACAAAACGAGAGAACATTATGTGCAACTTTAGAGTTAAAAGATCAACCCCTAAGACTACTACCCCTCAGGGCCTTGCATTTCAGAAAGGCAATTCACTAGCTGAGCAAGCATACTTTGAGCGCAAGAGCCCTAGCATAGTAGCAAGGCAAGCACGTATTAGCCAGTCGCAATTTGCTGATAGCCATGGCGGGGATAGCAGTAACTATAGGTTCTAACCTACTGAATCTTAACAACTTTTTGGGCTTGACTTTTTGGGTTAATCCTATATAATATACTTACAAATTAAATAAAGAGAGAAACTTATGTCTACCAACGCAACAATAGCTTATAAAGACGGCGACGAGTATACTGCAATTTACTTGCATTGGGATGGGTACTTTTCCGAAGCAGGTCGTATTTTGCTCGAGAACTATACAAGTCTGGGCATGTACGAAGCAGGCGGCATTGAGGAGTTAATCCAGACCGGCGATATGTCCCAGCTTGCCCCCACAGTCGATAGCTGTACATACTACGGCAGGGATAAAGGCGAAGCATGGAAGGGTGTAGCGCCTCAGATGTTTAACTCGCTGGACGACCTTAAAGAATGCGCACAGGAATACTTGTACATTTGGGACGATTTAAAAGCGCAGTGGACTACACTGTACAACGGCGAGATTGTGCCGCTAGCTAGCGCGATGGCAGCGCAGTTAGAAACTAACAACGCATAACAGGAGAGCAATATGATATATTTAAAAGGCGACCAAGTGGTAATCGTAGGCCAGCACGATGTTACAATGACCGTGACGTGCGACTACGACGAGCTATACGATAGGATAAAAGCAAATCCTAATGGACTTCCTGCCCCTGACGACGTAATCTTTAACAAAGGCAGAATAAAAACCCTTTGGTTTACTACGACAAAAGAATTACAAACTGGCATCTTCTCAAAAGATATCATCAGGACACTTTAGCTGCTTCCCTGGAGGCTGCAGACAGGGTTATCCGGTATTGTGAATCCACTATTTAAATCCGGTCATGTAAATCCACTATTTAAATCCGGTCATGTAAATCCATGATTTACATTCGGTTTTTGGGTTTGACAAATTGGGTTTTGGGCGTATACTATACGTATAGACAATAACAAAGCGGAGAGATATATGCACATGCAATTCCACAGAGTATGCGAAGAGATGGGACTGACCACTGATATGCGTAATGCTATGCAGTTGGTAGACATCAAGCCGCAAAATCGCAAGTACCCTTTTATATATAAAGACTGTCGTAATCATTATCGTTATAAATGCACAGTAGCTCGTGCTAAACAAATGTTTTCAAAGGAGGCATAAGCAATGAGACCGAATAACTGTAAAGTGTTAGAAGCTGTAGACGAAGGCTTAGTGGACGCAAAGTATGTTATGGAAGCCGCGCTGGCTTGGATGTCCGACGACGAGATTAAGGATATGTGTCTGCAAAATGACATACTTATCTTTGACGAGGACAAAATCTGCGATGAGTGCGGCGAAGAGTTTGACGATAACGACGGCGAGTCTATGTGTAAAACATGCGAAGAGTGGATAGTAACAGAATGAACACATTAATAGAGTTTAAAAGCGCAGTTGACTTGTTAGACGATGTTGCAGATGCATATGACATCTTCGAGGATGACTGTACGGATGATCTCAGGGACGAAATATACAACTTATCTGACAGTGACACACCTGAACCTTTCCGTTCTGCGATGCGGAACATGGGCTACGTAACCTATTGATTTGATTAGTATTTCCAAACTTGACAGTTTCGGGTTTGATGTTATTATATACACACTAAAGAGATAAATGCTGTAGGAGGCATACATGCAATACGCAACGATAACTAGCGGTTCTTACCGCAACGAAGAGCTGGAAGGCACCTTCCCGCTTATTAAAGAAGTAACTAAAGGCGCCAAAGGCTTCTTTGTTACTGTTGACGCTACCGCACTGCTGGGACCTGATCGTTCCAACATCCGTGTTAAAGTTCCTGCTCCTAAGTACGTAGAGATTATCGGCGACGCTGATGAAGTTGAGATTACTACTGCTACTGAGGAAGGTGCTGATCCTTTTGCTAACGAAACTGATGCTGAGGCTATTGAACGCATCCGTGGACGCTTTGAGATCCTTGACCAGATGACTGATGCAGTAGCAAGTGGTCTTGTTAAAGGTCTTATTGTTAGTGGTCCTCCCGGCGTAGGTAAGTCGCACGGTGTTGAGACTATCCTGGATAGCTACGAAGCTATGAACAAGCTGGCTGGCTTACAGCCCCGTACAGAGGTTGTAAAGGGCTCTGTAACTCCTATTGGTTTATACCAAACTCTCTATTCTAATCGCGACAAAGGCAACATCCTTGTGTTTGACGATTGCGACAGCGTCCTGTTCGACGAGACCAGTCTTAACATGCTTAAGGCTGTACTGGACAGTGGCAAGAAGCGTACTATCTCTTGGAAGTCCGAATCCTCTGCACTGCGTCGCGAGGACATTCCAGATCGTTTTGACTTCCACGGCGGCGTGATCTTTATTACTAACGTTAACTTCGAGAACGTTCGTTCCAAGAAGATTAAAGATCACCTGGAAGCTCTTATGTCTCGCTGTCATTACATTGACCTGCAGATGGGTAGCGAGCGTGATCGCTTCCTGCGCATTGAGCAGATTGTTGGCGATGGTATGCTTGACGAGTATGACTTCGGCAAGATTGGTAACGACGACATTGTCGAGTTTATGAAGGACAATGGTAAGAAACTGCGTGAGATTAGTTTGCGCATGGTGCTTAAGGTTGCTGACCTACGCGCTATGGATCCAGGTAACTGGAAGAACTTGGCCCGTGCAACTTGCATGAGGAGCCACTAATAAAAAAAGTAAAATGGATAGACATAGCTAACTTTGAGTTGTACCATGACTCTTGCCTATGTTGGATAATGTACTGCGGTGTTAAGAAGCCAGCATTCTATGATAGCCCTAACAATGTTTTCTTAACAGTTAACTCTAATCTATACCATACTAGGACAGACATAACAAAAGTATGTCCTCTACCGGAGCCTAAATAATGAAGTACGTTGAAGCAATGAAGGTAGTTGCAGTAGGCGGGAAAGCGTACAAGTCAGTCCATGGCGCAACCGATGCAATCTGTAACTACATAATGTCCAACCGATACCGTCGACTAGCTAAGAAGCGAGCAGTAGCGAAGGCTGCCAGCGCAACGGTAACCTACGACTACGGAGAAAGCGAGTATGAAAATGCACGTGAAAAAGCATACCGCAGAGTCCGCCCGCTTGTTGAGCCTGTATATGCACAGAACAAGAAGCGAAAATAACGTGTTAAAAAGGTGTGCTATTTAACTCTCAGAGAGGATCTAACATGTACGGATTTATTATAACTAATTCGAAGGGCGAAGAACTCGATAAAGGAGAGTTTAACACTAAGGAAGAATGGGAACGATGCCTGGAGTTCTACGAACCAAAACCTGAGTGGGGCGAGGACTACGACTTTGAAACCTGGGAATATTAAGCAAGATGGATAAGAGATTTGCTATAGCCCATCTCATTACAAGCAGGATCTCCCTGAGAATGATGGATAAGTCAAATGAGGTATACGGATCTACCGGTTGGTATAATCACCACTGGAGACCCAATCGAAGACATGCAGTATTTGAACGAGCTCTTAGAAGATTAGAGACTATATCATTAAACTGATCGAGGATATATGTCGCAGAATTTAGGTGCCATTTTAACTCTCCTACAGCGATAGCACCTAAACCCCAGAAACCCCGGCAACGGGGTTTCTTTTTGCCTGTAATATCAGTAACTTACATCACCTAGATCCTCGTTAGTGTAGCTGTTTAAACGTGTTAAGCTAATTGTACGCACACACACGTAGATTTCCAAGGTTGGCACGTAAGTCATTGATTCTTGGTAAAATAACCTCAATGATATCAATGACTTAGCTCAGTCGTTAAGCGTGTAAAAACCGTGCAGTTTACGTTTTTACGCACACACACCCGCATAATCTCCTAAAGGTAGACGGTTGGCACGTAAGTCATTGATTCTTTGTTCAAATGCCCGTTCAATATCAAGCACTTAGCTCAGTCGTACAGGGTGTGTGTGCGTGGGGCTCTTGCAGCCTATTGATATATAAGGAGTTTTTCGCATTGACTTCTGCCCAATAGATAGTATTATATATACAGTTAAACAAAAACACACAATCAGTTAGGTTCCGAAGTAATAGAACGAGATAAACACGCCAGGTGCCTTATGGTTCAAGAGCTTTTACCACCCTTGTAAGCTGTTGATTTAACTACACTTTCCGAGCTTGACAATTTGGATATTGGGCGTATACTATACGTATAGACAATAACAAAGAGGACCCAAATAAAGTATAAGATAATGGTTTAAAGTAACGGGCAGGTTAGCATCAGCTCGTAGAATGAAACAGTGGGAAAGGCATAGTAAGTACCACAACCCAAGCTAACAGGGACAGAAATAGTGACTATGCTTAGGTGTAGACCTAGAGGTGACAAACCCAAGACTCAGAAACTATTTTATTAATTGCTGTAGGAGCATAACCATGTAGTTGACACTGTAACGCGCAGGTGGGGCATGAATCCCGCAAGGTTAAAGTAGCGCGACAATAAGTAACGGAAGGGTACCTGTTTCCTTCCTAACCCTATTAACCGGGGCAATGAGAGAGTGAGCAGGGCTGTCTGTAGAGGCAGGGAAGCAAACCCAGGACCCAAAAACTATTTTATTAATTGCTGTAGGAGCATAATCATGACTTTAGATAACATAAAGGCCGCCATCGTTAGCGGCAAATTCGACATGGACCAGGTGCGTGAGATCGAACAAGCTGTTCGCTTCGCTAAAGGTCAAGCAACCAAATCATTTAAGCGCGAACTCGCTGTTGGCGTAGACGTACAATTCCTGGCTGGACCACGACGTGGTATGTGGACAGGCACTGTTAAGAAAGTTAACATCAAACGTGCCCAGGTATATGTTCCTGCCAAAGCCACTACTTACACCGTACCTATTTCAATGCTGGAGATCGTGTAAATGAATATAATCTATATGGTAGTAAGCAACGACACCGAGGAATGCGAAAACTTCAGTGAACAGATAGCGGCGGCGTATTCTGACGAGGCCCTAGCGACAACGCTATGCGACAAGCTAAATGCCATCGACTCAAGCGAACCTTGGTTTGTGCAGACGCTTAAAGTTAATCCCACACAGACAACTGCCGAAATTGCCAGGCTGTATGACTACGACGCATACTAAATCGGTGATTTAAATCCACTATTGTAAATCCGGTATTTAAAAGAGGTAAATGATGTTATCACAAGAAGAAATGGATAAAGCATACTCAGAACTGCGCAAAGCAGAACTAATGAAGTCTCTCAATGGCAGAAACCACTTTGATGTAATTCCAGTACGTCAATTCGTCGAATCGATAGGCGGATCCAGCTATGAGCATCAGGATCAACCCTTCTATAAGTGGCATTGTGTTCACTATAGTGACATGCCTAAGGGTGTTAAAGAGACTCTCTTCCAGCAAGTCAACGACTACATTGTAGAGCAACAAGCCATAATGGAAGCCCGCTCCAAGAATAAATCCAGATTCAAGTTTTGGTAATGTAAATCGGTGATTTAAATCCGGACGACCAAATCCGGTATTTGATTCCGAACGGGTAAATCCATGATTTAAATCCGGTTTATTCCATTGACATTATCCCAATACAATGTATACTGTATGTAGAGGACTGAGCAAATGACTTTCGCTATCATATACCTGCTAATAGGGGTAGTATTAGCAAGCCTTAGGGTTAGTATAGTAGAAGACGAACCCTTACTAGGCTTCATACTGTTTCCCATGACTATTTTAATTTGGGGACCAGGTATATTAATTGCTATTGCTGAAAAAGAAATACTTACCATTAGGGAGACGAAATGAATACTGAAACGTTTATGTACATATTGTTAGTAACCATGCTGGCTATGGGAATAATTCCTATACTATTACATAGCAAGTTAACCGGCAGTACCAAAGACCTATTCCTCGCCTTAGGTATTATACTTAGCATGATAGTCGCAGGGTCAAGTGCAGTTATATTAATAACAGAGTACGCTAGAGCAACAGGACAACTATAATGAGTGATCATCTATATTTACTTTCAGGCATTATGCTTTTTACCTTCTTTTTACCAGTCTGTATGGCAGGGGCGTGTTTAAGCGCAAAACAGATAGACAGAATACTTGCTTCACTATGCGCTATTATGTGCCTAATAGGAGTTGGGTGGAGTGCTGTTGAACTTGATACGCTATACAGTGAGAAAGACGACCGTATACAAGAGCTTGAGTTACAACTATATAACTGTACACTAGAGGGCATTGTAGAGGATCTGGAGAAGACATTAGACGAAATGCTGGAAGAAATATCTATTAACAATGGCAAGAGAGGCTTCGCATGAGCATTTTTTACACTATATTGATTATACTAAACATATTCTTTGCCGGGTGGGACTTTGCTGACTATACACGTACTTTTGACAAATCAAAGCTCGCAGGCTGCTTAGTATGCGGTATTGCTTCTATATTACTGCTTATAGGACATATTGTGGAGAATCCATTATGAGTTACGTTATACTATATATACTGTTCGGTTTTACTATTCTATCGGTATTGCACTACTTGAATGATGATGTGTCCGATTACAGTCCATCGATTCGGGCAACTGCGGTGCTTATTGTTATACTAGCATGGCCATTACTTCTTGTCGCATTCATGCTATTCCTTACATACGAATTGTTTAGGTAAATCCAGGATTTAGATTTGGTATTGTAAATCCGGTATTTGGATTCGAACGGGTAAATCCGGTATTTAGAATCGGTTATTTAAAAGAGGGTGAAATGAACGATCAGACGCTTATAGGTATATACACGCTTACTCTTATGGGGGTTATGTTATTGTTCTTATTCTGTTTGG
>Ga0255783_10000717_pt1 | contig 37631 bp, 30 predicted proteins | sample 011ome_22_FD_179981 | JGI IMG/M metagenome (GOLD analysis project Ga0255783, IMG submission 179981) | Coastal salt marsh microbial communities from the Groves Creek Marsh, Skidaway Island, Georgia - 011507BT metaG (version 2) | ecosystem: Environmental > Aquatic > Marine > Intertidal zone >... | reverse complement strand
GCCCAAGTGGCCAAAGGTGGCGTGACCTATTCATCATCCGGTGTGGGGTCGTTTTTGCACATTGCATCTGTGATGGTGTTGGATTCCTTTGGTGTTGAAAACCCCCTAGAACAGGTAACACATATCCCGCAGAAAGGTGGCGGTGCAGCGGCGACCGCAGTTTTGAATGGGACAGCCACATTTTTGTGCACCAATTCATCGTCCATTGCCAGCTTTGTCGCGAATGGACAGCTGAAACCACTGATGGTCACGACTGCAGAACCTGTGGTTGGCTTTGATGCGCCAACTGCGAATGAACTGGGCAAACCCGAATTGAACCAGCTGGTCGGCTGGACAGGTATCGCGGGTCCAGCTGGCCTACCCGACGATGTGGCAGCCAAGTGGGGCGATTGGATGGCACAGGCAACCCAAGACGCCGGTTTCCTAGAAAAAATGACATCGCGCGGGTCCGTGATTGAATTAATGGATCCCGCATCTGCCAATGACTTTATCCGCGGTCAATACGATAAATTCCGCAGCTTGGTTGACCGGTTGGGCATGCGGATCGAAGGTTGATCGCAAGCCGTCGGATCAAGAATGATCTGTGATACAACACGTCGGGCCAGTGTGCGCATTGGCCCGTTCAACATTTCGGGGTGGATAAAGTGCCGTTCAAAGGATTAAACCGCTGGCTTGGCGTTTTCACGCTGTTGTTTTCCGCATTTTTCGCATTTTATGCAATTCCAAATTGGGTCTATAGCCCAAGCAATATTCGCAATATCGTTTTGTCGCCAACATTTTGGCCCTATGTTTTAGCAGGCATTTCTGCCTTGGCCGGTGTTGCATTGATAATCACCAAACAGCCCCCTGAAACAGACCCAGATGGCCCTGAATCAGCGGATGTCGGGCTGCGCCCATATCTGCGATTGATCGTTATGGCGCTGATAATGGGGTTAACGATGTATTTGTTGCCACGTTTAGGGATGGTTTGGACGACAATGCTGACCTTTGTCGTGACTGCGTTTTTTTTCGGCACCCGTTACCGGATTGCAGCCGTAGTCTGCGCCGTTTTGATTCCCTTGATCCTTTATACATTTTTTGCACATGTCGCCGGCGTGGCAATTCCCCAAGGTAACTTTGTGAGGCTACCATGAGTTTTTATGACAGCATTTTGGCAGGACTTTCCTTGGTCGGGAATGTGGATGCGTTCCTATCACTTTTCATCGGGATTGTTGTCGGTGTGATTGGCGGTGCAATTCCGGGGCTATCAGCGACCATGGCGGTTGCATTGACATTACCCTTTACCTTTCCGATGCAGCCGATCAATGGCATTTTGTTGCTACTTGGCGTGTACAAAGGCGGCATTTTCGGCGGATCAATCCCCGCAATCCTAATCAAAACACCCGGCACACCCGCATCATCTGCCACCATTTTGGATGGATACCCCTTGGCCGAGAAAGGTCAAGCTGGCAAAGCATTGGGGATGGCGCTGTGGGCCTCTTGTACTGCGGATGTTGTGTCGAACCTGTCACTGATTTTGTTCGCAGGATGGCTGGCGTCATTTGCGTTGAACTTCGGGCCGCCAGAATTTTTTGCGCTGATCTTCTTTTCATTGACAATCATTGCGGGTGTTTCCGGTGACAGCCTGTTGCGGGGCGCATTGGCTGCGATGGCGGGTCTGATCCTAGCGACGGTTGGGTTGGATTTGGTCTATGGTACCAATCGCTTTACCTTTGGCGATAGTAATTTGATGGGGGGGCTGAATTTCATTGCTGTTCTGATCGGGTTATTCGCCATCCCCGAGGTTATCGCAATGGCCTGGGACCCAACTGGCCATCTGGGCAAAGCGCGCAGTTTGGGGAAATCTTGGGTCACATTCCGCGAATACAAAGATAGCTTTTTCTCGATTATTCGGGGTAGTATGATTGGCGTCATTTTGGGGTCAATTCCTGGCATCGGGGCCGCGCCATCTGCATTCCTAAGTTATTCCGAAGCGCGCCGCACATCCAAAAACAAAGCCAATTTTGGCAAAGGCGAAATCGAAGGTGTCGCCGCAGCCGAGGCGGGCAATAATGGTGTCGCGGGTGCCACACTGATTCCCCTGCTCGCGCTGGGGGTGCCGGGCGATGTTATCACAGCGATTATCATCGGCGCATTCATGATCCACGGATTGCAGCCGGGTCCAATGATGTTCGTTCTAAACGTCGATATTATCTATGGTTTATTCATCGGCCTGATCGTCAGTTCGGTTATGCTGTTCGCGGTTGGATCTGTCGCCATTCGGGCGTTTCGATATGTTGCCGATGTTCCCAAACGCATTTTGATGCCCGCCGTTTTGGTATTGTGTATTTACGGGGTCTTTGCCGTGAATAACAATATGTTTGATGTAGGCGTCATGTTTGTGATGGGCTGGTTAGGCTATGTGATGAACCGCACCCGCATTCCTGCAGCACCGTTTTTAATCGCCTTTATCTTGGGCCCCCTGCTTGAGGATAATTTCCGCCAATCCATGTTGATGTCTGGTGGTGATATGGCGGTGTTTGTACGCGGCCCAATCACTTGGGCATTTTGGACGTTTTCGCTGATCGCGCTGGTTGCAATATACAAAAGCGTCCGTGCCCCAAAAACACCCTAGGGTCGGCCATGATTGCTGCGCAGTATGACCCTTGGGATCCAAGGGGACATCGCGCTGTGTGGCACTGATTGTCTGATCTGTTTTGTTAAAAATAAATTACACAATGGTAAAGAATTTATCGTTCATCATTAGCAAAACTTTCGTGATAAACACGAGTTGCTTGAGTGGGTCACGGTCATACTTGAGCAGGCTACGACCGCTGACACATCGATAAATCGCAACAAAACGACAAAGGATCCACAGCGTTCAATGGCAAACACGACAGACACGATGACCGTCAAAGTGTGGCGCGGTGACAAAAACGGTGGCGCCTATCAGGGATTTGACGTTCCACGCCAAGACAACCAAACTGTTTTGGATGTTGTATCTTGGATTCAACAAAACCAAGATCCCAATCTTAGTTATCGGTTTGCCTGTCGTGTTGGCATGTGCGGTTCTTGCGCGATGATGGTCAATGGAACCCCACGCTGGACCTGCCGCACCCATGTGAACAAAGTTTTAGACGCCAACACATTGGTGGTCGCACCACTGCGAAATTTACCCCCGATTAAGGATTTGGTCGCGGATATGGACCCATTTTTCGATAAATGGATTGAGGCGGGCGGCCATCATAATCCATCAGCATCGCGTTATGACACAATGCCACAAATCGCACCGGATGACACCAAACGTGCGGTAGCAAATGAATCGATTGAATGCATTAACTGCGCCGTATGCTATGCGGCCTGCGATACGGTGGCGCACAATGACAACTATCTGGGGCCAGCCGCGTTGCAACGGGCATGGACGTTGTACAACGATGAAAAAGTCAACGACACAGACGCCGTCCTAGCGGCCGTTTCTGGCAAAGGGGGCTGTCACAATTGCCACAGTCAGGGCAGCTGCACGCTGTATTGCCCAAACGATCTAAACCCAATGCGGGCGATTTCTGGGCTTAAGGCGGCGACAATCAAACACCATATCAAAGGGGGCCGTTAGCATGGATATTCGTTTGTATATGGCCCAGCGCCTGTCCGCGATCATTATGATCCCTTTGGTATTCGGGCATTTGGGGGTCATGATCTATGCCATTCAGGGGGGGCTGTCGGCCAGCGAAATTATGTCCCGCACACAGGGTTCGGTATTTTGGTTTATGTTCTATGGCCTGTTTGTGATCGCGGTGTCCGTGCATGGCGCGATCGGATTGCGCACGATTATGTCGGAATTTCTGCGTCTGAATGATCTAGCGCTTGATGCGATTATGTGGGGCTTTGGTTTGGTTTCAATGTTTATGGGGGCGCGTGCTGTTTCAGCCGTGACATGGCTATGATCAAAGGGCATCGCAATCATCCCCTGTGGTACGCCTATGCCCTGCATCGGTTCTCTGGATTTGCGTTGGTTTTGTTTTTGCCACTGCATTTCTATGTATTGTCGCTGGCCTTGACCCAGCCGCAACGCTTGGACAGCTTTCTGCATTGGACCGAAATCCCCGCCGTGAAATTTGCCGAAATGGGATTGGTGTTTCTGTTGTCGGTACATCTGTTGGGCGGGATGCGGCTGTTGGTGCTTGAACTGCTACCTTGGTCGCCACGGCAAAAAACATGGGCAGCATTGGCGGCGGGCGGGGCATTATTTGTCTCGGGTACTTTTTTATTAAACGCGGTGTTATGATGACAATTCAGGCGAACATTAAACGACACGACACGGATATTTTGGTGCTGGGCACAGGTGGGGCCGGTTTGTTCGGGGCGCTGCACGCGCTTCAATCGGCGCCCCTGAACACCAAGGTAACCATCGCCGTCAAAGGGTTGATTGGCAAATGCGGATGTACCCGCATGGTGCAGGGCGGATATAACGTCGCCTTGGGCAATGGGGACAGTGTCGAACGCCATTTCATGGATACCATCAACGGCGGTAAATGGCTGCCAAACCAAGATATGGCATGGCGTCTGTGTACCGAAGCCGTGACCAGAATCCATGAATTGGAAAACGAAATCGGATGTTTTTTTGATCGCAATCCAGATGGCACAGTCCATCAAAAGGCATTTGCCGGCCAAACCGCGGACCGCACCGTTCACAAAGGCGATTTAACAGGCATCGAAATTATTTCGCGCCTGATGGAACAGGTCTTGGCGCGTCCCGTCGAAAAATTGCAGGAACATCGCGCAATCGGCTTGATCCCAACGCCAGATGGCACCGCCCTGTCGGGTGTTTTATTTATCGATATGCGGACGGGCGAATTCCACTTTGTCCGCGCCAAGGCCGTTTTGATGGCGACTGGTGGCGGGCCGACGATGTACAAATATCACACACCATCGGGTGATAAAACGATGGATGGCTTGGCGATGGCGATGCGGTTGGGATTGCCGCTGCGCGACATGGAAATGGTCCAGTTCCATCCAACCGGTCTGTTGGCAGGCGATCACACACGCATGACCGGCACCGTATTAGAAGAGGGCCTGCGCGGCGCAGGCGGGCATCTGGTCAATCATCAGGGTAACCGTTTCATGTTTGATTACAGTGACCGCGGTGAACGGGCCACGCGTGATGTGGTGTCGCGCGGTATCTATGCCGAGATGCGTAAAAACAATAACCCCGATCAGGTGGGTATGTTTATTTCAATGGCACACCTTGGGCCGGATAATGTGCGCAAAAAATTTGCGGGCATGGTCAAACGCTGCGCCGACAGCGGCTTTGATCTGGCCGCGGGACAGGTCGAGGTCGTGCCAACCGCGCATTATTTCATGGGCGGTGTGGTTGTTGATCCAGAAACCCGCACCTCGATTGAAGGGCTGTATGTCGCGGGCGAAGACGCAGGCGGCGCGCACGGATCAAACCGATTGGGGGGCAATGGCGTTGCCAATTCTACTGTTTTCGGCGGGATCGCGGGCGATAACATGGGGCTAGATATTCGCAAAATGCGTACCCATCGTGACCCTGACGAAACAGTGATCGCTGCGGAAATGGAACGCGCCCTATATCCATTGTCCAAACCTGTTGGAAACCTGCACCAACTGCGCAAAAACCTGCAAGATATCATGTGGGATGATGTGGGCGTTATGCGTACCAAGACCGGATTGGAACGCGGGCTTGGACGTATCGCTGATATTCGGGCGCAATTGTACGAAACGGGCGTTGATGGGGGCAATTTGGGGTATAACCTGACATGGCATGATTGGATGAACCTTGCGTCCTTGGTCGATGTCTCTGATGTCATCTGCCGCGCCGCACTGGCCCGCGAAAATTCGCGCGGCGCCCATTTCCGAGAAGACTTCCCCGAAGGCGGCGACCTAGACGCATCCTACTTTACCGTTGCGCGGCAAGTGGGTAACGCGATTAAGGTCACGCAAGAGGACGTTCAATTCACCATCGTTCGCCCAGGCGAGACAATTTTACCAGCAGGCGAACCAGAAACATTGGTCGGAGAACACGCATGATTTCCATAGATCTGATCCAGAAAACGGCAGAAATTTTGATGGACAAAGCCGCCGTCGAAATTCCCGACGATTATTTGCAGGGCCTAAAGGCCGCCGCCAAAACCGAGGATGGCGATTTGTCATCCTTTGTTCTTGAGGCGATGTTGCAAAATTACGAAGCCGCTAAAGAGGACAATCGCGCAATGTGCGGCGATACCGGCACGCCCCGCTGGTACGTCAAAATGGGAAACGAAACCCAGATTGAGGGCGGTCCAATCGCCCTAGAGGCTGCATTGCGCCGTGCTACGGCAAACCGGACAACAGGGTTGCCATTGCGCCCCAACCGCGTACATCCCCTATGGCGGACCGATCACGACAATAACGTGGGCATTGGTGCGCCTGAAATCGAATATGGCTATGAACCCGGTGGCGAATGGATTGATCTGATCACCGTTCACAAAGGGGGATTGTTCGGCACCGATTACCGCATGCTGTTTCCTTCTGACGGGATCCAGGGGATCAAACGGTTTTACCTGGACAGTTTGGTCGCATTCGGGAAACGCGGTTTGGCCTGTCAGCCTGCCATTATTGGCATCGGTCTGGGGGGCTGCAAAGATACCTGCATGGTGCTGGGCAAACGCGCGGCCTGTCTGCGCACCGTGGGCAGCAAAAATTCCGACCCCCGCATCGCCGAGTTAGAGGATGAGCTGAAAGAATTGGGCAATTCCATTGGCATGGGGGCCATGGGGTTTGTCGGTAAAAACATGGTCATCGACTGCAATATCGAGGTGGGTTATTGCCATACAGGCGGCATGCAAATGTCGGTTCATGCGTTTTGTTTATCGTCGCGCCGCGCTGTGGCGCGTATCTTTGCCGATGGGCGTGTCGAATACCGAACCGATCCCGATTGGTTTACCGATTACCAACGGCGTGAAACCGTGGACTGGACCCAACAATCCACCCTGCAAGAGGTGACAGCATGAAACCGCGCGAAATCATCCTAAGCACCACACCAACGACCGAAGAACTGGCCCAGCTGAAACTGGGGGATATCGTGTATTTAGATGGGTTGATGTACACCGCACGCGAAGGTGTATACATGCGCGCCCTTGAGGATAAGGCCAACATCCCCATGGAATTGCCCAGCGAAAGTGCGGCAAATTTCCATTGTTCGCCCGCCGCCGCCATTCGCCCAGATGGCAGTTTCGACCTAGGGGCCGTCACAGCAACCGCATCATTCCGATTTGCCAAATGGTTGCCAGAATGGATGGCGAAAACCGGTGCGAAATTGATCGTCGGCAAAGGGGGCATGTCGTCCAAGGATTACAAAGAATATTTCGTACCAAATGGCGCGGTCTATCTGTCAACCGTGGGCTATGGCACGGGCGCATTACTGGGCCGCGGCGTTGAAAAGGTCGAAGCCGTCCACTGGAACCAAGAATTGGGTCTGGCCCAAGCGATGTGGGTCATCCAGTGCCGCAAAATGGGCCCGTTTATCGCGGCCTCGGACCTTGAAGGAAACTGCCTGTTTGAACGTGAAAACGAAAAAATCAGTCAGAACCTTGCCAGAGTGTATGAGGGCACCAAACCCGCAGTATTGAAACGATTTGGTGAAACAGATGATCGTTCAGACGAATTGATCGGCTAGCCGGTCGCTGCGCCAAAACCGCAGCGCATAGTTCCCATAAAATACGCCGATCTGTAAGGGAATTCGAATAAACGCACAGAAATAAATAGATTTCTGTAAATTTTGCTGAATATTGTACCTAAGTAAAACCAACAAAGGGTATGATATGTCTATTCGTTTGCTAAAAACGCTAGTTGCCATTTCCGAACATAAAACATTCGGCGCCGCAGCAGATGCCATATTCATCACACATGCTGCGGTTAGTCAGCAAATGAAAACCCTAGAGGAAAGCTTGCAAATCAAAATCTTTGATCGTTCTGCAAGAACGCCTGAATTAACGCCATTGGGGTTGCAGCTGGTGGAAAAGGCAAAAAAATTAATTTCTGATTATGAAAACCTTGTCCCATCCTTGATCGGCGACGATATTTTCAATGGTGATTTGTTGTTGGGCGTTGTGCCGACATCGCTGGTTGGACTGGCGCCAAAAACCATATCGTTTCTGCGTCAATCCTATCCGAATTTGCGGATCAAGATATTTCCAAACCTAACCAACACATTGATGGTTGAACTGTCCAGAAACACCTTGGATGCCGCCATTTTATCACAGACAAATTTACCACCCAAGGACATCGTATTTGAACCCTTTGCCACTGAATTACTGGAACTGATTACATCGACAAAAAACACCCAAACAGATGCAGCCGAAATTCTGAAAACAAACCCATATATTCGATTTAACCGCGAAGCCGTCGTAGGCACGATGATTGAATCGTGGTTGCAGTCGAAAAATATCACCGTGAACGAAGTGATGGAGTTACATAGCCTAGAAGCAATTTCCAGCATGGTCAGTGCAGAATTAGGGGTGTCAATCGTTCCCAAATTATGTGTGCCCGGACGATATGATATTCCGCTGCGATCAATTGGCTTGGGCGATCCCAACCTGTCGCGCACCATTGGATTGGCCTATAAGCCGTCAAACCCAAAGTTGCGCGCCATACACCAGGTTTATAACGCTCTGCGCTTTGCAACCAATGAAATGGATGCCAACGCCCATAACCCGCATGTAGCAGGTAAATCAGTCTGAAACCCGCACCTTTCCGTGTAACAACCTATATTGAACGTAAATACGCCACATGTTAGGTGTGTTTATGATAACAGTAGCCCCCAAAGGATGTTTAAAGGTAAATGAAAAAATTCCCAATTTTCACGGCCTCGTTTGCTTCGCCGCCGTTTCTAGCCGCCTTGTAACACTGAACATTCGCTGTTTTCACACACAGTCCGCTAGCGCAGTTCAAAACATACGCTACGACTTAACTCGACCCCAAACATATAATGAAATTTGACCTACGCACCCTCTTTGAAAATTGCAAACTCATGCTACGCCGTCCCAGCCATGTTCAGGTTGCGGCCCTCTGCTATCGGCAGGTCAATCAAAACGCGACCGAGTATGAGGTGCTGTTGGTCACCAGCCGCGGAACGGGACGGTGGATTATTCCCAAAGGTTGGGTGATTGAGGGCAAAAATGGCCCCCAATCCGCATTGCAAGAAGCGTGGGAAGAAGCAGGCGTAGAAACCGCCACGGTTTTGCCACAGCCACTTGGATATTATCATTACAACAAAATTCTAAAATCGGGTCTGCCCCGCCCCGTGCGCACGACCGTTTACGCGATCTATCCAACGCGGATGCGATCCAATTTCCCCGAGTCAGATCAGCGAAAATTGCAATGGACGTCACCGCAGGTGGCATCAAAATTGGTCGATGAACCGGAATTGAAAGAAATTCTTAGAAATTTCGACCCGCAATACATACCGTAAACTTGTTCCAATGGAAATTCTTTGTTAAAGCCCAGACAATTATCGCGTGATAATCAAAGCAAGGGGGCTTAAATGGCCAAGAATGACTTTAATTCCGATCACTTGGAAACATTGGATCGGGACCTTGGGCGTCTAGGTACGCTTGAAACCGCGACCGCCTATGTCGCTCGGCCCATGGTTGGCCCTGCGCTATCGCTGATATTTATCCTAGCGACGGGAATTATCGCGGCGTTGTTTTTTGATGCCTCTAGCAATGGCATGATCGTTATTATTGCGGCAATTTTTGGGGCCTATATGGCGCTGAATATCGGTGCAAATGATGTTGCAAACAATATGGGGCCAGCCGTTGGCGCCAATGCCCTGACCATGGCGGGCGCCATTGCGATTGCCGCCATATTCGAAAGCGCGGGCGCATTGATCGCAGGGGGTGATGTTGTATCCACCATCGCCAAAGGCATCATTGCCCCATCCAGCATGCAATCGGTTGATGTGTTTATCTGGGCTATGATGGCGGCCCTGCTGTCTGCAGCATTGTGGGTCAATATGGCCACATGGGTCGGCGCGCCTGTATCGACCACCCATTCCGTTGTCGGTGGCGTTATGGGGGCAGGCATTGCCGCCGCGGGTTTTGGCGCCGTTGACTGGGGCACCATGTCAAAAATCGCCGCCAGCTGGGTGATTTCACCCGTATTGGGTGGTGTTATTGCCGCTGCGTTTTTGTGGTTTATCAAAACGAACATCATTTACCGCGATGACAAAATTGCTGCGGCTAAGCGCTGGGTACCCGTTCTGGTCGGCATTATGGCGGGGGCCTTTGCCAGTTATTTGGCGTTAAAGGGTTTGAAAAAACTGATCAAAATTGACCTGACGACAGCTGTAATTATTGGTTTGGCCGTTGGGGTTGGATTTTGGATAATCATGCGCCCTGTGATTGCCCGCCAATCCGTTGGATTGGAAAACCGCAACAAATCGCTGAAAAAACTGTTCAACGTCCCGCTGATTGTTTCAGCAGCTTTGCTGAGCTTTGCGCATGGCGCAAACGATGTGGCAAATGCGGTTGGACCACTGGCGGCAATCGTGCAGGCGTCGAATTCAGGGGACTATGCCTCGGCGATTTCGATCCCTCTGTGGGTTATGGTCATCGGTGCCGCAGGCATTTCGTTTGGCCTGTTTTTATTCGGTCCAAAATTGATCCGCGTTGTCGGTAACCAAATCACCAAATTGAACCCAATGCGGGCCTATTGTGTGGCGCTGTCAGCCGCGATCACCGTTATTGTCGCCAGCTGGCTGGGATTGCCCGTCAGTTCAACCCATATCGCTGTCGGTGCGGTGTTCGGGGTTGGGTTTTTCCGCGAATGGGATACAGCACGACGGATGAAACAAGCCAAGGTCGTTGTTGAACAAACCCCTGTCATCGCGAAAGAAGAGCGCCGCCGCCGCAAATTGGTGCGCCGGTCGCATTTCATGTCGATCATTGCAGCATGGGTCATTACCGTTCCAGCCGCGGCTCTGATTTCGGCAGTCATCTTTAGCGTTATTAACTGGGTGACAGGCAGCTGATCATCCCCAAAAACCCGCGCCTAAACTGGGCGCGGGTTTTCGCCAAACATGGCACGCAATTCCGTTTTCAACACTTTGCCATAGTTATTTTTGGGCAACTTTTTCACAATTTGATACTGTTTGGGTCGTTTGAACCGCGCAATGTGATTGACGCATAGCGCGTCTAAATCAGCAGGTCTCACCCCAGCGCCCTGCGCCAGCACAACAAAGGCCACAACAATTTCACCCCAGTCATCATCATGTTTGCCAATTACGGCAACCTCGGCCACGTCGGGGTGTTGTAATAGGGTTTCTTCGACCTCACGGGGGTAGATGTTTGACCCACCTGAAATAATGACATCCTTGGATCGGTCATGCAGCGTGACATAGCCTTGGGCATCCATCGTCCCCAAGTCCCCCGTCCACAGCCAACCATTTTGCAATGTTTTTGCTGTGGTTTGGGGATTGTTCCAATACCCCTTCATTACGGTGCGGCCACGCACGGTGATTTCCCCAACAACACCGGTTGAAACCGGCGTGCCATCAGGCGCGCGTATCACAACATCCACATCCGATTGCGCCACCCCAACGGATGCCAAGCGCGCCTGCCATCCCAGTGATGTACGATCCGACACCGTGTCACGCGACAGCGCCGTTATGCCCATCGGGCATTCGCCCTGCCCATAAATCTGGATGAATTTGTTTCCCATCACCTCGGTCGCGCGCAAAATATCGGCTTGGTACATGGGCCCACCTGCATAGACGATGGTTTTTATGCCCTGCCCCACGGACCCACGTTTTCTGGCGTAATCCACCAATCGCCGCACCATTGTGGGCGCGGCAAACATCGAAATATGATCCAGGCGTTCGGCCAGCGTCAAAATCTCATCCGGATCAAACCCGCCGCTGGGCGGCACAACATGACGGGCACCACGGATCACATGCATGAAATTATACAGGCCTGCGCCGTGACTCATCGGGGCGGCGTAAAAAATGGCATCGGCTGGATCAACCTGATCCACATCGGCAAAATAACACAGCGTCATGGATGCAATATTACCGGCGGTAATCATCACGCCTTTGGGTTGGCCTGTGGTGCCGGATGTATAAAACAGCCATATCGTATCATCGGGTGCGACATCTGCGGGATCATGGTATTGCGTCTGTTGCGTCAGGGCGTGAAACGCGGTGCTGTCTGCATTCAAAACCCAATCGCAGGGCAAGGGTGTTGATGCAAACATCTGCTGCGCATAATCATCCAAAATGACACCGCTGGCTTGGGCGTTTTGCACGATCCAGGACGCTTCGTTCGGATGTAATTTCGCATTGATTGGCACGGCCACTGCGCCCGCCCACCAAATTGCATATAGAGTGATCAAATACTGCGGTGAATTTTGCATAAAGATCGCAACGCGATCGCCCTGGCCGACCCCTTTGGCCTGCAGGCCACGCGCCAAGGCGGCCGATTGCTGACAAAACTGGCCATAGGTGGCCACCGGCTGATCCCCGTAAAACAACGCAGGCCGCGTTCCATCCCGCTGCGCCGTTCGCGCCAACCACAGAGCTGGGTTCATCTGATCACCCCTAATTTTGTTCCGATGCAAAAGTTGTGAACCACGCAGCGCCATCGGACAACCCCATTTTGCGACCGTTGGATCAGAAAATGATATTTTCAAAATGACATTTCAACAACAGATTGCCCCCGTTTCGCACAATGCCCCATCTGTCATATTGTCAATTTTGCAAAATCGCCTAGACTGTCCCGCAAGGGTGTTTATTGAAAACAAACGAATATTTCTTTCAATATATCGAAGGACCCGTGGATCACATCCACCAATTGATGACAAACATCGCGCGGGACCCGCGGCACTTTGATGTCCAAATCTTACATCAAGTCTATATTCCATCCCGACTATTTCCAGATTGGACAACGCATTATATCGACATGACAGATATCGTGTTTCACAAATCAAACCCGTGCGATCGAACATCACCCATATTTGTGCAAGAGTTGCTAGAACATATGACCACAGCCTACAAATCCCGGTCGTGATTTCAATACCACTAAACATCTAGCGGCATCATAGCAGCCGACTGCATTTTGATTGTCAACGGATGCTGATTGCCCAAAAACTGGGTCATTATACAGCCTGTGACTTGGCTGATGGGATCGACCCAGAAATAGGTGGCGGCAGCGCCGCTCCAGCCGAATTCGCCCAAGGATGTCATGCGATCGGCGCGCCCCAAATCAATCATTACCCGCCCGATCAGGTTCCAGCCATAGCCCACAAACGGATCATCATTAATCCGCATTCCCCGCGCGCCAAATGGGACACGCGGCGCACGCATCATTGCGTGCATCGGTGCCGATAGGGCGGGGGTGCCATCAGGGAATTTCCCAGTTAGCAACATGTTTGCAAATTTCATGTAATCGCCCATGGTGCTGAACAATCCGTGCCCGCCACGGCGAAAATTGGGGGCATCCATAGGCGCCGTTTTGGACACATCTATTTCGCTTAGAACATGTGGGCGTGGGTCCAAAGGCGGCAAGCCATGTAAATCCTGCGTTCCAAACATCCGCATCACGCGGGGTCGTTCAGTGTCGGCAACATAAAACCCAGTGTCCAGCATACCCAAGGGATTAAACAAACATTCCCGCAATAAATCATCCAAACGCTGGCCTGTCGCAGTTTCGATGATATGCGCCAACACGTCCGTTGCGACCGAATACCGCCAGCTGGTGCCAGGATGGAACGCCAATGGCAACTGCGCCAGTTCGGCCATAGCATCGGTTAAATCACGATCAGCACGTTCCAAGAACCCCATTTCACGGTAATAGGGGGCCACCGTACAGCCCCGCGAAAAATCATAGCTAAGCCCTGCTTGGTGCGTCAGCAGATGTTCGATGGTGATCAAGGTGCCCGTGGGTTCGATCCGGCCCGTATCATCCAAAACCCGCATATTGGTAAAATTGGGATCAAACTGCGCAATCGGTGTGGCCAGAGTGAAATATCCCCGTTCGATCAACATCAATGCCAAGACGGATACAATCGGTTTTGTCATGGAATAGATGCGGTAAATTGGGTCTGCGTGATCAGGGCATGCGCCCACCAACCCCGCATCCACCGTTTGACCCGCCTGATCGACACGCCATTCGATGGTGTCGAACAGTGAATTGTTCACAAATTGTGTTGCAACATCGGACATCGTTTGACGCATGTGAATCCCCATGTGGTTTTTCATCACCGTCCCGCAAATTCTGAGTAGAGTAAAGAAAAACCCGCGCGGATTGCACGGGTTTTCAATAACTGCGTGGGGCGCCCAGTTACCAGCGCCGTTCAAATTTGCGACGCAACCAAATCGCCAGTACGTTCATGGAAATCAAAAACACCAACAAAATGATGATCCCACCCCAAGCACGTTCATAAAACGCAGGATCAGCACGTTTCGCCCATTCATAAATTTGCGCCGGCATCGCCGAATTTGGATCCAACAAACCCGCCACTATGCCATCAGGCATATTCGTTGCCACATATCCAATCATACCAATCAACAACAAAGGTGCAGTTTCGCCCAGTGCCTGTGCCAATCCAATAATCGTACCGGTCAAAATGCCCGGTGCTGCCAAGGGCAGGACATGGTGGAAAATCGTTTGTATTTTTGATGCGCCCAGACCCAACGCCGCATCACGAATGCTGGGCGGCACGGCCTTTAACGCGGCGCGGGTGGAAATGATAATGGTGGGCAGGGTCATCAAGGTTAACACCAATCCCCCGACCAAAGGCGCCGACTGGGGCAGGTGCATGTAATTGATGAACACGGCCAATCCCAAAATACCAAACACAATCGACGGCACGGCGGCTAGGTTCGAAATATTGACCTCAATCACGTCCGTGATCCAGTTCTTGGGCGCAAATTCTTCTAGGTAAATGGACGCCGCGACGCCAATTGGCAGCGACAAAACCAACACAACCATCATCATAAAGAATGATCCCATCATGGCCACACCCATACCAGCTGCCTCTGGTCGCTGATCAGAGGCGTCAGAGCCAAAAATGAAATCAGGATTGAACGTTTTTTCGATCACACCCACTGCGCGCAATCCGTCAACAAAATCCAACTGCGCCGCAGACACGTTTTTGTTGTTTGCGATGCTATCGCGGGTCACGCGCCCCTTTAGATAGCCATCAATCCAACTGTTTGCCAAAAACCTAATTTCAACGGTCGTGCCGATTTGTGACACATCGGACAATACCAAATTGCGCAACTGTGCCACCGCACTTTTGGATAGGATTTTTGCCATATCGCCGGATTTCAGATCCGTGTCGATGTTGTGATCCGCCACGGTGCGTTCCATCGCTGCCTTTAGCAGCGGGGCATATCCAAATGTTGTGACCTTGGCGATGGCTGCGGGATCGCGTGTGCCGGATTTGTCCAGCTTGCTTTCCAGCAATTCAACGTTCAACGTGACAAAGGTTTGGGTAAATGCACCGGCCCCGCGTGTCAGAATGGTGCCAATTAAAATCACCAGCATCGCCAAGGCGACTGCAATCGCGGTCAGGCCATATCCCTTGAACCGTTTTTCGGCGGCGTTGCGTTTTTTGACACGTTCGTTCGGGGCAAAGGTACGGGTGTTTGTCGGATTGGTCATTCGTATTGCTCGCGATATTTGCGCACGATGTAAAGCGCGATGATATTCAAGCCCAAAGTCAGGACAAATAATGTCAACCCAAGGGCAAAGGCAACAATCGTTTCGGGACTGTTAAAATCGCCATCCCCTGTCAACTGGCTGACGATACGTGTGGTGATGGTGGTCAGCGCCTCTAGCGGGTTGCCAGCAAACCGTGCGATGGCCCCTGCCCCCAAAACAACGATCATAGTTTCGCCAATGGCGCGCGACGCGGCCAACAGGATCGCACCGACAATCCCAGGCAATGCTGCGGGCAAAACAACCTGACGGACGGTTTCCGATTTCGTTGCCCCCAATCCATAGGATCCATCGCGCATCGACTGCGGTACCGCATTGATGATGTCGTCAGACAGGGATGATACAAATGGGATCAACATGATGCCCATCACAATACCCGCCGTTGCAACGGATCGGGCATCACCCATCCATCCCACGCCCAAAACGCCACCTTCGCCAAAAATATCCTTAAGTAACGGACCAAAGGTAATCAGCGCGAACAGGCCATATACGATGGTGGGGATACCGGCCAAAACCTCAAGCAATGGCTTGGCGACACCACGGGTGGATTTGGCGGCATATTCCGCCAGATAAATTGCCGAAAACAATCCGATCGGCACAGCCACCAACAACGCCACGACCGAGATGTATAGCGTACCCCACAACAGCGGCAGGATCGACAGCGCACTGTCGCCACGGAAATTCGGCGCCCATTCAAGCCCAAAGAAAAAATCAGCCCATTCATGCAGCGAAAAAAACCGCAGGGTTTCAAAAACCATGGATAGGACAATACCAACAGTGGTCAAAATCGCGATGGCTGCGGCCGAAATCAGGGTGACCAAAATGAACCGTTCCACCGCATTTCGGGCCCAGAATGATTTTGTCATCCGTGCCATAGAATACCCAAATCCGATCAGGGCAATCGCACCGACCACAATGGTCATGGCCCAATCACCAATGGCGGTCAGTCGAACCATTTCCATGGCAGATTGCACCATGTCTGGGGTCATGTCTGATCCAACCGCAATACCAACTGCATTCAGGATATCGGCCATCTGCGCGGGTGCATCACCTGCGTCACCCAAGGCGTCCATATCAATCACGCCTTGCGCCGCGGCCATGGTCAACGCTTGCGCCATGCGGACCACGTCGGACATGATCAGGCCCAGACTGGACCCATTGGGAATGGATTGGGGCGACACCAAGCCACCGGCCAATGATGACACGACCATCGGCTGGACCAAGACCCAAATCGCCAATGACAACATGGCAGGAACAAGGGTCATCAAACACACAAAACCCCCGTAATAATGGGGTCTCGAATGCAACAACCTTGGGTCATGATCCGCACTGGACAATGCCCTGTGGCGCCCCATGAAAAACCCAATTCCCCCCAAGAGTGCAACGGCCATTATCAATGTTTGTGGTGTCATTTATTACCCCAGTTCCGCGAAACAAAGGGCAGGACCTACGGCCCTGCCCTAAGTCGGTTAATTATAGCTTACTTCATTGTTTCTTCTGCTGAAACCGCTTCTTGTGTCGCAGCCAATTCTGGATCAGAAACCAAGCCGTACTCAGCCAAAGGTCCGTCTGGGCCTGCAACTTCATCAGAGATAAAGAATTCTGCGTATTCTTTCAAACCAGGGATAACGCCGATGTGTGCTTTCTTGATGTAGAAGAACAATGGGCGCGATACTGGGTACTCACCAGCTGCGATGCTTGCAGTTGATGGCATAACACCTGACATAGTTGCAACTTGCAGCTTGTCTGTGTTGTTTTCGTAGAACGCTAGGCCGAATACGCCGATGCCATCTTTGTTTGATTCGATGGATGCCAGTGTTTCTGTGTAGTCACCGTCGATATCGACTGAGCGACCGTCTGTGCGAACCGCCATACATGCGGATTCTGCTGCATCTTCGTCACCGCCGTTGATTTCCAAGATAGCCGCCATTGCGCCTGTTTCTTCACAACCAGCTAGCAAAACTTTTTCTTCGAATACTTCACGTGTACCGTGCTTTGTACCTGGGATGTAGGCTTGGATTGGCTGTGATTTAAAGTTTGCGTTTACTGCTGACCAATCAGTGTTTGGGTTTGCAACCATCTTGCCGTCAACTGGCAATTCAGCAGCCAAAGCAGTGTAAATGTCTGCAGGCTGGAATGCAAAGTTCTGACCGTTGATGTCGGATGCGAAAACGATTCCGTCATAACCGATGCGAACTTCGATGATGTCTATCACACCCGCTTCGGCGCAAGCTTTGATTTCTTTGTCTTTGATTTTGCGTGATGCGTTTGCAACGTCGATTGTATTTTCGCCAACGCCTTCGCAGAAACGTTTTAACCCACCGGATGAACCGCCTGATTCAACAACTGGTGTTGGAAAGTCAAAGTTTTCGCCAAATGCTTCGGCGACGATTGACGCATATGGCAGAACTGTTGATGAACCCGCAACTTGTACGTTGTCACGTGCGGTGGCGGCACCAGCGGCCAATGTGGCCATTGCCACGGCGGATACGGTCGTTTTTACAAAAGACATGTCTTACTCCTTAGATCTGTCCAAGCATGATGTTTCGTGCTTTGCGACAGGGTTAGACCCGTTGTGCTAAGGTTTTGCGTCAGTTTTGTAACAGTATTATGAATGCCTAAAGATTTACGTTAACATTCTGGTAATATTGCAGAAATAAAGAAAGCCTCGGGGAACCCGAGGCCTTCACATGTCATATTTCGACAGAATCAATCGCCTAGGTAGGTCGTGGTTAAATAACCATCATCACCTTGTAACAGTAAAATTCCGCCGGCAGCTTCTGGATGACCCGTATCTAGGTCATAGCCGAAAAACTCACAAACAGACGCTGAGGTGGTGTTTGCGCCGGTCAAATTCACAGTCGAACCAGATTTCGAAATCAGGATTGCGCCATCCGAAAACCCAGCGTCATGCCCGTGATTGCAATTTTGTCAAACGGACCGGAACTGGTCGAACTGCCGGCCTGATCTTGGAATGTAAACGCGTCCAAGGTGACGTTTACGGTCCCACTGGTGCCAAAATCCACATCAATTTTGCTGGTCCCATCCACGATATCAACGCCCTGTTCGGTGGTTATGGCCGAACCCACGACATGGCCAGTGAAACTGGCGGTACCGGTGCTGGGCATATCTGCTGCAACGGTCGGCACGCCGACGATCCCGATTGCATTGTAACTGATCCCGTCTTTGACGTAAAACATATCAACCATATTGGCATATCCAGCCGTTCGGATGCTATCAGCATTCATGACAGTCAGCGTGCCCGTTTTGGAATCATCAACATAGGTGCCGCCAGACGTGCCGGTTGTGTTTGTAGTGAATTCATACGTGCCATTGTTTAGCACCAACTGACCGTTTTTATTCCCAAAGGTGCCCGTCAGATCCACACTTTGCGATGTTTGCGTTGATGGATTGATCAAAATCGCAACGCCGGACAATTTGGACACTAAGTCATTGGTCTGATCAAGCGTCACGTATTCAGTACCTGACGCGGGCGGGAATTTTGTCGTTTCTTCGCCACCATTTTCACCATCACCGCCAGATCCGTCGCCGTTGTCACCGCCGCTATCGGATCCATCGCCACTATCACCACCGGATCCATCTCCGCTATCATCATCGTCAGAGCCGTTATCAGTATCCAACATACCGGCAGTGATCGTTGGTAAAAGCGAGCCTTCTAGATAGGGGTATTTGGTATCAACCGAATATTTCAACCCAGAGCCATCTTGGGATTCAATTTCGAATTCAAAATCAGTGGCCGCCTGCACGTCGACATTCCCCAAACCAGGATTCGTAACGCGCAATTGCAGACCCGAAGTCAGGCTAAGGTCCAGCAGAAATGACAAAACCTCGCCACCTTCAAGCGTGATGTTCTGCGTGTTGTCCCCGTTCGTTCCCGTCAGCGTCATCTGACTGGGTTCAATTAATGTAATGGTGGCTTGCTCTGGAAACAGGTCCGCAAATTCGTTGCTGTCCCAGTCATAACCATCCGTCGAAAACTGCAAAATTTGTGCAAAACTCATATGTACCCCCAACATTTATTACTAAACGAAACCAGAAAATTACACGCAGACAGACCAATACTTTGGGATCAATGCAATTTAACTTTAGTTTAATTATTAACATATACCGCTATAAATCAATAGCATAAATTTTCAACCATAAGTAATTTTTGCCCATCGCGCGCAGTCGCCATTTTCTGGATAAAAATTTGGTGGCATTTCACAGAGATCAGCCCTAGGGTACCGTCACCATCCGGTTTTACTAAATGAATGCGATCCAAGTTATCCCTAGGATTTTACATGACCAAAGATATTGAATTTTGGAACAAACTGGCCCCGAAATACGCCAAATCTAATATTTCGGACATGGCCGCATATGAATTCACATTGGAACGCACCCGTCATTATCTGCGCCCGGATCAGCATGTGCTGGAATTGGGCTGCGGAACGGGGACGACAGCACTGGCACTGGCACCCAATGTTGGCACCTATGATGCCACCGATGCCGCGCAATCTATGATTGATATCGGCAATCAGAAAAAACACGATGCGGGTCAAACCAACCTGACCTTGTTTCAATCGGTTGATGTGCCAATGACACAGGGGGATGCGCCCTATGACTGCATCCTAGCGTTCAATTTTTTGCATTTGGTTCACGACCAAGATCGTGTGTTTCAAAATATCCTTGATCGGTTGAAACCGGGGGGATTGTTCATTTCCAAAACATTTTGCATGCCGCGCGACCTATGGGCGCTGCCCATCTATGCGATGCGGGCGGTATTGCCGATTTTGACCCAACTGGGCAAGGCACCCAACGTGCATTTTGTCACCATGCCCGACTGGGACAAAAAAATCACCAATGCAGGGTTCGATATTATCGAAACGGGGGCCTATCCGTTATCACCGCCCCGCAGGTTTGTGGTGGCGCGAAAGCCTGAATAATACGGGCGTGACATACCCCAAATGCCCTGATGTCGGTTTTTGCAACCCAATATCGGTATTTTATCAGCACCATCAGTGATTCCTCGCCAAGCTATCAGCAAGAGGAGACCACGACACATGACCCCATCACAGCCCATTCGGACCCGCGCAGGCGGACGCGCCGCACGCCGCGCCCTGCGCACCGCGCCCAATTTTGACATGCTGGCAGGCCTGACCAATGCCCTACCCCTAAGCGAAGTCATGGACGGCGCCCAAGTTGAACGCATTGACGCCGCATCCATGGATATTTTGGAAAATGTGGGCGTCGTGTTTCGCGACGACATTGCGCTGGCCGATTGGCGGCGCGCTGGGGCCAAGGTGGTGGGCGACCGCGTGTATCTGGATCGGGGGTTGGTGCGCGACCTGATTGCCACCATTCCATCCGATTTCACCTATCACGCCCGTGATCCGCACAAAAATGTCAAATTGGGCGGGCGACATGCGGTTTTCGTCCCGATGACAGGCGCGCCATTTCTGCGCGATCTAAACGATGTGCGCCGCAATCCAACGCTGGATGATTTGGCGATGTTTCACAAACTGTCCCATATGATGCCTGCCTTGCATTCGTCAGCCCATCACATCGTGGAACCCTATGATCACCCGATCAGCCAACGACATTTGCGCATCACCTATAGTTCGATGAAACATTCCGATAAAATGTTTATGGGCATGACAACCAGCCCCAAAAACGCCGAGGATGTCATGGACATGTGCGCCATTCTGTTTGGGGCCGAATACATGGAAAACCACCCCGTCACGACGGGGAATTGTAACGGCAATTCGCCCTTGGTGTGGGATGAAACCATGCTGGGCGCGATGCGAGCATTTTGCAAACGCAATCAACCCGTCCTGTGTTCGCCCTTTGTGTTGGGGGGGGCCAATACACCTGCCTCTGTCCCCGCATCTGTCGCACAACTGAATGCCGAGGCGCTGTCCGCCTTGGCCTATACCCAAGTGATCCGGCGCGGCTGTCCTGCGATTTATGGGCATTACCTGTCAACCGTGTCCATGAAATCGGGCGCGCCCATGGCGGGGACCCCTGAAATCAGCCTGATGAATTTCATGATTGGTCAAATGGCGCGGTATTACGGGGTGCCGTGGCGCACATCGAATACGCTGGGCGGGGCCAAAACATTCGACGCCCAAGCCGGATATGAAAGTGCCACGACCCTATCCGCCGTCATGCACGCAGGCGCAAATTACATCTGGCATTCCGCAGGCTGGAACGAAGCGGGCATGCATTGTTCCGTGGCCAAATTCGTGGTCGATGCCGAACAATGCGCCATGGCCTATCGCATGGCGCAGGGGCCGGATTGGGCCGGATTTGACGATGCCATCGCCGCCATTTCCGATATTGGACCGGGCGGCCATTATCTGGGCCATCCCCACACGCAGGACAATTTCCAAAGCGCGTATTTCATGCCCGATCTATTCGACAATAATTCCATCGAACAATGGACCGCCGAGGGCAGCAAGGAAATCACCGCCCGCGCGCTGGATTATGCCCGCCGTCTGTTAAACGAATACCAGGAACCCACCCTAGACCCCGCCAAGGACGAAGCGTTACGCGATTACATCGCACGCCGCGAACGCGAAATTCCGGCAGCGGATGAATTAAACCAAACCTATTAGGGGGCAAGCGGTGATGAACGGGCGCGGTTTATTCTGACCGCGCGCGCCATTCTTTGTATCGCAATACGGCATTTGCGCCAATGTCGCGGATCAATCGGGGCGGCAATGCCTTGGGGGCGGTTTCGTTTTGAAAATGCGCCGTCAAATCCGTATTCAACCCACAGGCCATTTCCGCCGCCGCAATACCGGTTAATGTGCCGCGTGCCGTGCCCAACCCGTTTTGCACGCAGGCCGAAAACAGATTGGTCAGAATTTCACAGGTCACAGACACCCCATTGCTGGACAAACACAAATGCCCAGCCCAAGTGTATTGCATGTTCAGCCCCGCCAGCTTTGGAAACCTTTCATCAAATTTCCGCTGCATAATGCGAGCCGCGCGGGCAACATCATTGGGGCTGGCCCGCAAACCTGATCGCAACACCGCGCAGGTTCGCGTGATAATCCGATTGCCCCCTTGGCCCGTATCAATCCGACGCATTGTCGTACCCATCGGGTCCGATGGCGTAATGCCCCAACGGGGTTGCCCCCCCAATGCGGCCAAGGCATCGCGATCCAATTCGGGCGTCATGGCGGCAAACAGAAATACCTGCATCAACCGACCACGGGCATAGCCAAAGCTTTCAAGGTGGCCATTCACGCCCAAAATAACCTGACCACAGTCAATGCGCGCGCGATCTGTGTGCAACACCCAGTGTGATCCCGATTTTTCAAATTTGATCACGGGGCTGCGTTCGAAAATATCCACACCTTGGCGTGCCAAACCCGCGGCCAACCCGCGAATGTACCCTGCGGGCTGCAACATAACGGTCCCAGGCGTGTAGAGCCCTGATTGGTAATGCGTGCTGCCTGTCACATCGCGCATGGCCTGTGCATCCAGCATTTCATACCCTTCGCCCAGATCGTCCAGATGGCGGGCATAGGTCGCGTTGTGATCCAGCGCCGCAGCCCCCACCGCGCCATTAATTTTGCCCGATTTGTCGAAATAGTGGGGATCAATGCCATATTCATCCACCGCAGCCTGACCGAAATCTTGGGCATAGCGGTTAAACCGGATCAGCGTTTTTTCGTCGCCCCCGCCCGCATAATCATCACTGGTCAATTCATGGGGCAGATCAATCATAAACCCCGAATTGCGCCCCGTGCCGCCCTGCCCAATGGCCAAGGCATCCAAAACCGCGATCCGCAGTTTGGGGTCAATCTGCGTCAAACGTCGCGCTGCGGACAACCCCGCAAAACCGGCCCCCACAATAACGACATCATAACGCGCATTATCTGGGGCAGTGGGATAGGCCGCGCGGGATGGCAAAATGGCATCCCATGCAGCCGGTCCCTGCAAATCCGGCAAATGACGCACGGCGCGGTGATACATTATTGCACCGCCTCGTCGGCGTCATCGGAAAGGTCAATCCAAATGGTTTTGATCTGGGTATATTGATCATGTGCGTGAATGCCATTGTCACGCCCGCCAAACCCAGATTGACGATACCCACCAAAGGGCGTGGTAATGTCCCCTTCGCCGAAACTGTTGACCGTAACAGTGCCCGCCCGCAACGCCCGCGCCCCACGCAAGGCACGTTTGATATTCGCGCTAAAGATCGACGCGCACAGGCCATAGTCTGTGTCATTGGCAACCGCAATCGCCTGATCGGCACTGTTCACCGTGATCACCGACAGCACGGGGCCAAATATTTCGTCCCGCGCCAAGGGGTGATCGTTGCTGGGCACCTCAACCATCGTGGCCTGAACACAGGCCCCATCGGTTTCGCCACCCATCAAAATACTGTCGGCCTGTTTCAGATATCCGCAGACCTTGTCAAAATGGGCCTGTGATACCAGCGCGCCCAATCGGGTTTCGGGGTTCAACGGGTCGCCCACATTCCAGTGCTGCGCATGGTGTTTGATCCGTTCGATCAAGGGATCGCGCACATCGCGATGCACGATCAATCGGGATGTGGCGGAACAGTTTTCGCCCATATTCCAAAATGCGCCCTGCACAATGTGCTGGGCCACGCGGTCCAGATTTTCGGCGTCTTGCAGGACAATCGCGGGGTTTTTGCCGCCCATTTCCAAAACGACCTCTTTCGCGTTGGACTGCGCCGCATATTCTAAAAACCGTTTACCCGTCACGGTGGACCCAGTAAAGGACACCATATCAATATCCATATGCCGACCAATGGGTTCACCCACCACGGCCCCGCCGCCGGGGACGATGTTTAACACGCCGCGGGGCAAACCCGCCTCGGTCGCCAATTCGGCCAACCGCAGGGCGGTCAGGGTGGTTTCGGCAGCAGGTTTTACAATAACCGAACATCCCGCTGCCAAGGCGGGGCCAATTTTCCACGCCAGCATCAACAGGGGGAAATTCCAAGGCAGCACAAGCCCCACAACGCCGATCGGTTCGCGCACGACCATGGCCATATGATCGTCAGAGGCGGGGGAGACCTGGTCATAGATTTTGTCAATCAATTCGGCGTGCCATTTGATGCAATGGATCGCCTCGGGGATGTCGACGGTTTCGCAATCATAGATCGGTTTGCCGCTGTCGATGCTTTCCATCACGGCCAATTCACGGGTATTGCGGGTCATCAATTTGCACAGACGGATCAACGTATCTTTGCGTTCGCTGGGGTGCAGACGCGACCAACGCCCATCATCGAATGCCTGTCGGGCCTTGGTCACGGCGAAATCGACGTCGGCCCCATCACAGGCGGCGATCTGGGCGATCACCTGCCCCGTCGCAGGGTTGATCGTGTCAAAGGTGTTGCCCGATATCGCAGGGCGATACGCGCCATCAATATAGGCCGCGGTGGGCAGATCCAGGGATTGCGCAATCGCGCGGTATTCTCGTTCGGTTAGCAAGCTCATATCATAATCCCCAAGGCTTAGGTTGCGACAATATCGGCGATGGTGCGTTTTAGAACACCGACCACCTGTTCCAATGCGCGTTTGTCATCTTTGTTCAATCCGGTCAGCGGGGGGCGCATATCCCCTGCATCGATCCCGTTCAGGGTCACACCATATTTGATGGTTTGGATAAATTTGCCGCCCTGTTCCAGCACATTCATCAACGGCATCAGCGCCGTCATGATTTTGCGCCCTTTGACGAAATCGTTTTGCTCAACACAAGCGTCATACAGTGCCACATGTTCGCGCGGCAGGAAATTGGACCCACCACAGACCCAAAACGGCGCACCCCATGCAAAAAATTCCAGCGCTTGGTCATCCATACCACAGCCCAGTTGAATATGCGGATAATCACGGGCCAGCATATGTACGCGGTTGATGTCACCCGAACTTTCCTTGATCCCGCAGAAATTACGCGACCGTCCGACGCGATCCAAAAATTCGGGGCCCATCATCGTACCCGTGCGGTGGGGATAGTTGTAGAGCATAATGGGCAAACCCGCCGCTTTGTCGATGGCCAAGGCGTTCAGTGCATTTTCGCGATCGGTCGGCACGGCATAGGGGGGGCTGGCCAACAAAATGGCATCAGCCTGCATATCCCACGCGGCACTGGCCAGCGCAACGGAATCGTCGGTCAACATGGCCCCCGTACCAATAACCAAGGGCACCCGCCCCTTGATCCGTTCACGGGTAAAGCGGGCGATTTCGATACGTTCGGCCAGAGTTTGGGCATAGTTTTCACCGGTGGACCCGCCGGATATAATCCCATGCACACCATTTTCGATCAGAAATTCGATAACCTCGGCCAAGGCATCCCAGTTGGGTTGTTTGTCCGCTGTATAGGGGGTGACGGCAGGGGTATAGATACCCTGAAATTGGAATATTGGGGACATAGGAACCTTAGGCGCTGTGGGTTGATAGGGAACCAAGGGGCAAAGCCAGCCCAGTTGGCATCACAAAACGTTCGATTTCATCACGGGACAAACTCCAGTGGTCATCTGCCAAATCTTCGGCCCGTTCGGCATCGCGGTTTTCGATGGCGATAATAATTTCATCATGCTGATCACTGGCCTGTGTCAGGTTCGATGCCATGCCGTTGTTTTGCGGTTGATAAAATGTCATCGCAATGCGGGCATGGTCAATTAACAATCGCTGAAACGATGGCATCAGATACACATTGCCTGCCATTTCCCCTGTAATTTCATGGAACCGATTGTTGGCAAGCGCGCGTTCGGCCGCGTGGCCCGACCGCAGTGCAGATTTGAAATCATCCTGCGCCTGTTTTAGGTCCGCAATCTGATCCACCGTGGCATTCAATGTCGCCAGCCGCAGCACGGCGCGGTAAATCATGGGGGCAATCAGGAAAAAATCGCGCAGCGTGGTATAGGACATATCCGCCACACGCGCCCCACGTCCAGCGCGTAATTCAAGATACCCCAACCCCGCCAAATCGCGGAACACCTCGCGCAGCGGGGTGCGGGACAAATTGAAATCATTGCTTAGCTGTTGTTCATCCAAATCCTGACCAGGACGCAGTTCCAAGGTCAAAATCGCCCGCCTAAGGTATTCTGTTAATTGGGATTTTGGCCCATTTTCCATCAAATTCACCACACTGATTAACGGTATTTTTCATTGTATTGGCATAAAATACATATTGTATTCAAGAAAAATTTATCGAATATTCAATCTATAATCTGACAAAGGTGCCCTATGACCACCCCCCAACATTTTGTATTTGCACTGGTACAAGATTTTTCCCATCTGGCGTTTTCCTGCGCGGTCGAACCGTTGCGGATTGCGAATTTGATCAGTGGTCAGGAATTGTACAAATGGTCATTCTTGTCAGAAAATGGGGAAACAGCCACCTGTTCCAATGGATCTGTGACCTTGGTCCATCACAGCTTTGCCCAACCGCCTAAATATGACCATCTGTTTGTTTTAAGTGGGATTTACATGCGCGACCGCATCACCCCATCCCTGACGTCCATGCTGCGCCGCGAAAAACGGCATGGGGGCACCATTGGCGCGCTGTGTTCGGGCGCGTGGATATTGGCGGACATCGGGTTTTTAGATGGCCAAGACGCGGCCATTCATTGGGAATACCACGACAGTTTCATGGAAAAATTCCCCGATGTGAATTTGGTGCGCAATGTGTTTGTGGCCACCGGCCCGCACGTCACCGCATCGGGCGGCACGGCGACTGCAGATTTAATGCTGCATATAATCGAACGCCATCATGGGTTGGATTTGGCAACAGCAGTGGCCGATCAAATGGTCTATACCGCCGTACGCGAAGCATCGGCCGAACAACGTGTATCCCTGCAATCACGCAATGGCATGCGCAACAGCCATTTGGCCAAGGCCATCGGCATTATGCAAAACACAATCGCTGACCCAATTTCACCGACGCAAATCGCCGAAAATCTGGGGATTTCGTCGCGCCAATTGGAACGGCTGTTTGGCAAACTGTTGAACACATCACCCAAGAAATACCATATGGAAATGCGATTGGAACGTGCGCGGCATTTGTTGATCCAAACGGAATCATCCATCACCGATGTGGCCTTTGCCTGTGGATTTGAAAGCACGGGACATTTCGCACGCGTTTACAAATCAGCCTTTGGCGTGTCCCCATCCGCCCAGCGCAATCGTATTGGTTAAAACACCCCCAACCAAGCATCGCGATTTTTCGCCCATCCTGTGCAGATGTGATATGGTGTCTTTACCAATGCGGGGTTAGATGATCTGATACGCTGACCAGCGCAGGCCGTGCAAAATACCTCGGCCGACCGATTCGAACCCAAGGCTAATGTTTCTTATGTATTTGACGCATATCCCCCATAAATTACTGCGCGTTGGTTTGCTGGTGTTGGTGCCGTTATTGGGCTGGGCAACGCCCAGTTTCAGTCAGGATTTTTCATTCGACACCCCAACGGCAGAAATCGGCGAACAGGCGCGCAACGCGTTTCGCCCCACCACCGCGTCTGCCGGAAAATTAGACGGGGTGAATATGCTGTTTCAACTGAAACAAAACCGCATCACCTTGGCGAACACCCTGTACCAAGACGGGTATTTCCAAGCCGATATTTTGGTACGGATCAATGGCCAGGATATGGATCAGATATTGGCGGTGGATGCCCCAAATACGATTTCAACTGTATCCATTCATGTAAAATCCGGTCAACGGTTCCAGTTTGGCGACATTTCAGTCACGCCGATCCCCCCAAATACAACGATCCCTGCCCCACCAAAGGGCGCCGTGCGGCTGAGCAAGCTGGAAAACTATATCTTGGATATGGTGCAAATTTGGCAAGATCAGGGGTATTTGGAAACGGGCGTTGCGGCGCAAGATATCGTTGCAAACCATTCTAGCGGCACATTGACCGCGCGGGTCACACTGAATACCGGGGTTCCATCAAATTATGCTGGCACACGCATCACGCCGAATTTGACAACCGTTAAATCTGTCAAGATCCGATCCATCATTGGCCTAGGGCAGGGTGAAAATTTGGACAGCGCAAAACTGCGTCTGGTCGAAATGCGATTGCGACGCACAGGTGCCTTTAGCCAAATGTCCGTCAAACCTGAACCGACAGATGTACCCGGCGCATTGAATTTGGGTGTTACGTTACGCGACCGAAAACCAAAACGCATTGAGGCGACTGTAGCCCTGTCATCGCAGGATGGGTTTTCAATTGACACAACATGGATGCACCGAAATCTGTCACGAAATGCGGATCGGTTAACGGTAAATGGTGAAATCACCCATATTCAAGACGGACAGCGCCCGTTCTGGGGATTGGGCATCGATTATAAACGACCCGCAGCCTTTCGCATTGCAGACGCAAATTTAGAGACGGGTTTTGCACTAGGCGAAAAATCGGCTGGGGGTGATCGGATCAGATACGTTAAGGCCTATTTCGGGGCCGAAGTCCCCAAAGATGATCAAACCACATACCGCGTCCGTCTGAAATATAAACAAAGCCGCAACGTCACCGTTGATGGGTCGCCAACAATCACATCGCTTAGCTTTCCGTTGCAATATACATTCGATGGGCGCACCGATCGTCTAGATCCCAAAGGTGGACACTATATCGCCGCACAGATCGAACCGCTGTATCAGTTGGATCAGTCTGTATCTGGCCTGAAATTGCAAGGCGAATGGCGACATTATGTGCCCTTATCGGACACAGTGGTTCTAGCAGGTCGCGGCCATGTGGGGCATACGATCCTTTCGCGATCGGACGCAGTGATTGATCCAGATTTTCTGTATTTTTCGGGTGGATCCAAAACCGTGCGTGGATACAGTTTCGAAACCCTAGGGCGCGATGTGCGCGGCACTGGATTATCGGGCGCGCAGGGGCGTGTTATACTATCGGCAGAATTGCGTAAAACATTTGTGGGCAGCCTGTCTGGCGTGGCCTTTGCGGATTATGCGATTTTGCACCCCTTTGGGCTGGATCATTGGGGGCAAGACAGCGTCGACCACAGCGGCTATGGTCTGGGGCTGCGGTATAAAACCGGACTGGGCCCAATTCGGTTTGACGTGGCACATCCAACAGATCGGGCAATTACATTGCGCTCTGCTGCTTTGTATTTTGGTTTGGGGCAAGCGTTTTGATGAAAACCTATGTCACCTTGATCGCTCTGTTTTTTGCGCTGCTGCTGTTTCCACAGCGGGTGTTGGCGCAAAATGACTTGGTTACTGAATTTTTGGAAAAAAACTTGTCTGTTTCGGGGCAAACGGTCAAGGTCAGCGATTTACAGGGCGCGCTGTCGGGTGATTTGACCATCGGTGCAATTACCATCGCAGATGATGCAGGTATTTGGTTCCAACTTGAGGGGGGCAGATTAAACTGGTCGCGTAGCGCCCTGTTAACTGGTGCGTTAAATATCCAAGATCTGTCCGCCCAGCGCATTACCATTTTTCGGCGCCCATCCCTGGATGCGCCCACGCCCGCGCGCCAATCGGGGCCAATTACACTGCCGCGACTGCCAGATTTGCCAATCACTGCCCAGATTGATCGATTTGCCATTCAGCAGATCATCATCGCAGACGCCTATGACGATGGGCCACTGATCGCAAACAGCACAGGATCGCTGGCCTATGGCGCAGGCATTTTGGATGCCGCCTTGATGCTGAACATTACAAATGGCCGGCAAGAGGCATTGGACCTAACCGCACGCATCACCGCACAGGATGAAATATCCGCCCAGCTGAAATATTTCGAACAGGCCGGTGGTGCAGTGGCGCAAGCGGCGGGATTTATACACAATGCCCCCCTTACGATGACCCTGCAGGCCCAAGGCCACAGCACCAACATCAAAACGAATATCGCGCTGACAACAGGACAAACATCCACAGATCAAATGTCCCATGTCGACGGTGCTCTGACCCTGATCAGCGACGACCAAGGCAGCCATATTCGGGGCACCGTATCGGGGGATCTGTCCCCGCTTATCGACACACCGATATCCGCATTGAAACGCGCAGGGCGCATCGATCTGACACTGGACGCAACCCGCGCCGTGGATAACACAACCCATTTGCGCAAACTGTCCCTGTCGTCCGACGTTTTGTCACTGAATGGCGCCCTAAATCTGGATGAAACGGGTTGGCCCACCGCATTAGATATCACAGCAAACGTCGAACCCGGTGTTCTGGCCCAAGATTTGGCAAAATCAGGGTTCGATGCAACGCAATTGGGGCGCGGTCAATTTTCGCTGCGCTATGACCAATCACTGGGACAGGCTTGGGCGTTGGATGCAAGCTTTGACAATGTAACATTTTCCGAAATTGCAGCGACCACAGTCACAGCAACCGGACGCGGCACGATCCAAGACCAATCCATCAGCGGCACATTGAACAGTTCAATGGGCAACGTCATGGCCACGGGCGCGTTATCGGACCTGTTACAGGGCAATGTCACCTTGAACATGGGCTTTGCCTATGGCGATGGGACAGGCGTCACAATTTCGGGATTAAACCTGACAACACCCGCCACCCAATTTCGCGCCGATATACGCGCCGATCGTACCTATGACGCGGTGGATATTGCTGTGGATGCCGTGGCATCGGATTTATCGCGCTTTGCGGCCTTGGCCAATATGCCGAAACTGCGCGGCGCGGGCGATATATCAGCCACGGGCCGCATTGCGCCAAAAACCGGTGGCTTTGATATCGCGGCAACAGTGCAGGGGCGCGGTATTGGGGGTATAAATGCCACCTTGGATCCCTTGATGATCAGCGACACAGTGATTGACCTGATGGCAAAACGCGACACCACGGGCACCTATGTCGATGAACTGTCTATCACCAACCAAGATGTAACCACCACAGCATCCGCAGCACTAACCCCCGAACAGGGCCGCATATCCGCCCAACTGCGATTGGCAAATGCAGGGCTACTGGATGCCAGCTTTTCCGGCCCTATTGCCGCCGAATTTAAGGCGACCCAATCCGCCCCCGCAAAACCATGGACGGGCAATGGCACCCTGAGGGCGGACCAAAATACCGATTTGACGTTTTCCGGCGAATTTGCGGCCAACACCTTGCGCGATATCGCGGTACAAGGTCAGGCCAATGCCGCACTGGCCAATGGATTCATTTCCCCCCACACGGTTAAGGGGGCCGTAAACTTTGACCTGGTTGCGAAAAATTTGTCCGACCGCAAAACGGTACGGGGCACGGCTAACATGGCAAACGGCACCCTAGCCATTCAGGGCGCCCCATTGCCCATCCAAAACATCGCCCTGCGCGCAGACCTGACGCAGGGGCGTGCGCGTGTGACATCAACGGCAACATTGGGAACCAAGCGGGCCGTCATGACCGCAGACGGGATCGTGGATCTGACACCAAATGGGCGCACGCAAATTGCGATAAAAACCGCGCCCTTGGCTCTGCCGTTGGCCAGCGGTGTGACCGCGCGGCTGAAATCAGATGTCAACGTGACCGGAGTCTTAGGCCGACAGCTGACATTAGGTGGAACGGTCGATATATTGGATCTGATCGTGGATCTGGGCCAAGTATCTGGCGGATCTAACAGTGCCTTGGACGTGCGCCACATCAACATGTCCAATCGGACCCGCAACACATTGGACACCTTGGGCGTTTTATCACAACCCAGCACGCAGGCTACATCAGACCGGCCAGATCAAACCGGCATCGCCCTAAATCTGAACATTCGTGCCCCGAATAAATTATTTGCCCGCGGTCGTGGGATTGATGCAGAATTTGGCGGTACTGTGCGGGTGGGCGGCACAACATCAACCCCCATACCAACCGGCCAATTCGACCTGATCCGCGGCCGCATGGATTTGTTGACCAAACGCGTTCGCCTGACCCAAGGGCGGTTGCAATTGTTGGGAACGCTGGACCCCGATATTTACCTTAAGGCAGACGTCGACGCACAAGACGGCGATATATTGTCCGTTGAAATCGCTGGGCGATCCTCGGCCCCAGAATTGACGCTGTCGTCCCAGTCTGGCCGCCCCAGCGAAGAGGTACTGGCCGAGGTGTTATTCGGCAAAGCGTTAGAGGGATTATCAACCTTTCAAACCATTCAACTGGTCAATGCCATTCGCACATTGGGCAGTCCAAATCCCAGTTTCATGGAACGCATGCGGCGTATGTCAGGGTTGGATGATTTCGACATAACACAGGATGAACAAGGCGATGTGTCGGTATCTGCGGGAAAATATATTCGCGACAACACCTATGTTGAATTCGAATTCGGATCAAACGGCAAAGCGGAAACGCGCTTGAACCTAGATTTGAACCGCCGCACCAAGACATTCATCAGCCACGATACGGATGGCGACAGTCAAATCGGCATTACATTCGGTCAAGATTACGAATAATCGCGCGGGCGTTATTGGCCCATTATGCGATCCTGAACCGATTGCATGCCGCGCGCGGCCAGGTCGGATACCTCAGCCGCATGGGTTTGCAGGGCGGCCACCACTTGGGGGTCGGTGGATGTTTGCACAACGCTGACACCTAGGTCGGTGGGAATGATTTCGGTTTCAATCGCGGACCCTTTTTCAAACAGAATGGACAGGGTCGGACTTTGAATCGGAACGCGCGGATCATCGCCATTTTCAACCCGCGCAATCATCATCACAACATGGTTGACCAGCGCATCGCGCAATGCGTCATTTTGCGTTTCGGTGATGGTACGAATGCCATTGGGTATATTTTCAACCCGCCGCGTCATATCGGGGTGGCGCATAAACAAGGCGCGCATATCGTCCACCTCGGACGGGGTGGTGTTTTCGCCGTTCAGCATGGGGAACATGGCCATATGCTGTTCGTGATTGCCGCCATGATCGGAACCATGGTGCGCCGGATTGTGGCCCATTCCATGGCCATGCCCCATTCCGTGGCCCCCCATCATATTCTGTGCCACAGGGGCGATGGCATAGCCCACGCCCATAAAAACGACAGCACCCAGCGCAATGGCAATTTTATTCATATGAAACACCTTTCCCGTGTTGTGTTGGGTGTATACAAGAGAATGGACGCCATGTCATGCCCCAGACTGTTCCCAGACTGGCCCCATTTCGAAAGCAGCATTCCATGTCCCATTCGGCCCAAACCAATAAACACGCCATTTTGTTCATGATTGGCGCGATTGCCCTGTTTGCGTCCATGGATGCCGCAGCCAAGGAATTAACAACACATGTCCACCCAATCCAAGCGATCTGGGCGCGATATTTCAGCGCCACAATGCTGGTTCTGGTGATTGTCCTGCCCAAAATGAAAACCGTATTCCGCACGCAACACCCCAGATTGCAGGCAGTGCGGTCTATGCTGGTGCTGGGGGCGACGTCATTTTTCTTTGTCTCGATTTCCCAAATCGGTCTGGCCGAGGCTACGGCCGTAATGGACATAAACCCCGTTTTACTGACCTTGGGCGGATTTTTGTTTTTGGGCGAAAAAATCGGGCCACGCCGCGTATTTGGCATTTTGATGTCACTGATCGGTGCGATCATCGTGATCCGTCCGGGAATGGGGGTGTTTTCGGTGTATTCCATTCTGCCCTTGGCGGCGGCGGTTTGTTTGACGGGATATAACCTGATCACCCGATTTGTGGGACGAAACGAAAATCCGTGGACATCGCTGTTTTACACCGCACTGTTTGGTGCTGTTTTTCTAAGTGCGATTGTGCCGTTTTTCTGGACGCCGTTGACGGGCTATACCGCTGGCTTGGTGATTGTGATCGGCATTTTGGGAACCGCCAGCCAATTGATGTTAATCCGCGCCCTGACCCTGGGCGAAGCGGGGCTGTTGGCCCCATTCGTCTATGTTGGATTGTTGTTTGCGACATTCTGGGGATATGTCATTTTTGACGATGTCCCAGATGTGCCAACGATCATCGGTGCCTTGATTATCGTGGGATCCGGGCTTTATGTATGGTACCGCGAAATTCAAACAACGCCCAAAGGACGCTGACACCGTGACGGATCATATTTCCCCCGATCAACTGCGTCACGCGTTGTCGCAATTTCCAACGGGTGTGACAGTTGTCACCTGTGCGCAAAATGGCGCGCCCCTAGGCATGACCGCCAACAGTTTCAACAGCGTATCATTGGATCCGCCGCTGGTGTTGTGGTCGGTGATCAAAACAGCGGGCCGATATGCCCCCTTTGCCGCAGCACAACGGTTCAGCATCCATGTCTTGCACCATGATCAATCCGATCTGTGTCTGGGGTTTGCCAAAAACGGCCAGCATTTTGAACATGTTGATTGGCACTATCTGGACACAGGCGTTCCCGTGCTGGATCGCTGCCTTGCGCGGTTTGATTGCGAACAATATGCCCTGCATGATGCAGGCGATCACAGTATCATTGTGGGACGCGTTACCCATCATACCCAAGATACGGGACGCCCCCTGATATTTTCGCAAGGGACGTTCCTATAATCCTTGGTCAGGCCGATTTATCGTCGGCAGGCCGATCGGTGTCATCCACCACTTCGGCGTCATCAATCGTCACCGGCAGATCATCACTGGCCTCTGATTTCGGTGCAGCCGCCAGCAATGGGGCCAATGCCAAGGCCGTCGCAGATACAACGCTAGATGCAGGCGGTTCACGCCATGACAACGTGTCCAAGGCATCGCAGGACGTACAAACAGGCACCCAATCAGAATGCACCGTATTACATTTGTCACACACCCAAGCTGGACCATGTTTGGCAGTCAGTGTTTTTGCCAACCACGCACGAACAACGTCATCCTCGCCACCCTGACCCCGTTCAATCGCGGCCATAATGGTCAACACGCGCGCATCGGGGTCATTGTTGATGGCATCGCCCAGCGCGCGCCGTGCGGCGGGGAAATCTTCGGCCACTAGGTTCAGTTCGGCCATGGTCAGGCGGGTTTCCAGATGATCTGGATTTGACTTGGCCAATTGGCCAAACCGTTTCAAACGTTCAACGGGCGTTTCATTTGGGGCAATTTCGGAAAACACGGCAGCCAAATCGGGATGTGGCTGGGCGGACCATGCCTTTTTGATGATCCGCGCTGCGGCCTTGGCATTGTCCTGATCGATGTAATTACGCGCGGCCAAACAGGCTGCGGGGACCAAATCGGGGGACAGTTTGTTTGCTTCAATCGCGGCTTCGCGTTGTTCGACGCTGTTGGTTTCATCCATGACGGCCTGCGCCTGTGACAGGGCCAAAACTGCATCACGGCGTTTGTGCAAATCGCGGGGAATTTTGCCCTGCTTTAACTTGGCCTGCAACGTCGCGCGTGCGCCTGTCCAATCAGATGTTTTAGCTTGCAACTGCAACAACAGATCTTGTGTCTCTTCGTGCTTGGGCTTTAGGGCAAATGCCTTTTGCGCAAGTTTCAAGGCAACATCCGTTTTTCCGTCGGCCAGTTTTTGTTTCAACAACCCGCGCACGCCTACGAATTGTGTTTCGGGGTCCTTGACCAATTCTTTGTAAATTTGTGCCGCTTTGTTTGTATCGCCCGCCTGCTCCGCCGCCTGCGCTGCAATCAAATTTGTCAGGCTGGGATTTTGCAAATACCCCTCGGCGCGGCGCGCCTTGGACAAGGCAACAGGTGCATCCCCCGATGCCAAAGCTAACAAGCTGTCAGACAGGGCCTGATACCCTTTGCGTTCACGACTGCGGATAAAGAAACGGGTAATCGCGGTTTCATCACCATTGATGAATTTCAATACCGCCACCAAGAACGACAGAATTTTAAGCACAATCCAGATAACAACCGTCAGCACAATCAGCGCCATAACCGCCTGCAATGGGCTGAATGTATATTCCACCCCTGCAATTGTGATCATGACATTGCCAATGATCGTGTTTTGCGCGTCCATCAGATAGGTGGCCCCCATCGCTAGGCCGGCAACGATGACAAGGAACAGCAGAATTTTGAACAGTGAATTTAGCATCTTGTCATCCTTAGTTTTTTAACTGGTCAATCAATATGTTGACGGTATTTTGCGCGTCCAATCGGGCCTGTGCTGCGGCGATCCAGTCTGACATTGTCGCCTGTGCCCTTGGGCCCAGCTTGGAAATTTCATCCATGGCAGCGGCCAGATCCCCATCGCGCAATGCCTGTTCGGCGCGCGATAACACGGCATCGGGGTCATCCCCAGATTTCGGCACGACAGACCGTGCGTTGAATTGGTTTTTCAAGAAATTGGTGACCTTGGCCATGCCCTGACCCTGATCCATTTCCGCACGCGCGGCGGCCAATGCGGCGCGTGCCACATCTGCGTAGTCCTGCGATAACACCTGCAACGTGACCACACCATCGGCAGCCAGTGATGCCAAGGCATCTGGCGCGGCGGCACCGATGGCCTGTTCGTAATCCTGCATGGCTTGGACAAATTCGGACCCTGTGTCCAGTGCGGTTGCGATGCGATCCAATGCGCCGCCCGCCAATGTATTTTTCGCAATTTCTGCCGCTTGGTCCGCCTTGGCTTTGGCATCTTGCATAAAGGTGTTCAATTCGCCGCGCTGCGATTCCAGCAGGGCAGAAATGCTTTCAACTTCGGATCGGTATTTGGCGATCAAATCATCTGGAATGGCCGCTTCGATCGTGGCCTGTTCCAATGCGGACACGCGCCCCGCCAGATCAGCGATAGTTTGTTCCAAACCGGACAATTGTGCCACTGCGTCGCGCATGGGTGTCAAATCTGATTGCATGACATCCCCCGCAGGTCGCGCGGCGATGGCATCAATCTGTGTCTGTAAATCGGCAACCGCCCCGTCCGTTTTGGCGGTTAATTCAGCAACCGCAGGATCCTGCGGCCAAAGGGGGCTGCTTTGCTGGGTCAGGACCGCCGCCCCAAATCCCAAAACGGCGCAGACAGCGCCACCCAAAATCATTGGACCTAGGGGTGATTTTTGCGCAGGCGCGGGGTCAACGGGTGGTATGTATGGTTCATA
>Ga0255783_10000686_pt1 | contig 38520 bp, 44 predicted proteins | sample 011ome_22_FD_179981 | JGI IMG/M metagenome (GOLD analysis project Ga0255783, IMG submission 179981) | Coastal salt marsh microbial communities from the Groves Creek Marsh, Skidaway Island, Georgia - 011507BT metaG (version 2) | ecosystem: Environmental > Aquatic > Marine > Intertidal zone >... | reverse complement strand
AGATGAAACATTTGCTGATTTATCAGAAAATGATTTTACTATTTCAATTACAAGTTTAGGTTCTGGTAGTTCTGGTGCTGTAGGTGATGTATTAAGTTTAACAGGAAATAACCACGAAGGTACAGTAATCTTTGATTTAAATGTTGCTAAAACACAATTAACTATTGACTTTGGTGCTAACTACGCTTCACATGATGTTAAAGCACTATTAACTATAAACAAAACTGTAGGAGCTTCAAAAGGTAAAACATTAAATTCAAATGAAACACTTGCTGTATCAACACAAGCAACAATTGAAAGTGGAACTATTGGATTAGCAAAGGCTGATGTTTACAAAATCAATAACATTTACATGGCCGCTGATTTCAGTACAGCTGCAACTTCAAGTGATACAGACATAACAAGTAGATTTGATTTAGATAACGGTCAAAGAGATAACTTCTATGATATTGGAAGAATTAAATTAAAATCAGGTGAAGTAACACCAACAGGACAATTATTAATTGATTTTGATTATTTCACTCATAGTTCTGGTGATTACTTTGATGTTGATTCATATTCAGGTGTTATTAATTATGAAGATATTCCATCTTACACTTCATCAACAACAGGTGTTAGATATGAATTAAGAGATAGTTTAGATTTTAGACCAAGAGTTGATGATGCGTCAACAATAGATTCAGGTGTACAAGACAGATCATTTGATGGTTCAGGTGCTTCAGTAGTACAACCAATTAAATTTAATTCAGACGTAAGATCAGATTTTGAATACTATTTAGGAAGAGTTGATAAAATATTTTTAGACAAAGATGGTAACTTTAAAGTTTTAAAAGGTGCAAGTTCATCATCTCCAAGAGTGCCTGGAGAGTTAGATAATGCAATGCATCTCTACACATTATTTTTACCTGCATATACTTTAGATACATCTGAAGTTGGTATTGAACATGTAGATAATAAACGATATACAATGAGAGATATCGGCCGTATCGAAAGTAGAATAGATACTGTTGAATACTACACTCAACTTTCGTTGTTAGAAACAGCTGCACAAAATTTACAAATACAAGATGCTGATGGTTTTGATAGATTTAAAAATGGATTTGTAGTAGATAATTTTACTGGTCACAATATTGGTGACGTGGGTAATAGAGATTATAAAGTTTCAATTGATTATGCAAACGGTGAAATGAGACCTACATTCCATGAAGACGCTGTAAAACTTATTGAAAGAGATGATGATGGTACAGAAATTATTGCAACAGATAGAGCAAATGCAAACTATACTAAAACAGGTGATCTAATAACTTTACCTTATATAGAACAAACTTTGATAGATCAACCTTATGCTAGTAAAGCTATCAATGTTAATCCATTTGGTATATTCACATGGATAGGTGCAATCGAATTAACACCTCCAGGTGATGAATGGAAAGAAACAGAAAGAGCGCCAGAATTAGTTATTAATAATCCTAATGGTAGTTGGGATAACTTAACAAAACAAACTGGTAATAGTGGACAATTATCTGAGTTTCCTATGTCAACAGTTTGGAATTCATGGCAAGATACATGGACAGGAAGACCTGTTGAAACAGAAAGAAGACGTGTTGGTGATACGTATAAGAAAAGAGGTGGTCATGGATGGAGAGTCATGGCAAAAGAAGAAGTAACCACAGCTCAACAAGTATCACAAACAAGAACAGGTATTAGAGCAGTTGCAATACCAGAAACAGTTAGAACATCAATTGGTGATAGAGTTGTTTCAGTTGCATTTGTTCCATTTATTAGAAGTAAAACAATTACATTTACTGCAACAAGATTAAAGCCAAATACAAGAGTTTATCCATTTTTTGATAACATAGATATTGCTTCATATGTTACGCCTGACGGAGGATCATTAGGTGGTAATTTAATAACAGACGCAAATGGTAAAGTTGAAGGTACATTTGCTATACCTGATCCAAAAGTGGATGCAAATCCTAGATGGAGAACAGGTCAAAGATTATTCAGATTAACAAGTTCATCTACAAATAGTCAAACAAACTCGGATGTGGAAACAGCTGCAAATGCTGAATACATTGCAAGAGGTTTATTAGAAACTGTAAGAGAAACTATTTTATCAAGTAGAGAAGCTCGTGTTGAAATGAGAAGTGTAACAGAAAATCAATCTATCACAAGAACATCTACAAGAACAAGTGAAAGACAAATTGCATACCACGATCCACTTGCTCAAACTTTTTTAATTGATGATGAGGGTGGCGTATTCTTAACTTCAATAGATTTATTCTTTCAAACAAAAGATAGTAGTATTCCAGTTACAGTACAGATACGAAATGTTGTAAATGGTTATCCTGGTCAAAAAATATTACCATTCTCAGAAGTTACTTTAAATCCTGGTTCAGTAAATACAAGTACAGATGGTACAACTGCAACTAAATTTACATTCTCTAGTCCAGTTTATATACAAAACAATGTAGAGTATTGTTTTGTTGTAATGGCTAATTCACAAGATTATAATGCTTACGTAGCAAGAATAGGTGAAACATCATTAGACTCAAATAGAACAATATCATCACAACCATATGCTGGTGTGATGTTTAAATCTCAAAACGGTATGACATGGTCTGCTGAACAAAATGAAGATATGAAATTTAAATTAAGAAGAGCAGAATTTAGTAACGTTACAGGTACGGTTACACTAACTAACGATACTTTACCAACAAGAACACTTAAAACTAATCCTTTAAGAACAACAAATGCCTCTGGAGTAATTAGAGTGTTTCATCCAAATCACGGAATGCATGGTACAAATAATAGAGTTACAATTGCTGGTGTTCCAAGTGGAACATATAACGGTATTGCTCATAGTGATATTAATGGAACATATACATCTATTTCAAACGTTACATTAGATAGTTACGATATAACAACTTCTGGAACTGCAACAGCTACTGGTGATATTGGTGGCACAGCTGTTACTGCAACACAAAATAGATTGTTTGATGTACTTAACTTAGGTGGTATACAAACAATGGTAGTGCCTGGTACAAATGTAGATTACTTTGTAAGAACAACTACAGGTAAATCAATACACGGTTCAGAATCAGAATTTACTTTAACAACAGCTGCAAATAAAGTTGCCGTAATTAATAACGATAACATTGCCTTTACAGCACCTCAAATGGTCGCAAGTGAAATTAATGAGTCTGGAGATACTGCACTAGCAATTGCTGCTAACGTTGGTGGTAAATCATTCTTTACAACTTTAGAAATGACTACTACAAATACTAAACTTTCTCCAGTATTAGATACTCAAAGAATGAGTATCTTTACAATTTCAAATAGATTAAATAGTGCTACATCAAGTAACACACCAGATTTTGTTGATGACATTACTAACACAGGAACATCATCAGCTGCTGTGTACTGCACTAAACCAGTTATTTTAGAAAATAACTCTAAGGCATTAGACATAAGATTAACTGCAAATATTAGAGCAACATCTGAAGTAGAAATGTATTATAGAGTTTCAGGACCAGATGAAGAAAGACAACTTGACGATATAAGTTGGACACCATTTAACACAGACGGAAGTCCTGACGCATCTATTACTCCTGCTGAAGATGATACAACATTTAGAGAATACAAATATTCTGCAAGTGATATACATGACTTTACATCATTCCAACTTAAAATAGTAATGAAAGGAACTAATTCAGCATATCCGCCAGTATTAAGAGATATGAGAGGAATTGCATTGGCTATCTAATATGAGTAAATTACAAGTTGAAGGTTTTGCAAGTTTAGTAAGAGATACAAACTCTAACGCAATTGTAAATGTAAATAAGTCTGAATATCAACTTTATATGAATAGACGTAAAGCAAGAGAAAAACAAAGTGATGTATTAAGAGATACAGTAAAAGAAATAAATACTTTAAAGAGTGAATTATTTGAAATTAAAAAATTATTAAAAGAGGTAATTAAAAAATAATGGCCGCAAGAACAATAGCAGCAACAGATACACTTGAAACGTTTAGAACGGAGTTTAATGCTCTATCTGAAAACGATTTTGGTGATATTGGTGCATTAAATCCAAGTATTTCTGCAACATCAGTAATTGGTGCTGTAAATGAATTGTATTCATCTATTGCAGGAAGTTTATCATTTGATATTACTGATGGCTCTAATACACAATCAATTTCAAACACTCAAGCAATTACTTTCGCAAGTACAGCTAATCAAATTAATGCTGTAGTTTCTGCCACAGATACAATTACATTTTCTTTACCAAGTGATGTAACAATTACAGGAGAATTTACTGCACAAGGAACTGGTACACATTCGTTAGGAACTATTCAAGTTGCTGGTAATACAATTAGTTCATCAGATACATCTTTAATTACAGTTAATGATAGTTTAACTGTAACTGGAACATTAACAGTAAGTACTATTAATAGCAGTTCAGGAAGTATTACAAGTAATGCAAATATTCAAACTTCTGGTTATTTCTATACACAAAGTTCCAATGGTATTGTTTTTGAAGGTACTACAGACGATAATTTTGAAACTGATTTAGTTGCTATAGATCCTACAGCAGATAGAACAATAACTTTACCAAATGAAACAGGTACAGTTGTAACTACAGGCAGTTCTGGTGTTGTTACAGGAACAATGATTGGTACAGATACAGTTGGGGAAGCAAATATGGCCAATGATGCAATTGGGCAAGATCAACTTAAAAACGTTGTTACACTACAGATTTTAAACTCATCAGGTGTAGTTGTAAAAACACTATATGGAGCAGGAGCATAAAATATTATAAATAGATTTATTAATATTAAATAATGGAGATATTATGGCAGTTAGAAAACCTTTATATGAAGTAAGTGGAAATTTAAGAGAAATGTCAACTGCAATGGTTGACTCGATAGTAGATCAAGTAATTTATCAATATTCTTTAAATCCAAGTGTAACTTTATCAGTAGTTGGTTCAGGTGGAAACTTAGGAACAATTACAGATACTAGAAAACAAGCTGGTTCTTATTCAACAAGCACAACAGCATTCCCAAGTGAGGCTACAACAGCAGAACCTAGTACAGTAACAGTAAGTTACTCAAAAATAAATTCATCAACAGCATCTGTATCACCAACAACTGATACAGGCAAAACTTGGCCATCATATTATAATGCAAGTGGTCAAATTCAAGCAATGAATTTACAAGATGTAAAAGATACATTTTTACACCCAGCGATAGATTTATTAACAGCTGCAACAACCACTACACAACAAGCAGGTACTTATTTTATTTCAAGTTCTTCATCTGTTGCTGGTGCAACTGAAGTAAGTGGTTCAGCAACAGCGATATTTACAGATACAAGAGCTGATACAAGTTTATATACTGCTGGTGGTATTCCAGAAACACTGGATCAACCAACAACAATTACAAATTATTATTTACATAGAGTAAATGGTTCAGCACCTAGTTTTACGTTGCCATATTATGTTAATGCATCAAATAATATTCAACAGTTTACATCTGCTACATTTAATTCCTTATTGCAAGAATGGATTAGATATACAGCAGCTTCATCTGCTGATGGCTATTCAATTAGTTATAATTTAGGAACATCTGGTTCTGGTAATACAAGAGGTTCTGGAATGGGTGATACTATTTTAAATGGTTCTGGTAACTATCAACAATTGTATGTAAACACAGACGACTATAGAGCACAAGAATTTCCAGATGGAACAGCAGTAACAGCGAATACTTATTATTTACGTATAAATAAATCTTAGTATGAATATATTATTGACGGGCAGTGAAGGCTTTATAGGCCAACACTTATATAATTTTCTTAAAAACAATCATAAAGTAATTTGTATAGACAAGCAAACAGGTAATGATTTATTAACCTGTGATTTAAAGTATAATGTAGATTTAGTTATACATCTTGCTGGTCTGTCGGGTGTGAGAGATAGTTTAGAAAGACCTACAGAATATTGGGAGCAAAATGTAATTGCAGGTCAAAGACTTTTTGATTATTTTAAAGATACTAGAATCTTATATGCTAGTTCATCAACTGCACATGAGCCATGGAGAAATCCATATGCAATGAGTAAATATGGTTTAGAACAAGTAGCACATGCAAACAGTTTAGGTATGAGATTTACAACTGTATATGGTCCTAATGCTAGAGAAAGTATGTTAATACCAAGAATATTAAGAAATGATGTTCCTTTTATTAATACAAATCATAGTAGAGATTTTATACACGTTAATGATTTAGTGAGAGCGATAGATAGTTTGGCACACTCTAATTTAGCTGGAGTAACTGATATTGGTACAGGTGTAACAAATAAACTTTTAGATATAGTGGATTATTTTAAAATTAATTGTCAACGTGTTGTGGGAAATATGTTTGAGCGATTAGACAATAAGGCTGATAATACTTTACTATATAATATAGGATGGCAACCAACGATAAATTTATTTGAATATATAAAGGAGAACAAAAATGTTAACTGAAGAATTTTTAAAAGATAATTTTTTAACTGCATATTTTATAGATAACGAAAGAAAAAATATAGAAGTGCAAACAACAACTGAAGATAAAAAATCAGTATTTACAACTATTATACCATACGAAGAAAATAATCCTCAATATCAAGCACTTACAAAGTATATGAATATTGATCAATTACATGAGTCAACATATCAAAAAAATAAAACAGAAAAAGAATTGTTTGAAAATAGTGTTATAGAGATAGCAAAGAAAAGTGGTCTTTTAATAGATAACAGTAAGGTTGATAGTAGTACTTTTTCTATGTTAATAAAAACAATGTTTGAGGATTTGGATAATACAGATCACCTTTTTGCATTAAAGTTAGCATTATTTGAAACAGATACAGTAATTAACTCTAAAAATAATGAAGAAAAAAGTAAATTAAGAAAATCAAAAAATAAATTAGAAGCGATTCAATCAGCTTTAAATTTATTTAAATAGTTTGTCCACCAACCTGTCCAACCGTCTTCTAATAAATGCTGCATTTGACCAAAAGTGCATACACTAAATTTATCTAATGGTTTTTTATCATATTGATGTTCCTTAATGGAATAACAAAAATTATCAAAAGTTTTGTACTCAATCTCTTTGTAAAAAAATTCATCTATACTTATAGGGTATTTTTTTAAATAAAAATCTTTATTTAATATAAATTTTTTCCATATATGTGAAACATCTCCAGTCCATGATATAATAGATGAATTTAAAGGTGTATGAGCAGACTCTCTCCACCATGTGTCGTCTAATAGTGTAAAATTCTTTCTTATAAGATTAGGTACTTTTTTATATATGACAACATCTAAATCAAAATATATATTATGATGATCTCTAAATAAATCAAACATTTGAAGCTTATTATACATATTGTTAAATAGATTTTTATCTATAATTTCAAATTTATCATAGGTTATACCTGAATAATTATCAATCATGTGTTTCAAATTATTTACATGATTGCTATTATATTTTTTGCCCCACATAGCACATATAATTCTTGTTTTTAAATTAGATTGTTTTTTAAAAGTTTCTGGTATTTTTATAATTTTTTTAGTAGAACCACTTTCTGGTTTGGTTGTACAATAATATTTACAATAATTTGGTGCATTATTAGGATTGTTTTTTAACATATACCACCACTCCTTATATAAATCACCATTTAATATATCTTCAATAGAATCATTATTGTCAATATGCCATTTTGATTCATAAAACTTACTTAAAACTGGATCGTTTCTACCAACTGGACTATCAATCCAACAACACGGTACTAAAAATCCTGTGGATGTAAATGCCATTTGTCTATTTTTGTGAATACATTTTGGTACAAATTTTTTATTTTTCATTTTTTAAATATTCTCTTATTGATAAATCATTTTGTGGTTTTGGTATATAATATTTTTTTGATGTTGGTTTTAACGGATCATCTTTAGTGAATCTGGATGTTAATAATAAGTCAAATTTTATTTTGTGACTTTCGCTTATTTCTTTTGCTTGTAGTATATGATTCTCGTTATAGTTAAAAACAATGTATTGCCAGACACACTTTATACCTTTGCTTTTAGCTAATAACATCATTTTAAATAATTTAACTCCATCTTGGTTAACTCTATACTTATGACTTTCTTCAGGTAATCCATCAATACCAAAAGTCCATTGTGCATTTTTATTTGCTTCAAATGCTTCATTCCACCATTTTTCTTTTCTATGGGATGCCGCTACGTGTACCGAAGTTGTAATTTTTTTATTATTACATATTTTTAAAAATTCTATGAAGTCATTATTCATAGTAGGATCTGATACTTGACCACAAAAATTTATGTATTTAAAAAAATTTGCTATTTTTTTAAATTGCTCTATTGTTATATCTTTTCCAGGAATTGGCAATCCTCTTCTTCTTAATTTTGTTCTACTACATTGTGAACACTCTAAAGTACATCTAGCTCCAATGTCTATATTTACACCCTTATAAGCATTGTTCATTATTTCCAATAGTCCTTTATAAAAATTGATTTACACTCATTTACTGTTTTTCCCACACCAGTAAAATGTATTACTTTCAGATTTTCATTTACTTCATCTAATATCATATAGTCTGTATCAAATTTTTGACTATATATTTTATTCAATTGTAAATTTTTTTTGAAATCATTTGTATATTTACCTAACCATTGTTTAGGTGTTGTAGTTAGTTTGATTTTATGTTCTTGTATTTTCCAATTAACGTAATTTTGTTCTCCATAATATTTTGCATGTACATCACCATTATTGTAATAATGCAGCTGCCAATATTCTGGATTAAGTGAGAAGTCATCCCATATACTTTTTAAACTACCTGATTTAAATTTGTAAAATCCACCATTTAATTTTAATTTGTTATCCCACCATTGCCCGTAACTTATTAATTCATTGTCCTGTACAGGAAAGTTTAATAATTCATCTATGTTATTTACTATTACCTGATCTATGTCCATTATAATGATGTCATCATTAGGCTGTTGATAAGCAAATTGAGGACTAAAAAACTTTAATTTATGCCAGTGTTTTACTATATTACTATTATGGTTATAAGGTAAAACAATATCAGCTTCAACATCCGTATCACTTAAACATATAAATTGAAAAGGTATTGTACTATTTCTTTTTAATGATCTGTAAAGTTTTGAAACGTAATCGGGTGTATAGAAACCTTTAAAATAAACTGTACAAATTTTAAGCATTGTATGCTCTCCAAACAATGTCAAATTTTTTGTTTATTGTGTGGCACATAATTACATCTTTTGGTATAAAATATTCAGTACCAAAAAAGTAATGCCACTTATTGTCTAACCACTGTACATCTACTTTGTTTTCTGCAAGTTTAACTGCAAAAAGTGTTTCATTATCCCAACCAAAAAAGTTTGTTATTTTTTTTGAAAACATATCATGGCCTGTTGTTAGTTTACTCATTTCTTTTATATTTGAATCAAAGTTGTCAAAGTATTTTAATTGTTGTAGATATTTTTTACTTGCACCAACAATACCTGTGTTTACAACTTTATGATTTGGATTTAAATTTCTATCTAACAACATTGCTTGAGCATTGTAGTATTTTGATGTTGGACTACGAATAGTTTGTGAATATTCAGTTATCGCTTCCATCTTAATTACTTTATGTGTATTGTGATGAATGGTTATACCTTTTGATAAATCCCAAGTTTCAAAAAAGTTGTCTGATTTCATAGGCACAACATCAAAATCTAAATAAAGTATTTCATCATATTCTTTTGATAATTCATATAGTAAATGTAGTTTATAAAAATTAACTATATTATAGGTTGTAAGAAATGGATATTTTGATTGTAAGTTATCTTTGTATAATATAAAATTAGTATCATATTCAAACATTTTGAAAGGCACATTTATTTGATCAGCATACCATTGTTTGCAGGCTATTAGTTTAGTGTAGTTTTGTTTAAATGCATTTTTAGTTACATAATTTATTGGTGTATGATTTTCTTTAAGTATATTTTTGTCAAATATATCTAATTCATCTTTAGGAATGTCAATGTAAAAACTATATATTATTCTTTTCATATTTTCCTATAATTGTAAATCGTATACCTTCTCTATTTGTTTCAATTAATTCTTTTTTTAGTAAAATTTTTATATCTTTTGGAAGTTGGTTTTCAAATTCATCTAAAGAGTTTACACAATTAATATGATCTTTAATATTTTTGTTACTATGTGATTGAAATGCTATATAAGTATTCTGTTTAATTTTGTTCCAAAATGGCCATTCTTTCATAGGTTTCATATGTTCACAAGAAGTATTAATTAAAAGATCAGTTTTTTCTATACGATCTTTTATTGTTTCAAAAATATCTAAGTGGAAAAAATCTACGTTATTATGATTTCTAAAAATATTTTTACCAATTTGTATTGCAGATTTGTCCATATCATATCCTGTTATATTTTTTACTTTATTAGCTAATACTCCTGCTATAATAGAGTTGAACCAACAGCCTAGGACACTTACATTACAGTTTTTATTTACTATATCTAATAGATTAATATATTCTAGTAGTTTTAGTTTACTTTCAAACTGCGTATAGTTTAAGGAATCAAGTAAATGTTTTGAATTATTAAATTCATTATTATATGCTTGTTTTATTATTTTTTTAAAAAAATCTAAATCTATTGTATTATTTTCTAAATCAATCATTAAAGTATTTTTCCAATCCTATATATCCATTATCATCTAGTTTGTAAGTACCGTCTTTATATTTTTTTCTTTTCCATCCATTAAAAATACAAATATTATAATCTTCGTTATAAAAGTATTTTACCTTACTGATAGAATCATAAGGATTATAATAGTTATTTTCATCTATTCCATATAAACGTGAATATACTTCTCCTCTAGGTAACCAATTAAGTTTATCAAAATGATGAATATACAAATACGGATCCGTTCCATTGTACATTAAAGCATAATGATCTAAATTATCTTTAAATTTTTTCCAAGCCCAGGTACAATCGCCTTTCCATATCATAACCGAAGCATTCAAATCCATATCATAGTTTGGTGCTTGTGGAGTTTTTAAATGAAAATGCGGTTTCCAATAAGCTTTGACAAAACATATTTTATTGTCAACACAGTATTTTGGTAAGTGAGTTATATCATTTTGTATAATAATATCCAAATCAAAATATATTGTTGTTTCTTTTGTAGGCTTTTCAAAAAATGAATGAAGTTTAACCCAATATGGATAGTCCTCGGTCTTGTAATCTTCCCATTCTTTTGGTAACGGTACTATTTTAATATCTTCGTAAATTTTTTCAGAATTTTCTGTGTGACAATAGAAATCAAATTTTTCTTTAAAGTTTTTTTTTACCATTCTGTACAAACGATTTACGTGTTCAAAAGAAAATTTATCACCATACTTTATACATACTATTTTCATTTTCTTATCATCCTATCGTTTATAACTAACAAATCTAAAGCTGTTCTGTTAAATGTATTTATTGCCTGTTTAGGATTCTCTACTATAGGTTCCTGACAATTAAAACTAGTATTTAATAACATAGGTATACCTGTTATTTTATAAAACTCATTTATGATATTATAAAATTTTTCATTAAATTTTTTATTAACTGTTTGTATTCTAGCAGTACCATCAACGTGTGTAATTCCAGGCACTTTATCAGTTTTAACTTTACATATTCTACTCATATACGGACTAGGTAATCTTGTATCAAAATATTCTTTGTAATGTTCTTCTAATACTGTAGGTGCAAATGGTCTAAAGTCTTCTCTCATTTTAATTGTACTATTAATAATATCTTTAATATTTGGATTGCGTGGATCCGCAAGTATTGATCTATTTCCTAATGCACGATTACCACTTTCTGATTTTCCTTGAAACCAACCTACTATTTTACCGTCAGCAATGGCCTGTGCAACTTCTTTATAATTCACTTCTTTACCTTCATTGTATTCATAATCTTTACCTGCAAATGTTTCTGATTTATGTATATTGTTGTTTAGTACGTAATCAGCGTGTTGATATATGCCTATTGCCTGACCTTCATCACCTACAGCAGGTGGTACAAATACATTTTCATAATGCTTTGTAAATTCTTCGTTCATATATCCATTATAAGCAACACCACCTGCAATACAAAGATTATTACAACTCTTTAACGGATACACATGTTCTTTTATCTTATCTATTGTAAATTTTTGTAGTGTAAATGCTAAATCTTCTTTACCAAATTTTTCTAAATTAATTAGTTTACTTTTTTTTTCATTTTGTAATAGTAAATCAAAAATATTATAGTAATAATCATTATAACTACCATATCCAACAAGTCCCATTAGTTTACTTGCGCCAAGTGATCCAAAACCTGTTAATTTCGACATATCGTTCCACAATCTTCCTAAAGGTAAATGTTTTGACATATCTATTATGTTCTCATACTTGTCTATAAAAATACTTTTAAAGTTATATCCCATACCATCTATTGCAAAAATATCAGATTCTTTAAAATTTGAGTTTAGATAGGCATATGTAGAGTGTGCTTGATGGTGATCTATGTAGTAAATATTATTTTTATTATAGTGGTCCCATAACTTTTTAGGTTTAAAATTTAATAGTTCTTTATCAAAAGGACTGTTGATACTTTTTAATCCACCTTGTGTAAAAGAAAAGGCCAGTATATAATCTTTATTTTTTTTAAAATATTCATTATAAAAATCTATACTTAATCTGTAATCATCAATGTTCATTTTTTGCTCATCACTATGGTGTGGATATGCGTCTAAATGTAACGGCACATTGTGTTTGAATCTGGTATATCTTTCTCTTTGATTATGAAATATACCATCATACGTATTGTGATCATGTAAGTTTAATGCGACACTATAAATTTTCATAAATTAAATCAGCTATTATTTTTTGTCCTTCAGCATTTGGATGTCTGTCTTGTTCAGATATAAAATGAGTATTTTGATCTAGTTTATTATGAATAGAATAACCTCCTATACCTTTTTCAATCGGCCAACCAATAAATCTTTTTTCATCAATTTTTTTAGAAATTGAATTGGTTAATAATGTTTTTAAATCTAAACCACTTATCATTTGTACTTGTTTATATGGTAAATCATATCTTTCACAAAAAATTTGAAACATGTAAAAATATCTTAGACTTCTACAAGTATAATACTTTGAGTCTCCTCTATCATCATTTCTTAAATTTGTCCATATATTGTTAGTTTGATAGTCACGTCTTGGTGCTCTAGACCAGGCTGGTATAACTAGTCCTATATTTTTCATATTGTTTGACAAATATTCAATTAACGTAGAAAAAATATATTCTTGTCCTGAGCCACTATAACTCAAATTAACACAATCCATATTGAGTTTATTTGCTAATATTTCGGGCCATTTAGGCCAAGAACAATCCATATTAGGATGAAAAATGGAATTAAATTTTTTATAACTCCAACTGCAACCACTAACTAGTAATATTTTTTTCATTTATGTAAAATTCTTTTATTTTGTTTATTATGTAGTCTTGTTGATTAATTGTTAGACTATGATAGCATGGTAAACTTAAAATATTATTACAAACATATTCTGTCTTAGGTAATTTTATGCTCGAGTTAAAAAGATGTGTAGGTTCTCTATAATTAATATTTGTAGATATACCATTATTCAAAAGATATTTTTTTAACTTATTTCTAGTATTAATAGGAGTTTCGATTACATAGGCATAATAAGTGTGTTTACTCCAACTTGTTTCTTCAGGTGTTTTAACAATATGTTTTAAGTATTTTGTATATCTTCTACATATTTTAATTTTTTTTTCAATCCACTGATCTAGTTTTTTTAATTTGTTTTCAATAATAACAGCTTGTATATTGTCAATACGACCTTGATAACCTATTTCTTTATACATTGAATTATGTCTTCCATGATCTCTAAACATCTTTACTTTATTAATTAATTTTTTTCTGCCTGTAACAGCACCAGCATCTCCCATTGCACCTAAGTTTTTTATTGGATTAAAACTAAAACAAGTTAGATCAACAAGGTTTCCTACTTTTTTTCCTTTATAACTAGATCCAAAACTTTGAGCTGCATCTTCTATTAAATATAAATTATGTTTTTTTGCAAATCTCTTTAGTTTATCTATATCTGGTGTTTGACCATATAAATCTACAAATAAAATTGCTTTAGTATTTTTATAATACTTTAGTTTTTTAATATCTAAATGAAAATATTTGTCTATATCTACAAAAATTGGTTTTGCACCGACACTTAAAATAGATTCAGTAGTGGATATAAATGTATGTCCTACAGTAATAACTTTATCATTTTTACCAATGTTTAATGCCCTTAAAGCACAGATTAATGCCATAGTGCCTGAAGATACAGAAGCACAAGATTTTGATTTTGTGTAATTGCAAATTGATTGTTCAAATTTCTCTACAGTTTTGCCTGTTAAAAAATCTGAATTAGTAATAATTTCTGTTATAGAATTATCAATATCTTTTTTTAATTCTTTATATTGTGAATATAAATCTGTAAAAGGAATATTAATATTTTGTGATCGACTCATAATATTTTTTTAATCCAATATCAAAAGTTATTTTTGGAATATAGTTTAACATATCTTTTGCTTTTGATATGTCTAATGTTCCTCTTGTTGGATATAAATTGTGACTACCTACATCTTCAACTTTAGATTTACTTCCAGTTATATCTTTTACTTTTTCTGATAATGTTCTTAAAGAAAATGCTTGTCCAGCGGTTAAGTTAAAACTTTCATTTTTTACGTCCGAAAATGCAGCTTTTATAAGGCCATCAACAACATCATCTCTAAAAGTAAAATCTGCTTTATTTTTTCCATTATGTAATGTAATAGTCTGATTATTAATTGCTTTCTTAAAAAACTTAGGAACAACTCTATCAGGTAAATCATTTAATCCATAAACAGCACTTGGTCTTATAATGATGTAAGACATATTATTTTTTTTAGCAAAAAGTTTAGTTAGTCTTTCACCTGTTAGTTTTGCTTCACCATAAATGTTTGTAGGTTTTGTATTTGCATCTTCTTTTATACCATCGGTAAAATTACCATACACCATACTACTACTTGTATAAATTATTTTTTTCACATTAAATAAACCACAATTATAAAGTATGTTTGTTGTACCACTTATAAGTTTAGGTACACCTAAAATAGGATTATTATCAACTATAGATGCTCTAGGATATGCTGCCAGATGTATAACAATATCAGGACTATGTTCAAAGGCCTCTAAACAAGATTTATGGTCTAAAATATCTCCATTAATAACTTGTATATTTTTGTTGATCCAATTTTTTGTTCTTTGTTTATATAATAAGTTTTCTTCTTCTTTATTCAGTAGGCCGTAAGTGTCTTTATTATCTAAAACTATTACTGAATTGTTTACACTTAACACTTCAACTAGTTTAGATCCAATAAATCCCAAACCACCTGTAATTAATATTTTCATAATTTTAATTCCTCTATTAATATACTTATATTATTTGAATACATTTGTTTTGTAGGTACAGGTCTCTTAAAGTAAACAGAACCACCATCTTTTATATTTTTATCTCTTAAATAAATTATTTTTTTTCTTAACCATTTACACTCTTGTATTATTCTAGGAGCGGGATCAAAATAAGGTTTTGTGTAAACGTATGTATTAAATATTCCTAGAAGATTTTTGACGGGAACAAATATATTATTATAATCTTTATTAATGTAGCTTTCATCATAAGTTATTATACCGTGAGATTTGTAATTACTTATGACCTTTTCTATTTCTTTATAATAGATTTTATTAGTGCCTAAAAATAAATAATCAAATTGTATGTCTTGTTTTATAGGTTTATATATATCAAAGTTAATCATTTTCTCAAAATGTTTGCCTACACCATTTGGATATACATCATAATCACATAGATCAAAAACTTTTTTAGGAGTAAAGTATTTTAATGCTATTAGATATTCTTTAGGATGATTTTCAGAATAAACTGAAACGAGATTATTTTTAAAAAGTAATCTTAACGATAATAATTGATCTGTACTATAATGATCTCTATTTAAATATGCTAAAGTTAACATACTTCTACCCATTATTAATGTTATGTCATTTGATGTGGGTGTGTATTCATCAAATATTACATTTTCGTATGTTATATACGACTCTTTAATAGAGTTAGTGTAATCTTCTTTATTAAAATTCTTGTGAGTAATAATAACTAATTGGCATTTAAGACCGATTGAATTTAAGTAACTACAATGTTCATAGCTGTAATGTAAAAGGCCATCACCAGGTTTACTTGTACAAACAATATTAATTAACATACTATATTATAACAGATTTTTATATAAAAGTCAATCTTTTATCCAACTTATTACATCATCAATGTGAGGTTTTTTTTCTTTATTATAGTTTACTAATCCAGTTCTATATCCTAATTGCATACTAAAAAGTACAGGATCTTTTATAAATGATAATTTTTTCCATAAATCTTTGTGTTTTTCATAATCTGGAAAGCATAATGTATATGAAACATTTATATTTTTTTCTAAACACAAGCCTGTTAATATCTTACTAAACATTCCTATTTCTACACAAGTTGCTGCTTTTGCACTATTGTATAATTTAAGATCACAAACGGTATATGTATGTCCTCTTTTCATTCTATCATATATAACAGGATCAGGATTATTTACCCACCTTGTTGTAAATATTAAACAATATGGGGCTTGGAGTATATTAATATTATTGAAACCTCCTGATTGGTGACATATTACATCATATAAGTCTTTTTTAATATTTTTATGATTTGGACCTAAAACGTGTACTTTGTATGGATATAGATTTTGCTTTGAAGCTGTAATTTTAAAAGTTTCTGTTAATATTTTTTTAACAGTATCCATATCAGGATAATTTTCTTGGTCATATTTTGTGGTTTGTTTTCTTTTTTTGTATATTTCTGCCAATGTCATACAGTTATTTATAAACTAAATATACATATGAAATTTTATATAACTGGCACTCGTAGAGGCCTTGGAAAAATGTTACGTGAAAAATACAATACAGTTGATAGTTTACAAGATTGTGATGTTTTTATAAACTGTAAACACAATGGATTTGAACAAGTTAAATTATTATATCAGGCTGCAGAATTAAATAAAAGAATTATCAATATTGGATCTAATTCTCCTGATGAAACAAAAAAAGTCAAACATATTTACGCTGTTGAGAAATCAGCACTAGATAAAGCAAATCATCAGTTATTCTATCAAGGAATTAATACAACAATAGTTAGATTTGGATATTTTGATTCTCCTAGAGTAGCACATATAGATAAAAAGAAAATGTCAATTGAGTATTGTATATCTGTAATAGATTGGGTACTTAATCAACCACATAGAGTAAAAGAAGTTACAGTATGTCCATAGATTTTTCAAAACTGCAATTTTTACCAATAGACATTCCCAACCCTCCAAATGTTTTAAGTGTGTTAGACAGCATATCTTATGATCAAATGATTGTTGATGAATATAGAACTTGTCATCACATTCCTATAATGACACGTGATGGAAAATGGAGTGATATAGCATTATTGATGCCTGAATTGATAGAATGGTGTGAAAAGTATTTGTTTACGTGGGCTAAAAAAAGTAGAATAATGATAATTACAACACAAGCAAATAATCATAATGCTCCACATATAGATTGTTCTCCTGAAAAATTTAAAACATGGCAACATAAATTTAGATTTGTTTTTAGGGGTAATGTTGATTCTCTCTATTTTATATCTAAAACGGGAAAAAAATATGTGCCAAAAATAAATAAACCTTACATTATAAGTGGTAAATGGCCACATGGAATGTTCAATACGTTTGATAAGACAAAATATACTTTTGCTTTAGGCGCTCCATGGGAACCTGAAGCTGATGATTTGGAATATATGAAAGTTCTTAATAGGTCTTATAAAAAATATAAAAAATACTATTTGTCTTTTGAAGATGAAATTTTACCCGATAATTATGAAAGTTTATATGAAAGAAAATATTTAAAATGAACATAGATATAGAAAAAATAAAAAGTGAATTAAAATTACTGCCTAAGTTTGACGAACAAATTTGTCTTCAAGGTACTAAAGATAATTTAGATCCATTTTGGGGTGTAGGTAAATGGAATGAGAAATATGAAATGGGATATAAAGAAACAGATTTTAACACATTTATTTTTGATCTACCTTATGTTAACAGTATTTTATCAGATTTAAAAATGTATCGTACAAGAGTAATGAATTTAAAATCAAAAACATGTTATACTTATCATAAAGACTTATCAAAAAGAATACACATACCTGTTGAAACAAATAAAGATTGTTTTATGATTATAAATAATGAAGTAAAACATTATCCAGCTGATGGAAACTATTATGTTGTAGATACTACACAATATCATACAGCTTTAAATGCATCTAATCAGGATAGAGTGCACCTAGTAGGAGTTATATAAATAATACTATGACAAAAAAAATAAAACTTATACAACAAAGACCATCGGTAGATGTAGTTTTTTACGAACCAACCGAATCATTTGGAACATTAAAAACTGAGTTTATAAATGCAGGTAAAATGAAAGAAACTATTACAACCATTTCTGAAGATGGTTTAACTAGATCAACCCTTGCAGAATGGACAACCTTAGATGATTATATCAATTTCGTAAATGATGATCGAGCAATTGAAAACAATAATTTAAGAAACTCACATAATGAAACAAATTTAATTTCTTTTAGTTTAGAAGATATTGAGTGATTATAAAAAATATTGATTATATAGAAGTTGATAGTTGGCTTAAACAACAAAATCTTGTAGATACTTGGCATGCAGATTTTTTTGAATGGAAAAAACATTTATTACTTGCTTCAAAAAAATGGCCTTGGATTAAAAAATTCTATAAAGGAAAAGATAACTGGTTAGGCATTTTTGATAATGACTTAAAAGCTATATATTGGTATACTATAGTTGATAATGAAATGTATGATGGATTTTTAATTTCAGATAAAAAAACTCCAGGTGCAGGTATAAAATTAGCAAGAGCATTAACAGACGTGACTACAAACCAGTGGACAAAAAACTGGTCTATGTGTAGTGATAAATATTTAAAATTTAACCAAAGATTAGGTTATGTTGAGCAAGATAAAGTAAAATTAAATAATGGGTATGAGGTTTGGTTATTATGTCGTCAGAAATTTTAAGTTTTAAAAAGATTAATTCATCAGCAGAACAAATATCTCACGCAGAAAATTATACACTTTACACCACAGATGGTAAAAAGTATATAGACACAATGTCAGGATTGTGGAATGTACCATTAGGATATTCAAATGAAAGTATAAAATCTGCTCTTATAACGCAAACAAAAAAACTACCTTATACAAGTAATTTTTCAGGATATCATAGTCAAGTTACTGAAACATATGCTCAACAGATATGTGAAATAACAAATATGAAAAAAGTTTATTTCACAAACAGTGGTAGTGCAGCTGTAGAAACTGCTATAAAACTTGCACAAAAACCAGTTGCTGTGTGTGGTAAAAATAGTTATCATGGATCAACAATATTAAGTGCTAACGCAAGTGATCAACAAATTAATAAATTTTGGAATATTTCAAATCCTTTAAGTGTGTATAAATTCAAAAATAGTGAGGAATTATTTGAAGTAACAAATGGTCTATTTGATATGTCATTTGTTATAATAGAACCTATTGTTGGTGCAGGTGGTGTTTATAGTTGGGAAAATGAAGTGTGGACAGTATTGAAAGAGTATCAACAAAAAGGTGGTGTAGTAATACTTGATGAAACGGTTACGGGATTTGGTAAATTAGGTACAATGTTTGCTTTTGAAAAGTTTAATTTTCAACCAGATATTTTAGTTTTAGGAAAAGCAATAACAAATGGATATTTTCCTATGGGTGCTTGTTTAATAAATGAACGAATAGAAAAGTCAATTAAAATGTTTAATCATGGATTTACATATTCTGGTCACCCAATAGGTAGTGCTGTTGCTTTAGAAACTCTAAATCAAATTAAAAAAACAAATTTAGATCATATTCAAATAAAATCTGCCACACGACAATATGGATGTATGGGAGCTATTGATTTTGAAACATCTAAACAGTCACTAACATTCATTAAAAAAATGAGAAAAGAAGGTTACATACTTGAAGATGGTTCAGAAAATATAACAACGGCCGTATTTTGTTTACCATTTATATTTAAAGAACACAAGCAATTTGAAGAAAGTATTGAAAGATGTATTTAACACCATCATATACAATTCAGTTTCCAGAAATTAAATCTACTATAGTAAATTTTTATAACAATATTTACGACCATGAAAAACTAATAAAAAATAGATTTGAGATACAAGATAAATTTATAGAAGATTTTGTACCATGGTTAAACAAAGGACATATAAAATTTAAAGGTTTAAAAGATTTTAAGTATGTTTATATTACAAATGGCATATCTGAATCTATAACGTTATCTATGTTAGAACATAGTTTAAGACCTGTTGTAAATGTTAACGAATATCCTGGATATATGTGTCAGGCAAAAGAGTTTTTTAAATCAAATATTAGTTTAAAAAATAAAACAAACTTTTTAAGTTTACCTTTTTACAATACAGCAGATGAGCATGAAAATACAAAAAACATCTTAACAAAAAATTCATTTATAGATTTGGCTTGGGCAGGTGGATCTGGAGTAAAACAAATATATGATTTAAGTAAAGTTGGGTATGTTGCTTTTAGTTTTAGTAAAATGTACGGAATACAATATCATAGAGTTGGAATTTTATTTTCTAAAAAGAGAATAGGTACTTTTGAAATGTATAAAAAAGAGGCATATGTAAATCTTGCTGGTATAAGTTTAGCAGAACAATTGATGCATTTTGAACCTAATTATTTTTACGATAAATATAGAAACATAGCAGATAATATCTGTGAAAAACTAAATTTAAAAAAAACTAAAAGTTTGTGGTTTGGAATGAAAGACAATAAAAAAGTACCTTTACTAAACGAATGGTTAAATGAGAAAATTAAATAAAGATTTTTACAACATAGCAACTAAAAATGATTGGGTAGACTTATCTAGTTTTTGGTCTTGGCCTACTGAAGCTATATTAAATGACATAAAGTCGATACCAGATAGACTTTGGTCTAAACCATTTGATGGTGGAAATAAAAAAAAAGGTAAAAAATATAATAGACAACAATCTAATATTGATTTACCTGGAACAGAAAAAAATTCTAAAAAAATACCAGCTAGTGGTTGGAAAAGTATTATGTTTTTAAATGATACAGGTTATAGTGACAATCAAATATTAACGTTTGATGCCTTATACAAAAATCAATGGGAATATAAAAAAAGATTAAAATATGTAAATAGTGTAAGAACGTGGACAGAAATGACACAGTTTAGTTCTAAATTAAAAACATTCTTTGAAGATCACATATTTCCTTATATAGGTGTTGCTTATATTTTTGTCACAAAATTAGAACCTGGTGGAATTATTACACAACATAATGATGTGCCAGACGAAGCTGTTGATTTAAAAAAAGATGGTGGGTTGTTTGCGTATGATATGTGTAATGTTTTCAATTTATGTTTAAATAATATTCCATACTGTCATTCAGTTTTTAATAATAAAGTTATGCCCTCTTATGAAGGATGTTTGATGTGGACAAATACAGGCAAAGAACATTTTGTAGTAAACATGAATAGAGAGCCTCAGTATAAAATTATATTTCAAGGTTTTTTTAAAAAACCTTTTAGAGAAAAGGTAGTAAATGAATTTTCAAGTTGAAGTTAGTACAGATTTTAAATATTTAAAAAATATTTTATTATCAAAAGGTAAAGATAATTATCCATATACCATGGATGATTTTTTTGATGTTGATAAGGATATATTTAGTTGTACAACAAATTTAAAAAATAGTTTTATTTTGTTTTTTAAATTGGATAATAATATAATAGGAACATATGCAGCTAAAAAATTACCAGTTTTAGTGTTTTATGAATATATTACTGGTGTAGCTGATCATAGAGCTAATTTAAAATTAAACACTTGGGAAACAAATTCTTGGTATAGTTCATGTCAGTGGATTGATTTGAAATATAGAGGTTCTGAGTATGGAGTATATTTAGATAAATTTAAAAAAAATCTTGTCTTTGATTTGTTTAATGGTGATATTAATTATGCTATACATAAAGAAAGATTAACAAATTATCATTTAAAAAATTTAAGATATACAAATTCTGATTATCTTATGACTTATGATAACGGCATTGGTGGTGCAGGCACACAAGAGGATAAACAATATAATATTTGCTATATTAATAAACAACAGTGGAAAAATGTTAAAGAGTTATACTGATAAACCTGATAATTTTAAATATATAGAAGAATATAAACACTTTTTAAATTATATAGTAGAAAGAAAAACTGATTACTTATGGAAGAATTGGTTGGATTTTAAAATTGAAGATCAATCTGCTTTAACAGTAGGAATTGATAACGGTGAAGTTAAAGTAATTTCAAGTATTGTAAATAAACCAATTTGGAAAAAAGGTGTTTATCGTCTTTTAAACAGATATTATGTATTAGATAGTTATAGAGATGTTGGTGGAACTAAAACTCATAGAGGTGAAGGTTATAATATAGCTCATATATTACTCAATGATCAATTGGAATATTTAAATAGTAATCTAAAATATTTATTTTATTTTTTAAGTCGGCAAAAAAATAAAAGATTTTTGAACTATTGGGTAAATACATTCAACAAAAAATACGATAAAAATTTAACAGTTTCAGATAAAAGATATTGGGTGTGTAATGGAAGTGCCTTTAATTGTCATCAAATTTTAGTTTACAATAAAGATTATGATATTCCATTTACACATAAATAAAGTATAAATAGTACTATGGCAGCGATAGCAAACTTAATAGTAGAACAAGGTGCAACCTTTAGCTCATCAATAACAGTTAAAGACTCGGATGGTAACGCATTAGACTTAACTGGATATACTGCGTCTGCAAAGATGGCACTTGGCTACAGTTCAACAAGAACAAGAACCACTATTACAACTACAATCAATGAACCAACAACAGGTGTTGTTGGATTATCTTTAACTGCTGATCAAACAGCAGCTTTAGATGCACCAGCACGATATGTTTATGACGTTGATATAACTGCGTCAGATAGTACGGTCACTAGAGTTATTGAAGGAATAATGACTATAAGACCAAATGTTTAAATTATAATATATAAAGGGAAAAATTATGAGTTCTGAAACGAATACAACACAAACTTCTACACAAGAGCAAACTTTTAATATTGATGGCAAAGACTATAAAAGAAGTGAATTGTCACAAAAGTGTTTAAATAGTATTGCAATAAGACAAGATTTGCAAAATACTAGATTAAGACTTTCTGTTGAATTAGAAAAAACTGGTGTTTTACAAAAACACTATGACGGTATAATTGCTGAAGAAATAAAAAGTGGTGATACTAAGGAAAATGTTGTAAAATAGTTATTGTATATTGCCTAACTATTATAAATATTAGAAAATTATAATTTTTAAAGGCAATAATGGCAAATATCACTGCTAAAATTAATACAACTACCTCAGCAGGCCCTAAACGGGTATCTGTTACGGTACCATCAGCTTCAACTAGATTAAATAGTTTGGCTGATGTAAATGTATCAACATTAAATGATGGTGCATTATTACAATATGATAACAGTTCTAAAAAATGGACAAGTCGAAATGATATACTAACTGAAAGTGGAAACTTAATTCTTAACGGTGGCACATTTTAAAGGGAGAGATAAATGGCAACAATAATAAAAATTAAAAGAACCACAGGCGCTACGGCACCAAGTGGTCTTAATCAAGGAGAGCTAGCTTACGTTTACGATACTTCGGCAACTAATGCTGGTGCGGGCGGTAATGGATATAGATTATTCATTGGTGACCCAACTTCAACTTCAAACGCTGCAATAGAAATTGGTGGTAGATACTATACACAATTGTTAGATCACACACCAGGTACTCTTACAGCAAGTTCTTCAATCATAACAGATTCAAATAATGCAATTGATGATCTTTACGTTGGTAACAACGCAACTACAGGTGGTTCAATTAAGTTAAATCAAGCAACTAACAATGGTGCTGGATACATAGCACTTAAATCGCCAAACAGTTTATCATCAAATGTAACTTATACTTTACCAAGCACATATTCAAGTGGTCAGTTTTTGACTATTGATGGTTCTGGTAACATGTCATTTGCTGCTGTTCCGTCAGGTTCATTTACAATTTCTGATGGTTCAACTACCGATACATTTACTACAGGTCAAACTTTAACGTTTACTGGTGGTACAGGTATTGACACAACCGTTTCTAACAATGAAGTTTCTTATGCTATTGATAGTACAGTTGCTACAGCATCATCAACACACACATTTACAAATAAAACTTTTGACGCAAACGGCACAGGTAACTCTTTATCTAACGTAGAGGTTGCTGATTTTGCTGGTTCAGCTATCGTTATAGAATCAGAAGGAATTGGTTCTAACGATAATGACACCACTCTCCCCACATCAGCGGCTGTAAAGGACTATGTTGATACAGAAATTAGTGGAGTAGCTGCTTGTGATTGGACACCAACTTCAAGTAATACAAACATTGTAATTAACGATTCTCAAAACACTACAATGACAGGTACTGAAAATGTTGTTGTTGGTAATAATGCTGGATGTTCTTTAACAACCGGTTCTTGGAATACTTTACTTGGAACTAATACAGGTAGATATATTACAACAGGTGGTGCTAATATTGGCGTAGGACAATTTGCTGGAAAAGTAACTACTGGATGTCGAAACATTACTATGGGTAATGCTTCCTTTACATGTGCTACTGCTGGATTAGACAACGTAACTGTTGGTACATACTCTGCTAGTTATTTAGGACAAAATGTAACGTCCAAAGGTAACGTAGTTATTGGTAATTCTGCAGGTAAATTTACATCTACATCAAATTATAACATTGCTATAGGACATAAATCTGCTTACAGCACGTATGTTAGTGGTACTGGCTTCTGTGGTAACATCACAATGGGTCGGGAATCAGGTAATTCTAAAAACAATAATAACATTACGATAGGTCAGTTTGCAGGATTTGCCAACGGTTCAGGTATGTCTGGTAACAATAACATTGGTATTGGTACACAGGTTTTCTGTTCTTCTGGAATGTCAATAAGTGCATATTCAAACACTGCTATTGGTGGTTATGCAATGACATCAATAAGTTCTGGACAAGCAAATACAGGTGTAGGTTCAAATGCGTTAAATGCTATTACATCTGGAAATGATAACACTTCAATAGGTGCTAACTCTGGTAATTACATATCAACTGGTTCATGTAACTTAAACCTTGGTAGATTTGCAAATGCTGGTTTTCTTGGCGGAACAACTACAGGTAACAATAATATAGTAATTGGTTACTCTGCAGCTCCTTCAAGTCAAGGTGCTTCTAACGAAATTACTTTAGGTAACACAACACATAATCTATTAAGAATACCTGGTATTAGTACTACATCAGGTAAATTATTAGTTCACAATGGTTCTGGTTTTGTTGAAGGTGATGTTGATGCTGATAATACAACTGTATCTAATATTGAAGTAGATAACTTTAAAGCGTCTGCTATTGTAACTGAAGGAGAAGGTATTAGTTCAAACGATAATGATACAACTATTCCTACTTCAGCTGCTGTTAAAGATTATGTTGACAATTCAGTTACAGCACAAGACTTAGACTTTCAAGGTGATTCAGGTGGTGCATTATCTATTGATTTAGACAGTGAAACACTTACAATCGCTGGAGGAACTGGTATTGATACATCTGGTTCTGGTAACACATTAACTGTAGGAATTGATAATACAGTTGTTGCAACATTATCAGATACACAAACTTTAACAAATAAAGTATTAACAAGTCCAGACATTAATGGTGGTTCATTTGATGGTGGAACAATTGGTACTGGCTCTGCTGTTACAGAAGCTCAAATTGATAATTTAAATATCAATGGTAACACAATTTCTTCTACAAACACAAATGGTGACATCACTATTAATCCTGACGGTACTGGTACAGTAGATGTATCAAGTGCAAGAATAACAAATCTTGCTGAACCGACAGCAGACTCAGATGCTGCTACTAAATCATATGTTGATGCTGTTGCAGAAGGATTACATGTCCATGAACAAGTACATGCTTACATTGATACTCCTCTTGCTACAATCACAGGAAATACTGTAACTTATAGTAACGGTAGTTCTGGAGTTGGTGCAACATTAACATTATCAACTGCTTTAGATATTGCAGGTGGTGATTTAGATGGTGATACAGATATTACTACAGGTGATAGAATTATCATTGCTGGTGAATCAACGGCTGCTCACAATGGTATCTATGTACTGACTTCAACAACAGTATTAACTAGAGCAACAGACTTTGATACACCTACAGAAATGGCTGGTGGTGACTTTGTATGGGTAACACATGGTTCTACATATGCTGACACTGGTTGGGTATTAGGTGAGGCTGTTGGAACAGTTGGTACAAATGATGTAACTTTTGTACAGTTCTCTGGTCTTGGCCAAATCACTGCTGGTGATGGTATGACTAAATCTGGTAATACTCTAAATGTTGTAGGAACAACAAATAGAATTACTGCAAATGCTAACAGTATTGATATTGCTGCTACATATGTTGGTCAAACATCAATTACAACATTAGGTACTATCGCAACTGGTACTTGGAATGGTGATGCAATTGGTGAAGTATATGGAGGTACTGGTCAAACATCATACACTACTGGTGATATTTTATATTCAGATGGTGCAAACTCACTTGCTAAATTAGCATTAGGTGTTGATGGTAAAATCCTTCAGTCAAATGGTACAAATGTTGAGTACGGAGATTTAGACGGCGGAACTTATTAATAGTCGTCATAAAAAATAGTTATGGCGACCGTTATAAAGTTAAAACGAGGTACTACCACTCCAACTACGAGTAATATCGTAAGTGGAGAGGTAGCTGTTGATACATCAGCACAAAAGCTGTATATCAATGATGCTGGTACTATCAAAGAGATTGGTGGTGCTTCGTCAGGCTGCGACTGGTCGCCATCTTCTACAAACATTGTCATTTCAGATCAAGCAATAACGAATCTTACAGGTTCATGTACAATTGCTATTGGTTATTATACTTTAAATTCTGCCACTACAGGTTCTAATATTGGTATTGGTGCTCGTGCATTAGAAAATGTAACAACTGGTACTTCTAATATTGCTATTGGTAATGAGGCATTAAAAACAGCAACTGGTTCTTGTAATTTAGCAATTGGTCACAATGCAGGTTGTAATATTACAACGGGAACAAATAATATTCTTTTAGGATATAATGCTCAACCAAGTAACGGTTCAGCAACAAATGAAATTACACTAGGTGATAATAATATAAACTTATTTAGAATACCTGGTCTTGGTTCAACAGATAAACAAGTATTGGCTTACAATTCTATAACAGGTGGTTTTGAATTATCAACTGTGGATGCAAGTGTAGTTGCTGATGGATCAGTTTCAAATACAGAATTTCAATATTTAGATGGAGTGACATCTAATATTCAAACACAATTAGATGATAAAGCATCGAAAGGATTTGCTATTGCAATGGCAATAGCACTATAAATAGTATTATGGCACAAAATTTTAGAAGATATGTTGCAAGAAATGTTGGAACAACAGCTTCAACACTTTTTACAGCTGATAGTTATGATACTATTATTGGCATATCTTTGTCAAATACAACAGGTTCACAAGTTTTTGTAGATGTTTATGTTGTTGATGTAGATACTTCTACTGATGTGTATTTAATTAAAAATGCACCTATTAATACAGGTTCAACTTTACAATTAATAGACGGTGGGGCAAAGTATGTAGTTAAAAGTGGAGACGTACTTAAAGTTAAATCTGATACTTCAAATTCAGTTGACGTATTAGTAAGTACAGTGGATGATATTTCAACGTAGGAATAAAAAATGGCTTATATAGGAAACACATTAGGAACAATATACACACAATCAAATAGATTACACTATTTGTCTGACACTGATAAATTGTCTGGTTTATTAGATAGTTTCGATTTAGGCGGTGGGGAATCAGCACCTTCATCTTCTCCAACAGACGCATTTGGTAATGTATTAAGTATAGACACCTTTGATAATAATAATTTAGGTCATATATTGACAATGGATTTAGGTAGTTTATAGAAAAATTAAAGAGCATTGAATAACTTTCTATTATAAATAATACTAAGTTATTCGTTAAATTAGAGAGGTAGAGAATGCCAACAATATTACAATTAAGAAGAGGAAGTACCGCTGAAAATGACGCCTATACAGGTTCGGTCGGTGAACTTACAGTAGATACAACTCTTAACACAGTAAGAGTACATGATGGAAGCACAGCAGGTGGAACTGTAGTAGGTAAAACAACAGGAAATATTCAAGTCGCAGTAACAGGAGATAATGAAATTGATACGTCTTCTGGTAATCTTACAATCGACTCAGCAGGTGGAACAGTAACAGTTGACGATAATTTAACTGTATCAGGAAACTTAACAGTTAATGGAACAACAACAACTGTCAATTCTACCAATACAACTTTAGACGACAATTTATTAGAATTAAATTCAGGTGCATCAACAAATGCAAACGATTCTGGTATTATCATAGAAAGAGGATCTACTGGTGATAATGCTATTATTGCTTGGGACGAATCGGCTGACAAATTTGTTGTAGGTACAACTACAGCAACAGCTTCTGACACAGGTAACTTATCCATCTCTACTGGAACATTAGTTGCAAATATAGAAGCACCAACATCTCTTACTGTAAGTGGTATTAATGTTGCAACATTAACAGGTTCACAAGAATTAACAAACAAAACTATTAACGCATCATCAAACACTATTTCAAATATTGCAAACTCTAGTTTAACAAATTGTTCAATTACAATTAATGGTTCTGCTGTTGCATTAGGTGGAAGCACAACGATTTCTAGTGGTGCTGTTAATATATGTAACTGTAGTAACATTGTATCCGATACACTAGGTGGTAATGGTGGAACAGGTACAAACAACTTATTTCTAGGACAAAACTCTGGTTGTGTTAATAGTACAGGTGTAAATAACATAGCTTTAGGAGAAAATGCTGGTAGATATAACTCAGTAGGTCTAAACAATATATCTATAGGTAAAAATGCTGGTTGTAAAACTACAGGTAGCGGAGTTGTTTCTCTTGGTGCATATGCTGGATGGTGTGGAACTAATGCAGCTTGTAGTGTAAATATTGGTTATTTTGCTGGAAGATCCGTTAGTGGTGCATGTAACGTTGCAATTGGTTTTGCAGCAATGCTGAATAATGCTTCTCAGGCAAATGTCGGAATAGGAGCTAGAGCAGGACAAAGTTTAGAAGATGGTGCTGCATGTAACGTTATGCTTGGGGCACAAGCTGGTTGTGAAGCTCTTAATGGAACTAATAACATTGCCATTGGATTTAACGCTCAATTATCTACTACTACTGCTTCCAACGAAATCACAATTGGTAACACAACACATAATCTATTAAGAATTCCAGGTTTAGGTTCAACAGACGGTCAAGTTTTAACATATAGTTCATCTTGTGGTGGTATCGTATTAGCGGCTGCTGCTGCTGGTGGATGTGACTGGTCAGTAAACAGTAGTTATACTAATATTACAGTACAAGATAGTCCAAATACATGCATTGGTGGTTATAACAATACTCTTGTTGGTCACCTTGCTGGTTCGTGTACAAGAACAGCTAGTCATAACACATTTATTGGTGGATTTGCTGGATTACTTAATACAACTGGTTCCAAAAACACTGCTGTAGGAAGAGCAGCTGGTAATAGTCTAACAATAGGTTCTTGCAATGTACTTTTAGGATCTTATGCAGGTGCCGCTTGTGCATTACCCACAGTATCTACAGGTAGTAATAATATATTAATTGGTCATTATACTGCACCTTCAACTTCTACGGCAAGTAATGAAATTACTTTAGGTAACGTAACCCATAACCTATTAAGAATACCTGGTCTTGGTTCAACAGACGGTCAAGTTTTAACATATAGTTCATCTTGTGGTGGTATCGTATTAGCGGCTGCTGCTGGATGTGACTGGTCAGTAAACTCTAGTAATACTAACATTACAGTACAAGATAATCCAAATACAAATATAGCGGGTACTAATAATATTTTAGTTGGTTCTTACGCAGGAAAAAGTGGTACAATTACAGGTAACGGCAACGTGCTTATTGGTAATAGTGCTGGATATTGTGCTTCAACTGGTTGCTTTAACGTAAGTATGGGTGATAATGCTGGGGATGGAATATCTACTGGTAGTTGTAACATAAGTATTGGAGGATTTGCAAACTATTCTTGTGCTGGCGGTACTCTTGGAGGAGGTACTAACAATATAGTAATTGGTCATTGCGCCTTACCTACAAATGCTACTGCTTCAAATGAAATTACTTTAGGTAACGTAACACACAATCTATTAAGAATTCCAGGTTTAGGTTCAACAGATGGTCAAGTTTTAACATATAGTTCTGCTTGTGGTGGTATCGTATTAGCGGCTGCTGGTGGTGGTGGATGTGACTATACTCCAACATCCAGTACTACAAACATTGTAATTTCTGAAACTCAAAATACTACAATGACAGGTACTGATAATACTGTTATTGGTGATGCTGCTGGACAATGCATTACTTCTGCTGCTCGAAACACTTTTGTTGGTGCAGATTCTGGTTGTTTAATAACCAATGGTTCAAATAACGTTGGAGTTGGATGGCTGAGTCTAAAAGATGTGGTTTATGGTGGTCAAAATACTGCTATTGGAACAGAAGCTATGAGTCAAGCAGGTGCAGGTGTTAGTAAAAATACTGCTGTTGGTACTGATTCAGGATTTTTTAATGGGGATTGTAACACTTCAATAGGAACATATGCTGCTACAGGGTCAGGTAGTATGGGTATATATGCTGGTATAACTGGGACAAACAATATAGTAATTGGATATGACGCTCAACCAAGTTCTGGAACTGTATCTAACGAAATTACTTTAGGTAACGCAACACATAATTTATTAAGAATTCCAGGTTTAGGTTCAACAGATGGCCAAGTTTTAACATATAGTTCATCTTGTGGTGGTATCGTATTAGCGGCTGCTTCAGGTGGTGGTGGATGTGACTATACTCCAACATCAAGTACTACAAACATTGTAATTTCTGAAACTCAAAATACTACAATGACAGGTCTTAACAACACTGTTATTGGAGATGCAGCAGGAAATAGTTTAACAACTGGTTGCGACAACGTTGCTTCAGGTTCTCAAAGTGGATATTCATTAACTACTGGAGCAATGAATACTTTACATGGTGCTTGTGCTGGTCGTTCACTTTCTTCTCATAAAGGTAATACAGTAATGGGATGGAAGGCATATTGTTTAGGAGCTGGCCAATACAATACAATTCTAGGATGGAGAGCAGCCTGTGGTGCTTCTGGAACTAATAATAGTAACGTAATTGTTGGTGATGAAACTTGGCAATCTTCAGCTGGATCAGGTAACGTAATTGTTGGTTCAGTTGCAGCTAAACTTGGTAGTGGAAATTGTAACGTAGTTATAGGCCGAGCTGCAGGTTATGGTGATACAGGATATTGTAATGTAGCTGTTGGTACAAGTGCAAATAACAATGGATGTTTTCATGTAAATATAGGAAAAAATGCTGGTTTTGGTGCTGATAGTGCAACTACTAATAACATTTCAATAGGTCATTATGCTGCACCTTCAAATAATACTGCTTCAAATCAAATTACTTTAGGTAACGCAACACATACTTTATTAAGAATTCCAGGTTTAGGATCAACAGACGGTCAAGTTTTAACATATAGTTCATCTTGTGGTGGTATCGTATTAGCGGCTGCTTCAGGTGGTAGTGCTGCTGTTAATATATGCAATTCTAATAACGTTGTAACCGATTCAATAGGTGGTGATGGAGGATCAGGTACGCATAACGTACTCATAGGTCTAAATACAGGCTCTCAATGTACTTTAACTGCAAGTGCTCAATCAAACATTGCTATTGGAAGAAGTGCTTTAAAAACAATACACACTGGTAATCAAAATATTGCTATTGGTGATTATAACATGAATTCCGTGACTTCTGGTAAATATAACATATCTTTAGGTGCTTTTGCAGGAGGATGTCTGACAGTTGGATGTTGTAATATTGGTATTGGTAATAGTTCACTAAGTTATGTTGGTAATAATGTCACTTCAATAGGTAATATTGGTATTGGTTCTCAGGCAGGTAAATGGACATCTACATCTCAATATAACATTGCTATAGGACATAAATCTGCTTACGGTGCATATGCATCTAATTTCGGTGTTACGGGTAATATTACAATGGGTTACAATTCAGGTAACTCTAAGAGTAGTAATAACATTACGATAGGTCAATGTGCAGGGTATGCCAACAATTCAGGTATGACTGGTAGCAATAACATTGGTATTGGTACAAGTGTTTTCAGTGCTTCTGGAATGACAATAAGTGCATATTCAAACACTGCTATTGGTGGTTATGCAATGAATACCATAAACACTGGTGGAAAAAACACCGCTGTGGGTGCTAATTCAATGAGTTGTATTACATCTGGTGACGGTAACGTAGCAGTTGGAAACTATTCTTTGCATGATAATCAGGGTGGTTCCGACAACGTTGCATTAGGTAGATTTGCAATGTCGTCTTTTACTACTCCAACAAATTTGCAAAAAAACGTTGCGATTGGATCTCAGGCAGCATGTACTTTTAATGATGCACAATGTCACGTTGTTTTAGGATACGGTGCTGGAAGAACCACAACAACAGCAACTAATAATATAATAATTGGTGCTTATGCTAGTGCGTCTACTGCTACAGCAAGTAATGAAATTACTTTAGGTAATACAACACATACAATTGTTAGAACTGCTGGAAGTATCGTACCGTTTACAACAAATACACAAGACTTAGGTGCTTCTGGTAACGTATGGGCAAACATATACACTGGAGACTTAAACTTATCTAACGAAGATGGTACAGGTAACTCTATTGATGGTACAAAAGGTAATTGGACTATCCAAGAAGGTGCTAACGATCTATTTTTGATTAATAACAAATCAGGTAAGAAATATAAGTTCAATATAGAAGAGGTCTAATCAATGGCCATCATATCCAACGGAACAACTATTATCAGTAGTGGTGCGTTGGCTAGTGGTATAGGTGGTAAGGTTTTGCAAGTTGTTACTGCAACAGATACTACATTTAGAGAAACAACCTCAACTTCATTTGTAACTGCGTCAAACACACTTTCAGTTAATATAACTCCAGCTTCTTCATCAAATAAAATTTTTGTTATTGTTACATCAATATCAGAAACAGCTTCTGGTAGAGGTTATTTTACTATTTATAGAGATTCAACAAATTTAGGAACTAGCACTGGTATAACAGAAAATAGATTAACTTGGAATCCTCTTTCAATGTCTACACTAGATTCTCCAAGCTCCACATCTCAACTTACTTATCAAGTTTATTTTAGAAATCTCAGTGGAACAGTTTATTTAAATAATGGTAATACAGGCAGAATAACAGCATTTGAAATAGAAGGATAATTATGACAAATATAATAAAAGCAATACTTAAAATAAATCCAAACGCAGAAGTAAGTGTAAGTGATAATGACATTAATCAAATCACTTGGGAAAATGGAACAACACCTATTTCTAAAGCTGACATACAAGCACAATTACCTATTGTAGAATTTGATATGGCTATGGAAGATTTAAGAACCAAAAGAAATAAACTAATTGCAGAAACAGATTACCTTGCCTTATCTGACCAGACATTATCTACAGAAATGTCAACATATAGACAGGCATTAAGAGATATAACAAATGGTTTAACTACTGTTGAAGAAGTTGAGGCAGTAGTATGGCCAACTAAACCAGAGTAAGGAAAAACAATGGCGATCATATCTAACGGAACAACTATTATCAGTAGTGGTGCGTTGGCTAGTGGTATAGGTGGTGTTAATACTCCATACTTTTCTGCACACAAAACAAGTAATCAGGATATAAATCATTCAACTACAGGAAAACTTACTTTTGAAGCTGTTTCAAGTGAAAGTACATCTGGTGTTTTTGATTTAACTAATAATAAATTTACTGCAACAGAAGCTGGAAAATATTTATTTCAATTTAAAGTAACATTTTATGATAGTGCTAATGAGTTATATAGAGCAGATGCTTATTTTTATGATAATGGAAATCAAAGAAGAAAAAATATTTTTTTTGATAATGCTGGTTCAATTAGAGAAGTTGTTTTAACTGAAACTTGGATACAAGATGTATCAGTAAATGATTATTTTGAAATGTATGCTTTTGTACAAACTAACGACAGTGGTTCTTGTGCTATTGCTGGTAATGCAGATAGTAGTGCAAAAGAAACAGTTTTTAGTGCAATGAAAATTGTAGAATAAGGAAAATAAATTATGCCATTATACGCAAACGGAATAGAACAGGTTAACACTCCAACTTTTTTAGTTCGTAAAAATGGAGATCAATCTATATCAGCAAGTACATGGACTAAAATAACTGGATGGTCAGAAATTTTTGATCCACAAAGTAAATTTTCATCAGATAAATTTACACCAGGAGTTGCTGGAAAATATTTTATTTATGGTTATGTTTATTTACTTGGAATAAGTGGAGAAAGATTTTTAGTTGGTCTTTACAAAAGTGGTACTAGATTTGTAGAATCTGGTTCTATGGCTTCAGCAGCTAATAATTATCCTCAATTAGTTTGTGGTTATGCTGATCTTAACGATACAGATTATATTGAATTATATTTTAATTCTGCTGGTGGAAGTAGTACAGCTTATTCAAGTGGAATTACTGTTCAATGGGGTGGATACAGAATAATCGAATAATATAAATAGTAATAAAAGGAAAAAATATGGCAAATTTAGCAACAAAAGTAAAACTTTATGCAGCTGCAAATGGTGTTTCTAGTGTAAATTTTTTAACTGACGTTTTGTTACAAGACGACTCAGACGGTAATGGACCATACATTAAAGAATGGAATATTTCAGGTGTTACAAAACCGACTAACGAACAATTGGCATCTTATGAAACTGCTGGAAATACTGCTGAGAGTAGTGCTCAAGTAGATGTAACAAGAAAAGTTGCTTATGGTGATATAGGTGCACAGTTAGACATGCTGTATTGGGATAATGTTAATGGTACAACTACTTGGAAAGATCACGTAGCACAAGTTAAAACTGATAATCCAAAGAGTTAATAAGGAGAAAATAAATGCCTAGATTTAAATTAGTAGATGGTGTTTCAGTTCAGTTAACTGCTGAAGAAGAAGCGGCCAGAGATGCTGAAGAAGCAGCATGGACTGCTGGTGCTTTTGATAGAGAAATTGCAAGTTTAAGATCAACAAGAAATACTTTATTAAAAGATAGTGATTGGACAATTTTACCAGATAGTCCTCTTACAGACGCAAAAAAGACTGAATGGGAAACTTATCGTACATCATTAAGAAATTTAACTAGTGGTCTTTCGACAGTAGAACAAGTAAACGCTGTTAGTTGGCCAACTAAACCAGAGTAAGGAAAAACAATGGCAATAATATCTAATGGTACGACCATGTTAAATAGTGGTGCATTTAATGTAGCATTAGGTGGTTTGGTTTTGTTATCAACTTCTACTGCTTCTAATTCATCATCTGTAGAAATAACAAGTGGAATAGATAGCACTTATCCTATTTATAAAATTGAATGGATTAATGTACATCCTGGAACTAATGATGTTGAGTACCATGTAAATTTTTCTTCTGATGGTGGTTCAAACTATAATGTAACAAAAACCTCTACTGTTTTTGATGCTGAACACAATGAAGATGATAGTTATGCAAATTTATCTTACAACAGTTCTATGGATTTGACACAAAGTACAGGAAATCAACAGATTGGAAGGTCAGCATATAGTAATTCTGATGCTAGTGATAATGGATATTTGTTTTTATTTAATCCATCATCTACAACTTTTGTAAAACATTATATAGCTGAAAATAGTCAAATGGCTACAGCACCAAGAGAAAGTCATTTTTTTATAGCTGGATATTGCAACACAACTTCGGCAGTTAATGCAGTTCGATTTAGATTTGCTTCTGGCAATATAGAAACAGGAACTTTTAAACTTTATGGAATAAAGGATTCATAATGGCAGTAGTATCAAATGGAACAACATTAATAAGTGGTGGTGCTTTAGATAGTGCAGTATCAACAGGAAGTTTAACATTACTTTCTACTCAAACTGCAAGTGCTAGTTCATCAATAGATTTTACTTCTGGGATAGATTCAACTTATGATTCTTATATTTTTAAATTTATTGATATTCACCCGTCAAATGATAATACTAATTTTCAAGTTAATTTTCGTAAATCTGGTGACACAACTTTTACTGCAACAAAAACATCTACTTTTTTTAGAGCATATCATTTTGAAAATGATGGTGGAGCAGGTATAGGTTATCAAACAGGATTTGATTTAGCACAAAGCACAGGATCTCAAAGTTTAATGCCAAATGTTGGAAACGATAACGACCATTGTTGTGTTGGAACATTACAACTTTTTAATCCATCTAGCACGACCTTTGCAAAACATTTTATTTTTAGAGGAAGTAGATCACATCAAGCTGATTTTGCTGTTGAGGATTGTGCAGGTGGATATTGTAATGAAACTCTTGCTATTACTGGGGTTCAATTTACTTTTCTTAATGGAAATATAGATAGTGGAATAATCAAAATGTATGGGGTAAAATAATGGGATTAATATCTAACGGCACAACAATATTCAACAATGGTTCAATGGCATCAGGCTTTGGTGGAAGTTTAGTATTTTTATCAAAACAAACTGCTAGTGCATCTTCCTCTATTAGCTTTACATCTGATATTGATAGCACATATAAGGAATACATTTTTTATTATGTTAATATTCATGGCTCACAAGATAATGCTTTTTTTGAAGTAGGTTTTAGAGATGGTGGTAGTTTGTATGACGCAATTAAAACAACAACCCATTTTAAAACACAACATTCAGAAAATGATGTTTATGCAGATATAGCTTATCAATCTGACGGAGATTTAGCACAATCAACAAGTTTTCAACAATTAGTTAGAAATTCTGGTAATGATAATGACCAATCTGTAAGTGGTTATTTACATTTATTTAATCCCTCATCTACAACTTTTGTTAAACATTTTATCGGTAGAGGTAATTCATATCAATTTGAAGATTTAAGTATGGATAGTTTTGTAGCTGGATATTGTAATACTACAACTGCAATAGATGGAGTACAATTCAAATTCTCAGGTGGTACAATAGATGCTGGAGAGATATTATTATTCGGAGTAAGTTAAAGTATAAATAACTATATATTATATTAAGTGAGGTAAATAATGTTAGATACATATTTTGTTGAAGGTGGTATTGGTAAACATATCATGTTCTCTTGTCTTATTGACAAGTTAGTAGAAAAGGCTGGTGAGCCTATACAAGTGTACACACCCTATGTTGATGTATTTGCTAATAACATGAAAGTGAAATTAGCATTTGACGCCAACACAATTCCAAATAACGATCATAGAATAAGACAATCCGATAATATCTATTTTTGCGAACCATACAAATCAAACTTTATGTTAGGTAAAGAGCATTTGGTAGAGTCATATTGTAAATTACATGGTGTAGAATTTAAAGATACGATGGCACCTACAATGTACACAACGCATTTAAAACCACAAGCTGAGAAGTGGTTAGCAGATAACAAAATTACAGGTAAATATGTTTTAGTACAGTTTACAGGAGGTCAACCACCAGTAGGATGGAATCAAAATAATATCTATAATTCACCAAATCCAGGTAGAAATTATCCACATTTTCTAGCACAACAGGTAGTTAATATACTAAAAGAAAATGATCCAAACTTAACTATTATTGATTGTACATTGCCAAATGAACCTGCTTATATGAATACAATTAAGTGTACAGAAAGATATCCTATTATACATGAGTTACTAAAAAATTCTGAAGGATTTATAGGTATGGATTCTTCATTAAATCATATGTCGGCTTCTACAAAAACAAAAGGTGTT
>Ga0255783_10000669_pt1 | contig 38993 bp, 40 predicted proteins | sample 011ome_22_FD_179981 | JGI IMG/M metagenome (GOLD analysis project Ga0255783, IMG submission 179981) | Coastal salt marsh microbial communities from the Groves Creek Marsh, Skidaway Island, Georgia - 011507BT metaG (version 2) | ecosystem: Environmental > Aquatic > Marine > Intertidal zone >... | reverse complement strand
GTGGATCCAGAGACCAAATATCTAACTCAGCAGATGGACCCGGTTAAGGGGGGCAGGTCATCACTTGGCATACACATGGGACGGCCTGGAGAAGAAACTTTTCAAAGATGGCCAGTTGGTAGGGTCGGCGGCAGCCACAGGTATCCTTACACCTATAAATCCATCAAATCCGAATCTTGCAATAGGGGCACGATACGAGGGCGGTCAGTACTGGCAGGGCGGAATCGATAACGTTCGCATTTACAACCACGCTTTGTCTCAATCAGAGCTTGGCTTCTTCACGGACAACGTTTCCGCTGTTCCCGAACCCGGCGCACTCGCGATCCTCGGCTTAGGGCTCGCCGGCCTCGGTTACGCAAGACGTAAACGCGCTGCCTGATCTCTACGACGAGCAGTCAAATAAGAGCGGCGGTCTTTCGAGACCGCCGTATTTGTTTACGAAATGTCCGAAACGGGTCAACAGCGGTTGTTCTGACAACCTGTCAGCCTGCTCCGCTTTACCCCCCAACAACGGAAGTTCATCGCTCAAACGTCCGAAGCTGGAGGTGAAGCGGAAGTGATTTTCCGCGGGCCGGACAGCCGCACATAGCCAGGAACGAGCATCACGTTGGCCGCCGGCAGATTGTCGGATTTCTTTACAACTTGAAAGGCGTGATAAGCAGGATTTCCAGTTAGAGAGTTGGTTTCATTGGACTTCTAAACTTGGCATGCTTTTTGCTCAACACTGTTATGTGGCACTTCTTAAAGTGCCGGAACATAAGAGAGTAGAGTGGAAAAGTGATATGTCCCTAACCAACAAAATCCCCGCCATGGTTTGTGCCGCAGCCATAGGCTTGGCGGTTAATTCCGCTGCCGCAGACCCCATCACCTTCTGCATCGATAGCCTGACGGGCAACAATGTGGTGGCAGTCAACCATCAGTCAATAATTGGCGACGACCGGGGTGGCATCGCTCTCTCGCAAACCGGAGCTTACTATACGGGTGATTCCGCAACCGTCCGACATGATCAGGCAAATATCGCCAATCAATCGTCTATCGGACGTCGTGATGATGGGATTGTCTACACGGTTGGTGACAAGCAGCTTTATTCTCTTGGAACGAGTGCGACTACGTCGATTCAGGGATTTAGCGGCGCCACATCAACTATCACACATCTCCGGCAACTGGATGACGCGGGACAGTCTACTGGCACCAGCATAGCGCTCTCTCAAGGCATCACCCTACCAAGTTTCTCCTGTTGCAGCTCTGCAAATAGCGGCGTTTTTGCAGGGTGGGATAGCGTAACAATATTCGCTCAGACTTCCCGGTCGAGTTTCACGGCGACAGGTGACGTTTTCAAGATCGACGTATCCACCGGCAACGTTAGTAATTTGGGTTCTCTCACTTTCGACGCTATGTACAGCGAAAACTGGGCATTCTGGGGAGTGGCAGAATTCTTCGGTGGCGAGGATTATCTTACTTACGTTGGTCCGAATGGTGACGGTACGGTCAGGCGGACGAGAGTTTCGGATGGTACTACGACGACAATCGCAAGCTTTGGCAGCGGGTATACCGGCCTGAGTGATATGGCGACGATCGCCGTGGATCCGACATCCGGTCGTTGGTATTGGCATGCGGAAGGTACTCCCCAGTTCGCACAATCCACAGGGGTGCCAAGCAATGAAGTATTCGGTTACGCAGACGCGACGTTCACCGTTGAACTGATGCAGGTACCCGAACCCGGTACGCTAGCATTCCTCGGCCTCGGCCTTGCCGGTATCGGCTACGCCAGACGCAAACGCGCTGCCTGACGCCAACCCCGGGCAGCAAAACTAGAGGGCGGTTCCGCGTAGCGTTTGGAGCCGCCTTTTTCTTTTGTGACATGTCTCTTATGGGTCAGAACCGGCTGTTCTGACCGCCCGTCAGCCACGTCCGCTCTACCCCTGAAAGCGGAACTCAGTGGCTAAACGTCTGCTCTTGAGGGTGGAGCGGAAGTGATTTCCCGCGGGCCGAACAGCCGTTTCTAGCCAGGGGCGGAAGAGGAGGATATATTTCGCGCGCCGCGTCCCGTCTCAGGACAATCGCACGTTCACCGGGATGGTTTACGCACCCTGGAGGATTGCTGCAGGTGCTCCCAGGCGTCGGGAGGGGATAGCTAATTTCCGGACACCGAGGGGCAAGTTGACTCCATTGAGGTCGGTCGCCACTATCGATTCGCGATCTTGTAGGTCAGACCAGTTCAGTAGGAAACAGCTTTGTGAAAAATTCGGTAGGCAACAGCTTTGTGAAAAAATCGGTAAAACTCGGCCTGGTTGGGGTGGCGGCGGTCGCCGCTCTTACAATTAATGTGGGCGCTGCCCAGGCGCTCCAGATTGTGCAGAACCAGTCGTTCTTCGCGAGCGACAGTTTGAGTTCGAGCACGAATGTGAGCGTTTCTTCAACCGTCAGCCTGAACAATACGAGTGCCGGCAATACATCTTTCAACAGGTTCGATAGCGGATTGGGAACACTGGACAGTGTTGTGATCGACATTTTCAACATCAGGATGGTGGGAAGACGTCGACGAACTTCCAGGATACCGATTTCGGGCAGGAGACCAGCGGCATAACCCGTTTGCAAAACCTGCGTATAGATTTTTCATCGTCCGGCTTCACTTCCTCCAGGGGCAGGTCTAACCTTTCGGACACGTGCTCCGACGGCCTCAACTTGGGTGGCGCAAGCTGTACGACCTCCATCGCTTTCAACACCCTCTTCGGCGGCATCAATTTCACGGTGCTGGGGGGCAGCCTTGGAGGTTATATCGGCTTGGGAACATGGACCATGGATGTGGACCAGCTCGGCTCGGTCTTCAACAACGAAACTGACGGTGACGACGGATTTATCAACTCTCGAAACGCTTCGTTGTCGAGCAGCGGCGATATCCGGGTCACGTATAATTACACCGCGCCGCCGCCGCCGCCGACCCCAGTATCGGAGCCGGCGATGCTCGCAGTGTTCGCACTTGGCCTTGCCGGTCTCGGCTATGTACGGCACAGGAAACAAGCTGCCTGATGCCAGCCTCAGCTAGCTAAAGAAAAAGGCGGTTCCGCGACGATTTGGAGCCGCCTTTTTTATTGCGCATGTCCGCTCGGGGTCAGATGTAAACGTTCGGTACGTAAGCCCCTGATGTCCGCTTCGAGAGTTGAAGCGGACTTGTGATGCGCCTGATTCTCGCGAACCGAATCGATGAGGCTCGCCAGACAGGGGGCTTGCGCCGGATATCCTGTGGCACCCACATTCTCCCGATTTCCCGCACAATCCCGCGCCTTTAACTGGATCAAGTCGGTTGCCCGCGCGTACATCGATAGTGCCGCCGCGATGGGATATTTGCACGGAGAGACTTGATGACAGAGATCGCGGCGCAGTCGAACGGGCGCTCGCTGATATATACCGTCGGCGAGGTCCGCGCGCTTCTCCGCGAACGTCTGTGGCTGCAGGTGCTGATCGGCATGGCGTTCGGGGTTGGTACGGGCCTGGTCATCGCACCGTCCGCGGGCTGGTTGAGCGCCGGGACCAGCAACGTGTTGTCGAGCTGGCTGGCATTGCCCGGGCAGGCATTTCTCGCATCGATAAAATTCGTCGTCGTGCCGCTGGTGCTGGCGTCGGTCATCCGCGGGATAGCCGGCGGCGAAAATCCGGAACTGGTCGGCAAGCTCGGTATTCGTTCGGTCATCTTTTTTATCGCGACGACAATCATCGCCGTGCTTATCGGGCTGGGTTGCGCCTTCCTGATCGAGCCCGGCGCGTTCATCGACCAGTCGCAGATCGGCCCGATGCTGAGCGCACCGGTTGCACCCATCGCGCCCGCTGGCGAACCGGCGAGCCCTGCGGCGTCTCTGGTCGCGATTCCGGAGCAGATTGTCGGGCTTCTGCCGACAAATCTTCTGGCGGCGCTGGCGGAAGGGGAGATGCTGCATATCGTCGTTGGCTCGGCCATTCTGGGGATCGCCATTCTGTCGCTGCCGCGCGCGCAATCGCAACCGATCCTCGATCTGCTCGGCGGGCTGCAGGCGATCTGCATGGTGATCGTCAAATGGGTGCTCCGCTTCGCCCCGATCGCGGTGTTCGGCCTGATGGCGGATATCTCGGCCCGGGTCGGGTTGAAGGCAATCGTGGGGATGGGCGCTTATGTCGGCACAGTGGTTGCCGGTCTTCTTGTTCTGTTCGGCGTATATCTCCTGATTATCCTGATCTTTGCCCGGCGTTCGCCCCTCGCGTTTCTCGGACAAGCCCGCGAAGCGCTGCTGCTGGCGTTCTCGACATCGAGTTCGGCCGCCGTCATGCCGCTTTCCCTGCAGATCGCGGAGAACCGCCTGAACGTGCCGAGTGCGGTGTCCCGGTTCGTTATCCCGCTCGGCACGACGATCAATATGGGCGGCACCGCGCTCTATCAGGCTGTGGCCGCCATTTTCCTCGCCCAGGTATTCGGTATCCAGATCGGCACGATGGGGATCGTTCTCATCGTCATGATGGCGGTCGGTGCCGCGATCGGCTCCCCCGGCACGCCGGGGGTCGGCATCGTCATTCTGGCAAGTATTCTGGAATCGGTCGGGATACCCGCGTCTGGTATCGTCCTCATTCTCGGCGTGGACCGGTTGCTCGATATGTGCAGGACCGTGGTCAATGTGGCGGGCGACCTTGTCGCCTGCGTCGTGATCGGTGCGACCTTCAAGGAACTGGCGGCGCCAGGGGCCGAGACGGTAGCCGGTCGGCCGGCGTAAACCCGCCGCGGCCGGACTACCTGTTTCTGAGGTAGATAACCACCTGTCGAAAACCCCACATCACCAGACCGGCGGCGCCAAAGGCGAGCACGGGGCCGATCAGCACCGAGACGTCCCGTATCTGGCCGTTGACCAGCTGCACGCTCGCCCAGACCAGCCCGAAGGCGAGGCCGATTGCGACAAAGCGGATGATTTCGCGAAGCTGCGGGCTCATGCGATCTCGCACCATACCGGCGTGTGATCGGATGCCTTTTCCTTGCCGCGCGGGCCGCGGTCGATATCGCAGTCTTTCAGCCGGTCCGTCGCCTGGGGCGACAACAGCAGGTGATCGATGCGCACGCCGAAATCCTTTTGCCAGGCGCCGCGCTGGTAGTCCCAGAAACTGTATTTGTGCGGCTCCTGATGGATCACGCGATAGGCATCCGTCAGGCCGAGATGCAGCAGCCGCCTGAACCGGTTGCGGCTCTGCGGCAGGCAAAGGGCATCGTCCGCCCAGGCTTCGGGGTCGTGGACGTCCTCGTCGGTCGGCACGATGTTGTAATCGCCCCCGAACACGATGGCCTCGTCCAGCGCGAGGCGATCCGCCATGTGATTGTACAGGCATTCCATCCAGCGCAGCTTGTACTCATATTTTTCGTGCAGGACGGGGCTGCCGTCTTTGTGGAATTCGCCATCGACAAAGGCGGGATTGCCGTTCGGCAGATAGATCGAGGCGACGCGGATGCCGGCGGTGAATCCTTCAATGTAGCGGGCCTGATCGTCGTCTTCATTGTTCGGCAGGCCGCGGATCACGTCCTCTATCGGGCTTTTCGACAGAATTCCGACGCCGTTGAAGTTTTTCTGCCCATGAATTTCGACGTTGTAGCCGCGGTCTTCAATCTCCATCCGGGGAAAAGTCTCGTCGGTGGCCTTGAGTTCCTGCAGAAGCGCCACATCGGGCTTGAACTCGTCCAGCCATTCGAGCACGCGGGGCAGGCGGGCGCGGATGGAGTTTACGTTCCAGGTCGCGATGATGGTCAATGCTCTGTCCGCCCGCTGTCATGATTGTTGTGCGCCGTTTTGTAGCGCCATGACGGCGATAAGGAAACCGTCACGGGCGTGACCGCAAGCAGCTATTTGGGACTAAATCAGCGCGAAGGACGTGCCGCAGCCGCAGGTGGAGGCCGCGTTCGGGTTCTCGATGGAGAAGTAGGAACCGATCAGTTCCTGCTTGTAGCCGATCTCGGAGCCGGCCAGATACTCCCACGACATTTCATCGATAACGACGGAAACACCATCTTTTTCAATGACTTTATCGTCGTCGTTAATCTGATTGTCGAAGGTGAAGCTGTACTGAAAGCCGGAGCAGCCGCCGCCGTCCACCGCAACGCGCAGCATCTGGCCGGTATGCGCGTCTTCCTCGCCAAGCACCTTCAGGCGCTCAACGGCGGAATCGCTGAGGGTGACCATTTTGGCGGCTGAATCGATCTGTCCGTCTGGCATTGTCCGAATTCCGTGATGCTGTCACTTCTATTTAGGTTGAAGCATACCTTCCGTCAATCTGCGCGTGCGTCTCATCTGCGATCCGAATGACAGAGAATACACCGTTTTCGTTACATTTTCCCTGCTTTCGACCGATTCCGTTGCAGCCGCCTATGGCCGGGTTTAGGTTGCCGCCATGAACGTTCCGTCCCCTCGTGATTTTGCGCCCGCGCCGTCAGTGCAACGGGCACCCTATGCCTGCGACCCGGTGCAGTCCCGGGGACGGGTTTTCGCCGAGCCGGAAAGCCCGACGCGGTCGGTTTTCCAGCGGGACCGGGACCGGGTAATCCATTCCGGGGCATTCCGCCGTCTGAAGCACAAAACCCAGGTGTTCGTGTATCATGAAGGGGACTATTACCGGACGCGTCTGACCCACAGTCTGGAGGTCGCGCAGATCGCCCGCTCGCTGGCGCGCTCTCTGATGCTGGACGAGGACCTGGCCGAGGCACTGGCGCTGGCGCATGATCTCGGACATACGCCTTTCGGTCATGCCGGTGAAGACGCGCTTGACGAGGCAATGGCGCCGCATGGCGGTTTCGACCATAACGGCCAGACATTGCGTATTATCACCTCGCTTGAGGCACGCTACGCTGATTTCGACGGGTTGAACCTCACCTGGGAGACCCTGGAAGGCATCGCGAAGCATAACGGACCGCTGATCGGGGAGGGTATGTCCGGCGAGCTTCCCTGGGCGCTTGCGGAATATACCTCGGAGCACGATCTCGATCTCGATACCTGGCCGGGCGTCGAGGCGCAGGTCGCGGCGATGTCGGACGATATCGCCTATCATTCCCACGATGTCGATGACGGCCTGAGGGCAGGGCTGTTCGCGGTCTCGGACCTTGCAGACGTTCCGATACTGGGGCCGATCCTGCACGACGTTCAGTCCCGCTATCCAGACCTGGAGGAGACACGCCTTATTCACGAGATCGGGCGCCGTCTCATCAACCAGATGGTCAACGATCTGCTGGCAGAGACATCCGGTCGCCTGAAGGACGCGGCGCCGAAATCGCCAGACGATGTCCGGCGGTTCGGCGCGCCGCTGGTCGGCTTTTCGCCGGAAATCGACCGCGCCAACCGGGTCTTGAAGGAATTTCTGTTTGAGCGCATGTATCGCCATTACCGGGTGAACAGGATGACAAGCAAGGCGCGCCGCGTCGTCGCGGATCTTTTCGCGCTCTACGTCGACGAGCCCGAATGTCTGCCGGCGGAATGGCGCATCGGCGCGGAACAGTCGGACAGAACGCTCCGCGCGCGGCACGTCGCGGACTACATTGCCGGTATGACAGACCGTTTCGCGCTGGATGAGCATCGCCGGCTTTACGATTTATACGAAGAGAACAGATGAACGTTTTCAACAGCTACCGCGTGATTATCGAGAAAATCGTCGCTGATATGGCCGCCGCCGGCGACCTGCCGGCCGATCTGCCGCTCGACCGGATTTCGGTGGAGCCGCCGCGCGATCCATCGCATGGCGATATCTCGACCAATGTTGCCATGGTCCTGTCGAAGTCTGCGGGCAAGAAACCCCGCGATCTCGCGGAAATGATTTCGGCACGGCTTTCCGATGCGGATGGCGTTGAAACCGTTGAGATCGCAGGTCCGGGATTCGTGAACCTGCGGCTCGAGACGTCTGCCTGGCAGGCACAGGTGCGCGATATCCTGGGCAGCGGCATTTCCTATGGCGATGCGGATATCGGCCGCGGCAAAGCGATCAATATCGAGTATGTCTCCGCCAATCCGACCGGGCCGATGCATGTCGGGCATGCCCGCGGGGCGGTGATCGGCGATGTTCTGGCGTCTCTGCTGGGCAAGGTCGGCTACGACGTGACGCGGGAATATTATGTGAATGACGCCGGCGCACAGGTCGATGTCCTCGCGCGGTCGGCGTACCTTCGCTACCGCGAAGCGCTCGGCGAGGATATCGGCGACATTCCGGACGGCCTGTATCCCGGCGACTATCTGGTCCCTGTCGGCAAGGCACTGGCCGACCGGGACGGCGACAAATGGGCGGCCCTCGACGAAGAGCAGTGGCTGCCGGTGGTGCGGGATTTCACGATCGAGGCGATGATGGCCCTGATCCGCGAAGACCTTGCGGTGCTGGGTATAGAGCACAAGCTATTCCGGTCCGAGAAATCCCTGCACGAAGACGGCATGATCGCCGATGTGGTTTCCGTGCTCGAAGGCCGCGATCTGGTCTACTGGGGGACGCTCGAGCCGCCGAAAGGCCAGTTGCCCGACGACTGGGAAGAGCGCGAGCAGTACCTGTTCCGCTCGACCCTGTTTGGCGATGACGTCGACCGGCCGCTGAAGAAGTCCGACGGAAGCTGGACCTATTTCGCCGCCGATGTCGCGTACCATCTGGACAAGTTCCGCCGCGGTTTCGGCGAGATGGTCGATGTCTGGGGCGCTGACCACAAGGGCTACATCAAGCGCATGCAGGCGGCGGTAAAGGCGACTACAGACGGCGAAGGCGTGCTCGATGTGCGCATCTGCAACCTCGTGAACCTGTTCGAGGATGGCGAGCCCGTGCGGATGTCGAAAAGGGCAGGGACATTCATCACCCTGCGGGAGGTCGTGGACCAGGTCGGCAAGGATGTCGTCCGTTTCATGATGCTGACACGCGGCAATGAAGCGCCGCTCGATTTCGATCTGAAACAGGCACTGGATCAGTCCCGCGACAATCCGGTGTTCTATGTGCAATACGCCCACGCGCGGGCATGTTCGGTCATCCGGAACGGTCAGGAAGCCGCAGCCATTGAATCTGTTGACGATTCGAGCCTCGCGGAAGCTGATATGTCCCTGCTTGCGGATGAAGCGGAACTTGCCCTGATCAGGATGCTGGCCGGCTGGCCCAGGCTGGTTGAAGCGGCCGCACAGGCCCGGGAGCCGCATCGGATCGCCTATTACCTGAACGATGTGGCGGCCGGTTTTCACGGCCTCTGGAACAAGGGCAACGAAGACGTCGGCCTGCGGTTTATCATTGCCGATAATGCGGCTCTGACGAAAAGCAGGCTCGCGCTGGTTCGCGCCGTCGCAGTGGTGATTGCGTCCGGACTTGCGGTGATGGGCGTCAAACCGGTTGAGGAGATGCGCTAATGGCTGACGATTTTCGCCCTGACGTAGACGACAGGATCGTGCCCCCCGAGCAGGGGGACCCCGCGTCCGATAACAGGCGCGGCAAAAAGATCATGACGGGGCTGGTCGCCGTCGCGGCCGTCCTCGGGTTCGGGGTTGTGCTGGTCTATGCCTATAACAAGGGCAAGCAGGAGGGTACCGGCAGCACGCCGCCTGTGATCCTCGCCGAGGAAGGTCCGAGCAAGATCCGCCCCGAGAATCCGGGAGGCATGAACGTTCCCAACCGGGATAAAGAGGTATTCAACCGGCTCGAAGCCGACAGTCAGACGAGCACGGTCGAACGGTTGCTTCCCCCTCCTGAAAAACCGATGACGCCACCCGCGCCGCCGCCCGCGGCAGCACCGGAGGACATGGCGAAAATGGCACCGGCCGCAGGCACGGAAGGTAACGTCGCCGTCCCCCTGTCGCCGCCGGCTGCACCGACGGCCGCAGCGCCGACGGAGATCAAGCCGCTTGTGGCGACACCGCCGAAACCGCCGACACCGCCTCCCGCCGCCGAAAAACCGGCCGCGCCGCCGAAAGAAGTTGCGGCAAAGACGCCGCCGCCGACGCCGGCGGCGAAACCGGCGCCGAAACCTGCCCCGAAACCGGTAGCGAATGCCGGCGCGTATCGGGTCCAGATGGCCTCTTTGAAGTCCCGAGCTGCGGTCGAAAAGAGCTGGGCTGCGCTGAAACGCCGGCATGCCGACCTGCTCGGAAATCTGCAACTTGATATTCAGTCCGTCCAGTTGAGTGGCGGGCGGGGTACCTTTTACCGCATGCAGGCAGGGCCACTGGCGTCGCGCGCCCAGGCGAATGCGCTGTGCGCAAGTCTGAAGAGCCGAAAGCAGGGCTGCATCGTTGTCCGACGCTGATCGGAACGCGCCTGCAGCAGTCGTTTTCGGTTGCGCTGGAACGGAACTGTCCGCGGACGAACGGGCTTTGTTCCGCAATGCCGACCCGCTCGGCTTCATCCTGTTTGCCCGAAATATCGATACGCCGGACCAGGTCCGGCGTCTGACGGCAGACCTCCGCGCTTCGGTCGGCCGCGCCGACGCGATTGTCATGATCGACCAGGAGGGGGGCAGGGTGCAAAGGCTGCGTCCTCCCCATTGGGACGATTACCCGGCGATGCAGGCAATCGGCGCCAGGGCGGCTGCGGATCCTGACGGGGCGACTGAATGCGTGCGGCTGACCTACCGGCTGATCGCGGATGACCTGAGGGCGCTCGGGATCGACGTGGACTGCGCGCCGGTCCTTGATCTGCCCGCGCCTGACGGCCACGAGATTATCGGCGACCGGGCGTTTTCCGATGATCCGGACATCATCGCGCGTCTCGGACAGGCCTGTTGCGACGGGCTTGCGGCGGGCGGCGTGATGCCGGTCATAAAGCATATACCGGGCCATGGGCGCGCGACCGCCGACAGCCATCTGGAACTGCCGCATGTCGCAACCGAAAGGCCGATCCTGGAAGCGACCGATTTCGCGCCTTTCCGGGCGCTGCGCCATGCGCCGGCGGGCATGACGGCACATATCGTCTATGACGACCTGGATGCCTCGAATCCCGGAAGTTCGTCTTCAATTATCGTCTCGGAAATCATACGCGGCCATATCGGTTTTGACGGTCTGCTGTTCTCCGACGATATCTGCATGAAGGCCCTCGAGGGATCTTATGCGTCGAGGGTGACGTCGGTGCTGGATGCCGGTTGCGACGTCGCACTGCATTGCGACGGCAATTTCGAGGACATGGTCTCTATTTCCGGGACATGTCCGCGGATGCGTCCGGACTCCATGGTCCGGCTGGAAGCAGCAATGCCGTCCGCAGCCGATTCGCAAACGATCGACCGTGATGCCGCGAAACGGCGGATTTCAGCGTTTCTGGCAGACTAGGAGCGGCCAAATTCGACAGTCGCTCCGTTGGTCCGGGTCGTTTTGAACCGTATACTTCAAAGCTTGTAAAAATCGCGTCCCGTCGCAGGAGTAAATGGATCGCATGGCCGATCAGGTAGATACGTTCGAGGAAGAACCCGTACGGGAAATGTACGATCTGGTTCTTGATCTCTATGGATTTGAAGGACCCATCGATTTGCTGCTGACCCTTGCGCGCCAGCAGAAGGTCGACCTCGCGAAAATGTCGATCCTTAAACTTGCCGAGCAGTATCTTGCGTTTATCACGGCGGCGAAACAGCTTCGCCTCGAGGTCGCGGCCGACTACCTCGTGATGGCGGCCTGGCTTGCCTACCTGAAATCGCGGCTCCTTCTGCCCGCCACACCGGACGATGAAGAAGCGAGCGGGCCGGAACTTGCAGAGGCGCTGACGTTTCAGCTGCGACGGCTCGATTCCATGCGCGAGGCTGGAGAGAAACTGCTGGTTCTGCCGAGGCTCGGGCGCGATGTGTTCCGGCGGGGCGACCCCGAAGGGATGGAAGTCGTCCGGACCGCTGTTTATGAGATTTCGCTTTACGAATTGCTGAAGGCGTATGGCGACAACCGCCGGCGGGCCACGGGATCGCATCTGACGATCGAGGCATCGCAGCTGTATTCCCTGAGCGATGCGATCGAGCGGCTGCGCGGGGTGATGGGCGAGGTCCGGGACTGGACGTCGCTCAGCAACTTTCTGCCGGAGGATCTGCGCGACGGTCTCTTTATGCGGTCTGCGGTTGCATCGACCTTTGCGGCCAGTCTGGAGATGGTGAAAGAGGGCAGGGCGGATATCCGCCAGTCCAGCGCTTTCGGTCCGATATTTATCAAGGGGAAGGAGGCCGCCGCAAATGGTTGAGCTAGCCCAGGAAATCGTTGAAGAACGTGAGGAATCGGCTGTCGAGGAGATGGCCGGAGAAACAATCGCCGAACACGGCGAATCCGCGGAAAACCGGCAGGAACCGGATGCGTTGGCGGAAACGGATGTGGATCCGGATGTCGGGGGCGATGAAGCTTTTGGCGAAGGTGTCAATGACGGCGATGAAGGCGGTGATGAGTACGACGCGCCGGAGACACGCGATCTGACCCAGGAAACACGGATCGTCGAGGCATTGTTGTTTGCGGCGACGGAACCGGTCAGCACTGATTTTCTTGCCGAGCGCCTGCCCGAAGGCACCGATATCGGTGCGATCCTCGAAGACCTTCAGGCGGTGTATGCGAGCCGGGGCGTGAATGTCGCCCGTGTGGCAGGCAAATGGGCGCTGCGAACGGCCGAAGACCTGTCTCCGCATCTGCGGATCGAGCGAAAGGTGAGCCGCAAGCCCTCCCGCGCGGCGGTCGAGTCCCTGGCGATTATTGCCTATCACCAGCCGGTCACGCGTAGCGAGGTTGAAGAGATCCGCGGCGTTTCGGTCAGCAAAGGCTCGTTCGATGTGCTGCTGGAAGCCGGCTGGATCAAGCCGGTCGGACGCCGCCGGACGCCCGGCAGGCCGACGACCTGGGGAACGACACCGGTCTTTCTCGAAGAATTCGGTCTCGATTCACTCGCGGATCTGCCGGGTATCGATGAACTGAAAGCATCCGGCCTGCTGGATACGCGTCCCGCCGGAACAATTATCGGCGATACCGGGGAGATGTATGTCGGCGCCGAGGTGGCAGGCGCGCCCGAGGATGATGAACCCGAGGCGCTGGCGGAGGAAGACGACGGCGGCGCTCCGAGCCTGGATGACGCCGCCGGGGACGAAGAGTCCGGGGATGACGAAGCGGATCAGGCTGCGCTGGAAGCGATTGCCGAACTGGAGCATGAAGCCGAGCAGGACGCGGCGGACGCCGAGGGGACGGAATACGACGAGGAAGTGGGGGCAGATGAGGAAGAGTACTATTCCGACCCAGATGATGAGCCTGATGCCCGTCACGACTGATCCGATCGGGCCGCATCTCTGAAATCGGGTTGCGGCCTGCATTCTTAATTTGCTATTGCGATGCGCTCGCAATAGCTTCCGCGGACCATGACCATTCAAACTGACGGCGATCATAGAGATTCAGGTCTCGCAGTCACCGGACTAAGCCATTCCTTCGGTCCGCAGCAGATACTGAAAAATATCAGTCTAAATGTAGCACCGGGGGAAATCCTGTGTCTGCTGGGCCCGTCCGGCTGTGGAAAGACGACGACACTTCGTCTGATTGCCGGCCTCGAGGAGCTTCAGACCGGACGGATATCGTGGAACGACGTGGTGCTTGCCGAGCAGGGGCTTAATGTCCCGCCGGAAAAGCGTGAGGTCGGCCTTCTGTTCCAGGATTTCGCGCTTTTTCCGCATCTGACCGTCGCCGAGAACGTGGCGTTCGGCCTCAAGGGGCTCGGTGCGGAAGAACGCGATGCGCGCGTGCACGAGGTGCTCGATCAGGTGGGCATGTTACGATATGCGTCGAAATACCCGCATTTCCTGTCGGGCGGGGAACAGCAACGCATAGCGCTGGCGCGTGCGCGGGCGCCAAGGCCGAGAATTTTTCTTCTCGATGAGCCGTTCTCGAACCTGGACACGCGGCTTCGGAACCAGCTTCGCGACCTGTGTCTGCATGTGCTCAAGAAATCCGGTTCGTCGTCTCTGATCGTCACCCACGACCCGGAAGAGGCAATGTTCATGGGCGACAAGGTCGCGGTTATGCGGGATGGCGAAATAATCCAGATCGGACCACCGGAAGAGCTTTATTTCAGGCCCAACAGCGCTTTCGTTGCGGGCCTTTTCGGGGAAGTGAACGAAATAACGGGTCGCGTGGTTGACGGTCATGTTGTCACGCCGCTCGGCCGGGTTTGTGCGCCGAATCTGAATGAGGGGGTGGAGGTCGATGTCCTGGTCCGTCCCGAAGCGCTTCATGTTTCGGACGGTCCCGACCGCACGGCGGTCGCCAGTGTGATTACGTCGCGGCTGCTCGGGCGCTCCAGTCTGCTGCATCTCAGCGTCCCCAACGGGGAGGATGGCGGGCTGCATCTGCATTCGCGGGTGCCGGGCCGCCTGCTGCCGCCGGAGGGCTCGTCGGTGGGGCTGGCGCTCGACGAGCAGAATGTTTTCGTGTTTCCAAAGGAATAGAAAAGGCTGTCGCCCCTTTTTATTGCAGTGCGAGAGCCTTTCTGCGATTATCCGCGCCACATCAACGGATAATGAACAGGAGCATCTCGCATGGGGAGCTTCAGTATTTGGCACTGGGTCATCGTTTTGGTCGTCGTGCTCGTACTTTTCGGCGGCGGCGGCAAGCTGTCCCGTATCATGGGCGACGCGGCCCGCGGCATAAATGCCTTCAAAAAAGGCCTTAAAGAAGACAAGCCGGACGGCGACGTGGCGGTGACGCCGGACAAGTCGCTCAATGCGGATAGTGGAGACGCGGTTTCAGACAGCGTCAAGAAAGACGAAGCCGCCAAAAGCTAGGGCTTCGTCACAACAGGTTTTGTGAAGAAGGGCGCGCGCCGCCATGCTGGACATCGGCGGATGGGAATTCCTCCTGATTGCCATTCTCGGGATCATTATTATCGGTCCCAAAGAACTTCCGGGTGCTATCCGGACGGTGACCATGTTCATGCGCCGGGCGCGGGAACTCGCGCGGGACTTTCAGTCAGGCATAGAGGAGGTCGCGCGTGAGGCCGAACTCGATAAACTGACGGACGACATCAAGGAAATTGCCGCTGACGGTACAGGCGCAGGCGCTCTGCGGGACGAATTGCAGGGCGTGGTCGATCCGGACGGAACGCTCGCCCAGGCGATGGATTATGACGCCGACTGGACCGACGACGACCTGATCGATTACGACGATCCCGAGTTCGCCGACGACAAACGCATCGGGGCGCCCGGGCAGAAGGACAAAGCCGCCGCCGAGGACGGGAAACCTGCCGCCGAAAACGTCACGGACGTCGACAATGTCCAATCTGCCGGATCGGCGACAGATACACCTGCAGATACGGCGCCCGCGGATGGACAGACGGATGCGACGGATGCCGCGCCCGAATCCGCGAAAAAGCCCGACGGGGCATCATGACTGAAAAAATAGCAGGCGAAACCGCCACCGGCGATGAGGATGAAGGCGGCAAGAAAATGCCGTTGCTTGATCACCTGGTCGAGCTCCGCACCCGTCTGATATACAGTTTCCTTGCGTTTTTCGTGCTCTTCCTCGTGAGCTTTTATTTCGCGCAGGAGATATACGATTTTTTCGTGCGTCCGCTCGCGCGCGCGATGGATGGCCGCGAAGGCGCGCGGATGATCTTTACGGCGCTGTACGAGCCGTTTCTCGCCCAGATCAAGGTCGCATTTTTCACGGCATTGTTCCTCGCTTTTCCGGTGATTTCGATCCAGCTCTGGATGTTTGTCGCACCGGGGCTCTATAAGAACGAGAAAGGCGCGTTTCTGCCATTTCTGGTCGCGACGCCGATCCTGTTTTTCCTCGGCGGCGCGCTTGTCTACTATTTCATCATGCCCCTGGCATGGGAGTTCTTTCTGAATTTTCAGACTGCGGGCGGTGACGGGAATCTGCCGGTCCAGGTCGAACCGAAGGTCGACCAATATCTCTCGCTCGTTCTCCGTCTGATATTTGCGTTCGGCATCGCGTTCGAACTGCCGGTCCTGCTGATCCTGCTGGCCAAGGCCGGGATCGTGACGTCAGCGGGGCTGGCGGCCAAGCGGCGCTATGCGATCGTCGGCGTGTTTATCGCCGCGGCGATCCTGACGCCGCCGGATGTTATCAGCCAGATCGGGTTGGCGATCCCGATTATCATCTTGTACGAGGTGTCCATTATCGGTGCCCGGATGATCGAGAAACGGCGGGCAAAAAATGCGGCTGACGAAGGTCTTGACGATTTCGATGACGCAGAGGGTGGCGATCCTGATCCGGACCCGGATAGAGAGACAGCAGAGCCCAATCGCTAAAGTGACTGTTGTTGCGCCTGAATTTCGGTTTCATAACTAAGAACAGAAGAACATGCTCGATATCAGATGGATTCGCGAAAACCCCGATGCCTTCGATGGTGGCCTTGCACGCAGGGGACTGCCTCTGCTCTCCGCGCAGGCCCTCGAAATCGACGCCGCGAACCGCACGACGACAACCGAACTGCAGGACCTTCAGACCCGGCGCAATGAAGCGTCGAAGCAGATCGGAGCCCTGAAAGGGAAGGGCGAGGACGCGTCGGCGCAGATGGCCGAGGTCGCGGCGATCAAAGACAGCATGACTGCCCTGGAAGACCGCCAGAAAGAGACGCTCGCGGCCTTGCGCAGCCTTCTGGAAAGCGTGCCGAATATCCCGGGCGATGACGTCCCCGATGGCGAGGACGAGGACGACAACGTGGAAATCCGGCGTGTGGGTGAAAAGCCCGCCTTCGATTTCGACGTCCGCGATCACGTCGATATTGGCGAGCGCCTCGGCCTGCTCGACTTTGAGGCGGCGTCCAAGCTCTCCGGCTCACGATTTGTCGTCACCCGGGGGGCGCTGGCCCGGATGGAGCGCGCGCTCGCTGCGATGATGCTCGACCTCCATACGGACGAATTCGGCTACACCGAAGTAAACCCGCCCCTGCTGGTGCGCGATGACGCGGCCTATGGCACAGGCCAACTCCCGAAATTCGAGGAAGACCTCTTCAGGACCACGACGGACCACTGGCTGATCCCGACCGCCGAAGTTCCGCTTACCAATCTGGTTGCCGGCGATATTCTCGACGAATCCGCGCTGCCGCTCAGGTTTACCGCGCATACGCCCTGTTTCCGGTCGGAAGCGGGCGCTGCGGGCAAGGACACTCGGGGCATGCTGCGTCAGCATCAGTTCACAAAGGTGGAGATGGTCAGCATCTCCCATCCCGATAACTCGGCCGAGGAACACGAACGCATGACGGCGTGCGCCGAAGAGGTGCTGAAGCGTCTCGGCCTGCATTACCGGGTGGTTGTCCTGTCGACGGGGGATCTCGGGTTTTCGGCGCGGAAGACATACGATATCGAGGTCTGGCTGCCGGGCCAGGACCGTTACCGTGAAATCTCCAGCTGTTCCAATTGCGGGGACTTTCAGGCGCGGCGGATGAATGCCCGCTACCGGCCGGAAGAGCGCAAGGGTACCGATTTCGTGCATACGCTGAACGGCTCCGGGCTTGCCGTCGGACGCACCCTGATCGCGGTGATGGAAAACTACCAGCAGGCGGACGGCTCGATCCGGGTGCCCGATGCATTGAAACCTTATATGGGCGGTATCGAGGTCATAGCACCGGCGGCATCCGCCTGATGGACCTGCGCCGGATGCGGATTCTGGTGTCGAATGACGACGGCATCAATGCGCCCGGCATCAAGGTTCTCGAAAAAATCGCGAAAAAGCTCTCCAACGACGTCTGGGTCGTCGCGCCCGAGAGCGAACAGAGCGCCTCCGGTCATTCCCTCACCCTGACGCTGCCGCTTCGTGTCCGCCGGATTTCGCGGCGGAAGTTCGCCGTGAACGGCACGCCGACGGACAGCGTGCTGCTGGGGGTCCAGAACATCATCACAGGAAAGCGCCCTGATCTTGTGCTCTCTGGCGTCAATGCCGGTGGAAACCTGGGCGAGGACGTCACCTATTCAGGGACCGTGGCAGCGGCGATGGAGGGGGCTCTTCTGGGCATTCCATCCATCGCGCTCAGCCAGGTGCGGGTCTATGGCGAAAACGTGCGCTGGGGCGCGAGCGAGCATCATGCGGAGGGGGTGATCCGGAAACTCGCGTCAGAGGAATGGCCGCGCAACGTGTTGATCAATGTCAATTTTCCAGACCTGCCGCCGGGGGACGTCGGGCCTGCGGAGATCACCGTTCAGGGCCGCCGCAAGATTGGCGACGCCGTTACCTCCGGACGGGACCCGCGCGGCCACGATTATGTCTGGATCGGCACAGACCGGGACGAGGATCCATCTTTCAAAGGCTCGGACCTGAAGGCAGTCAACGAGGGCCGAATTTCAATCACGCCGCTTTGTCTCGATCTCACTCATCGCCGCAGCATGGCGCAGTTGCGGAAACTGTTCCCATGACGCTGGAGGCGAACCGGATTCGGCTGATCATGGAACTGAGGGGCCAGGGCATCACGGACGCAAAGGTGCTGGGCGCTATCGAACGGGTGCCACGGGAAGTCTTCGTGCCGGATACGTTCAGGGATCAGGCCTACGAAAACATGGCGCTGCCCATCGGCAGCGGCCAGACGATCAGCCAGCCAGCGGTTGTGGCCTTCATGACGCAGGAACTTAAAATCGGCCCCCGGATGAAGGTGCTGGAAATCGGCACCGGCTCGGGATACCAGGCGGTTGTCCTCGCGAAACTCTGCCGGCGTCTTTACACGATCGAACGTCACCGGGAGTTGTTGCTGGAGGCGGAAAAGAAGTTCCGGGAACTCCGGGTCAACAATATTACGACCAAGGTCGGCGACGGTACGAAAGGTTGGCCCGAACAGGCGCCGTTCGACCGCATTATTGTGACGGCGGCCGCGACGCGTGATGTGCCGCACGCTCTGCTGGAGCAACTCGCGCCCGATGGTGTGATGATCGCGCCCATGGGCGACACCGCGCGGGATCAGCATCTTTACCGGTTCAGCTTCGATGACGAAGGCAATCTCAAGCGCGAGAAAATGTGGCCGGTGCGCTTTGTCCCGCTGATCGGCGACGATACGGGAAAAGCTTCCGGTTGATGTTGCCGGTGAGCGAACCTAGTTTGTCGGTCATGAGTCGAAACTTGCTCGCATACCGACGGTTCGGGGTTGTCATGGGGCTTATGCTCGTTCTGGCGGCGTGCGGACAGCGTGTCGGCTATGCTCCCGTGATTAACGGTGCAACGGGCGAGCGTGTGGGCAATACGCCGGCCCCGGTCAACCTGCCGGGCTCTGTCACCGTGCAGCGCGGAGATTCTCTGTATAAGATTTCACGCCGATACAATGTGCGGCTCCGGGCGTTGATCGACGCGAATAATCTCAGCCCCCCGTATACGATATTCCCTGGTCAAAAACTGAGTATGCCCGCGACCGGGGGACATATCGTCGTCCGCGGCGATACGATCTATCAGATCGCCCAGCGCTACGGGGTGGAGCCGGGGGCGATTGTCCGTCTGAACAAAATTTCGCCGCCCTATCGGCTGGAGGTCGGACAACGGCTCGTGCTGCCTGGCGCAACCTCCGCCTCCGCCGCCCCCGTCACCGGACAGACAGCCGCCAGAGAAGTCAGCAGCGCTGCACCTTCCGATGCGCAGTCGGCGCCGCCGAGACCGGCCACCCGCGCGACCCGGTCCCGGTCGGTATCGGCGCCGCCCCCCCGCCGGGTGCTGCCGGAGAAGCGGGTAGAGGCGAAACGGGGACCGTCTACATCCCGGCTGGTGACGCCGCCGCCCAGTAGTGGCGGGTTCATATGGCCCGTAAACGGCCGCGTTCTGTCACGGTTCGGCGCGCTTGGGAAAGGTCTCCAGAATGACGGCATCAATATTCAGGTGCCGCGCGGAACCCCCGTCCGGGCCGTGCAGAACGGCGTGGTCGCCTATTCCGGCAATGAATTGCGGGGTTTCGGCAATCTTCTGCTGATCAAGCATTCGGGCGGCTGGATCTCGGCCTATGCCCATAACGACCAGCTGCTGGTCAAGACCGGCGACCGGGTGGGGCGCGGGCAGGTGATATCAAAGGTCGGCAGTACGGGAAGCGTCGACAAGCCGCAGCTTCATTTCGAATTACGGCGTCAGAACCGGGCCGTCGACCCCGAACGATATCTTGGCAGACAGACAGCCCGCCTGGAGCAATAGCATTCCGAGATAGCGGACGGCGTCAGTCCAGCTGTTTTTTCTGGCGGCCGGCAAGGTCCTGGATGTATTGCCAGGCGACGCGTCCTGAGCGTGCGCCGCGGGTCATGGACCATTCGATCGCTTCTGCCCGCAGGGTCTTCTGATCGATATCGAGACCGTAGCGCGCGACATAGCCGTCGAGCATTTCGAAAAACGTGTCCTGATCGCAGTTATGAAACCCGAGCCAGAGCCCGAAGCGGTCGGACAGGGATACTTTTTCCTCGACCGCTTCTGCCGGATTTATGCCGGTCGATCTCTCGTTTTCGATCATGTCGCGCGGCATCAGGTGACGCCGGTTCGATGTGGCGTAGAAGAGCACATTCTTCGGGCGTCCTTCGATGCCGCCTTCGAGCATGGCTTTGAGAGACTTGTAGGTGGTGTCGTCCGCATCGAAGGACAGGTCGTCGCAGAATAATATGAACCGGCGCGGACTTCCGCGCAGCACGGCGAGCAGACGGGGCAGGGAGGACAGGTCCTCCCGGTGGATTTCGACCAGTACCAGCCTGCCCCCGGTTTCCGCGGCGATCGTGCCATGAACGGCTTTTACCAGAGAGCTTTTGCCCATTCCCCGGGCGCCCCATAGCAGGGCGTTATTTGCGGGATACCCCCCCGCAAAGCGGCGCGTATTGTCGAGAAGGGTGTCGCGGGACCGGTCAATGCCGATCAGTTGTTCGATATCGAGACGGTTTATCTCGGCGACGGGCTCCAGCCGGGCGGTCTCCGCATGCCATGTGAAGGCGTCTGTGTCGGCCGGAATATCGGTGGTGGAGGCTTTCGGTGCAATTCTGTCCAGCGCATCGGCAATGCGGGTCAGCAACGCGGTCGTATCGCTATCAGTCATATCGATGAACATTCCGGCTGGAAAACGGCGCGCGACACTATCACATAGGCCTGATCGGTCAATTGGCCGCGGCTGTGAACGCGTAAACGGTTGCAAGCTGTTGGGGGACCGTTATATTCCCGCAACTTTCAGTCAATGGGGATAAAATCATGTTTGTTTCACCGGCTTGGGCGCAAGGCGCCGGCGGGGGAGGTCTCGACGGCCTCGGTGGCCTGCTTCCGCTCGTTCTTATCTTCGTCGTTTTCTATTTTCTTCTGATCCGTCCTCAGCAGAAGAAGGCCAAGGAACACCGCGAAGTTCTGGCCAACCTGCGTCGCGGCGACAGGATCGTTACGAATGGCGGTCTGCTCGGCACGATCACGCGAGTCCCCAATGACACCGAGTTGATGGTCGAAATCGCCGACGGCGTCAAAGTGCGCGTCCTTCGCGGAATGGTGGCCGAAAGCCTCAGCAAGTCCGATCCGGCGCCCGCGAAGTCGAAAGACAAGGGTAAAGACAGCGATCAGGACGATTCCGATTACGACGAAGACGGCCCCGATCAGGATCAGCCGGAAAACGAAGCGGAAGCAAACGAAGATTCTGAAAAGAAATCCTGATAGTTTCCCCTTTTATCTGACCAACAACCGGTAAGCATTCTCGCGCATGGTTTATTTCGCCAAGTGGAAAATCGTCCTCGTCGCCATTGTCACGGTTCTGGGGATCGCCTCCGCGTTTCCCAATTTCCTGTCAGAAGAGGATGCGGCAGCGCTGCCGGGGTTCCTGCCCAATAAGCAGATCAATCTGGGGCTCGACCTCCAGGGCGGCTCGCATCTGCTGCTTGAGGTCGATGTCGCGGCGGTACAGTCCCAGCGCCTTGAGGGACTCGTCGATGCCGTACGTGACGGCATGCGGCGTGGAACGCCGCGTATCGGCTATCGGCGACTGGGCGTTCGCGGCGAATGTATCGGTTTCGATCTGCTGAGGGACGAGGACATGTCCCGTGCGCGCGAGATCGTGCGGGCGCTTGATACCAACACGTTCGACCCGCAGCTTGAAATCAATACCGACGGGTTGATCGTCACAGTCTGCCCGACCGTGACGGGGCAACGGGAGATTCTGTCGTCTGCGGTTCAGCAGTCGATCGAGATCGTCCGCCGCCGTATCGATGAGCTCGGCACGCGCGAGCCGACGATTCAGCGTCAGGGGTCCGATCGGATCCTCGTACAGGTACCGGGCCTCGACGACCCGGAGCGGCTGAAAGAGCTGATCGGCACGACGGCGAAAATGACCTTCCACCTTGTCGATCAGACAAATTCGGCGGCTGCGAGCTGCGGGCCGGGCCTACGCCGCCCGCCGGGGACGGTGTGCCTGCCGTCACAGGACGAAATGGATGCCGGCAACAATCCGATCATGTATCTGGTCAAGCGGCGGATCATGGTGGATGGCGAAAACCTCGTCGACGCGCAGGCGACGTTCCAGGATGGCCAGGCGGTTGTGTCCTTCCGGTTCGATTCGGTCGGCGCGCGGCGTTTCGGCGATGTCACACGTGAAAATGTAGGCCAGCCTTTCGCCATCGTGCTTGATCAAAAGGTCATTTCAGCGCCCGTCATCCGGGAGCCCATTCTGGGCGGCAATGGCGTTATTTCAGGCAACTTCACCATTAATTCCGCACAGGATCTGGCGTTGCTGCTGCGTGCAGGTGCTTTGCCCGCGCCGTTGACAGTGCTTGAAGAGCGCACGGTCGGTGCCGAACTTGGCGCGGATTCCATCGCGGCCGGCGAGTTCGCCAGCGTGCTGGCAATCGTGCTGGTTATTATTTTCATGGCGGCGGCCTATGGCCTGTTCGGCTTCATGGCCGATGTCGCGCTGATCCTGAATATCGTGCTGATCGCGGCCGTCCTGTCGATGCTGCAGGCAACGCTTACATTGCCCGGCATTGCGGGCATCGTACTGACCATCGGCATGGCGGTGGACGCGAACGTGCTGATATTCGAACGAATACGGGAAGAAGCGCGGAACGGCCGAACCCCGATATCCGCCGTCGATGCCGGGTATTCGCGGGCGCTGACCACGATCATCGATGCGAATATCACGACCCTTATCGCCGCGGTGCTTCTGTTCCAGTTCGGATCGGGCCCGATCAAGGGCTTCGCGGTCACCCTAGGGGTAGGGCTGCTGACGTCCATGTTCACCGCGATCATGGTGACGCGGATGCTGGTCGTCCTCTGGCTGCACCGCCGCCGCCCCAAGAAATTGCCGTTGTAGGGAATAAACAGATGCGCCTTATCAGCTTTGTCCCGACCAACACGAATATCAATTTCATCCGGTTCCGCAAGCTTGCGGCGATCTTTTCGCTGTTTCTGTGCGTTGCCTCGGCGGGCCTGTTTTTTACCAAGGGCCTAAATTTCGGTATCGATTTCCGTGGCGGTATTCTGATCGAAGTCAGAACCGAGGGCCCGGCAGATATCAGCAAGCTGCGGTCCAGTCTCAGCGGGCTTGGACTGGGTGAGATCCAGCTTCAGGAATTCGGTCAGCCGTCCGACGTCCTTATCCGGATCGAACGTCAGCCGGGTGGCGAAAAGGCCCAGCTTGTCGCCGTGGAAAAGGCCAAGGGGGCGCTTGGCGATCAGGTGGATTATCGCAGAACGGAGTTTGTCGGACCGAAAGTCGGCGGGGAACTGATCGAGGCGGGGATCACCGCGGTGCTTCTCGCCCTCGGCGCGATGCTTGTCTACATCTGGTTCCGGTTCGAATGGCAGTTCGGTGTCGGCGCGGTCGTCGCACTGTTGCATGACGTGGTGCTGACGATCGGCATATTTGCGCTGCTGGGGCTTGAATTCAACCTGTCGACCGTCGCGGCGATTCTGACGATCGCCGGCTATTCCATCAACGATACCGTGGTCGTGTATGACCGGGTGCGGGAGAATCTGCGAAAATACAAGCAGATGCCGCTCGGGGAGCTGCTGAACCTGTCGATCAACGGCACGCTGTCGCGCACGCTGCTGACCAGTTTCACGACACTCCTGGCGCTGTTGGCGCTGTATTTCTTCGGGGGCGAAGTGCTTGCCGGGTTCAGCTTCGCCATGATCTGGGGCGTGGTTGTCGGCACCTATTCGTCGATCTTCATCGCGGTGCCGCTGCTTGTGTATATGAATCTGCGTCGCACGGGTCTTATCGTCGGCGATACGGATGGCGACGACGCCGCCGACGCTGGGAAAACCACCGGCTGATCAATGGCGGATATCACGCCGCCGGTTCCGCAGGGCCGTCAGCTGATCCAGGGATATGGTGGAGGCGGTTTTCGTATCGCGGGCGTCGCTCACAGATCTTCCGTGATCGTATTTCACGATCAGACGCTGCCGTGGCAGACGACCTCCTTTGACGATCTCTCGGTAGCCGCCCTCGCGCCGCTTATGGTTGAGGATATCGGCGTGGAAGTGCTGTTGATCGGCTGCGGCGCCCGCATGGGCATGCCAAGGGCCGATATCCGGGAGGCACTCAAGGCATTTTCCATTGTGCCGGAATGGATGGATACCGGCGCCGCCTGCCGCACTTTCAATGTACTGCTTGCAGAAGACCGTGCGGTTGCCGCCGCCCTGATTGCCGTTGAATAGCGGTATTTGCGGCCCGGTAGCCCAAACGAAAAAGGGGGCCTCTTTGAGGCCCCCTTCACACGTGATAAGACGAATAAGACGATGTCCGTCAGAAGAGGTTCTGGGCCGCGACCATCGCATAGAGCATCGGGATAGACAGCATTGTGTTTGTCCGGGAGAACAGCATTGCGGTACGCCCCGCTTTTGCTTTCTCGTCAGCTTCAACCTGAACGATGCCCAGAGCCTTTTTCTGATTCGGCCAGATGATGAACCAGACATTGAACCACATGATCGTCCCGAGCCACATGCCGATGCCGATTGCGGTGTGTTTCGGCACGCCGTCCGTCAGGCCGATTGTGATTGCGTCTGCGATATAGCCGTTGAGATAGGCGAGGATAAGGCCGGTGATCAGCGTGGACATGGCGCCCCAGCGGAACCAGAAAAGGGCCGCCGGTGCGATCACACCGGTGATAGCTGGCTTCTGTTCATCCGGAATTTTGCCCATATTCGGAATCTGGACGAAATTGAAATACCAGAGAATACCAATCCACATGACGCCGCTGAGGACATGGAGCCACCGGAAGAGGAATGCCCACCAGTTTTTATCCAGCGCCAGACCGGCGTCGTACTTAATCATTAAAAAAGCGACCAGCACCACGGCAAGTACGATGCCCGCAATTATCGTACTGGTTAGATCAGATAAAATTTTCGCCATTTTCAGATTCCCTCCATTTTTTCTAGCAATTGGATGCTAGCGGTAATGAATTGCTGGTTCAACGCTGCTCAGGACAGGAAGGCCGAGCTTGAATTTTATCCGCGTTTCCGAAGAATCTGTCACAGTTTCAAGCGGTTAATGAATGAAGGCCTTCTTCAACAGGCGATTGGCTATGGTACGCGAATCGGCCGGTCGGGACAGAAAATCCTAATCTTTGCGTTCAGCACGCGCATTCCGGATGGATTCAAGGGCATGGCTGGCGGCTTTAAAGCCCGACCTGACGCTGCCTTCGATGGTGGCGGGAAGTCCCGTGTCGGTCCAGTCGCCTGCTAGGAACAGATTCCTGATACTGGTATCCGTGGATACCCGGGAATTTACCTGCGCGGGTGTCTGCGCAAAAGTGGCCCGTCGTTCCTTGATGATCCGCCATGCCGGCATGCGTCCGGCAGAACTGCCGATGACCTTTGCGACCTCCATCCAGAGCAGGTTGGCAATTTCCCAGTTGGGCTTTTCTGCCAGCGCGTCTCCTGCACTGATGGTCAGTGAGAGGATATTGTCGCGCACGAATATCCAGTGCGTTTCGCCGCCGATCAGGCCGATAAAGGGCGCTTCCCAGGGCAGGCTGACCGGCTTTTCCAGTCTGTAATGCGCATTGACGATCGCGCGCGACTCCGTCGGCGCCGAGGCTTCCGGCCAGATGTCGTTGCAGATATCCGGGGGCACGGCGAGTACAACCGCGTCGTCCGGTGCGAGGCGGAGCATGCCTTCCGGGAAATACAACGCGGTGATTTTATGATCCGCCCAACGGAGACCGCGAAGCCGCGCCTTGAAACGGATTTCGGCATTCTGTTCGCGGAGGAATTTAATGGCGGGATTCACAAGCGCAGCCGACAGGCCCTTGTGAAAAAACCAGGGCCGGCATGCCTCTTCGCCCTTCATGAAGGTCTCGCGCATGACGATCCACATGAGATGCGCGGACGCTTCGCTCGCATCGGTATTGAGGGCCGCCTGGCAGAGGGGTTGCCACAGGGTTTCATACAGAACGGAGTCCTTGCCGACGGCATCCAGGACGGTGTCCGTCTTGCCGGCGCGGTTCAGCCGGTAGATCTGTCTGAGATATTCGCCGGGGGCGGTGCCGGGGATGCGTCTGTCCTTCGAGAAAATCCAGGTCGGCAGAAGACCGCCGCCGGGTCGCACACGCCAGCGGTCGCCCGTGGAGATATCCATGAAGGGAAAAGCGGCCGGCGCTATCTCCCGGATCATTTCGTCTGCGCCGATATCCGACAGATAGGCCCGTGTCGACTCGTTGGCTCCGAGCAGAAGGTGATTACCGTTGTCGATTACGCAGCCGAGGCTTTCGTCATGGAACGACCGCGCGCGGCCGCCCGCGTGGCCCGCCGCTTCATACAGCGCGACATCGACGCCGGAGATCGCCGCGCGGGTCGCGCAGGCGAGTCCGGAAATGCCGGCTCCTATGACGTGAACGGTAGACAACAGCGTTGTTCCAATTTGAACGGCGGCGGCGAACTTCTCACGACCGGCCCCGTAAACGCAAGAAAAGCCTCAACGAGATCATAACCTTGTCGATCCCGGTGAGGCGGGCGCCGGATGACGCCGGATCCCGGTCCTGAAGCCTGGCAATCTGACGGAGCGTTTCGATGCGATGTCGGAGAAGCATTTTGCGCAGGGCAGGCGAAGCGATACGGGTGCCGAGGGCGTCTGCGCGGTTTATCGCTTCGGATGCGCGCGCGAGCAGGTCGCGATAGACAGGCAGCACTTCCGGCCATGATACGGATTTCCGGTCCAGACGATGTTGTTTCAGCAGGTCTCCGGGCAGCAGCGACGGCGCGTGCGGCGCGGCGAACACGATCTCGACAAGAAACCGCGCGACGAGCAAGGCCTCCGCCCGGGATTCTGCCGCCGCATCGTCGCAGATACGCGCCAGTGCGGCGCCGATCGAGGCACCGCCGAACTGGCCCAGGGTCATCAGTTCGCTGACGCGGTAAATTTCTGTCCCGCTGCCGATTTTCTGTCGCGCCTGGTCTATGCGTGCGGCACATGTCTTTAGGTCCTCGCCGAGAGTGGCGTTATCGCCGCCGGTCAATGCCGTCCTGAACGCGTCCAGTCTGGCGTCGGCATCCTTGTCGGAGAATGTGCCCTGCGGGGGCACGAGCTCTGCAATCAGGTTCATGCGTAGCATCATAGACGTGGCGCTGTACGACTCGAAACGGCGTCCTTAGACTACGGTCAATATGTCGCCAGAATCCCCATCTCTCAGCAACGTTGAATACTGCGCCGGTCAGGTCCGGGAATATGATTATCACCGGTATTTTTCGGCGACGTTTGCGCCTCCGGATATCCGGCGGGGCCTGATCGCGCTATACGCCTTCAATCTGGAGATCGCGTCGGTTCGTGAGCGGGTGAGCGAGGCGTTGCTGGGGCAGATGCGCCTGCAGTGGTGGCGCGACACAATCGACGAAATGTACGGCGGCTCTGTGCGGAACCATGCGGTTGTCGCCGAGATCGCCTGGGCGATCCAGACATTCGATCTGCCGCGCGAGGATTTCGGGCGCATGATCGATGCGCGGATGTTCGATCTGGAAGACGCACCGCCCGAAGACAGCGCGGCGTTGGTGACATACGCCGCCGCCACGTCGGGCCAGCTTGCGGCAACGGCTGCGCGAATCTGCGGGGAATCCGGCTTCGTCGCCGATGCGGAGACGGTCGGTTCCGGCTGGGGGATGACCGGCCTGCTCAGGGCGCTGCCGTTCCATGCGGCCCAAAGCCGGGTGTATCTGCCCGGGGATATCCTGCGGGACTACAATCTTTCGCCGGATGACGTGATCGAAAGGCGAAATGAACGGGCCATGAGAGACGCGATCGCTGCGACTGCCGCCCTGATCGGGCGTTCAGGAACTCGGCCAATCGACGTCCCGGGGCCGGTCAGGCCCGCCATTGCCTATGCGGCTGTTTCGGCGCTGTATCTGCGAAAGCTGGAGCGGGCGGGCTTCGACGTATACGCCGACGGGCTGGAACCGTCGCGTTTCCGGGGACAGGTCGCGATCATACGCAGCAGAATGACCGGAAAGGTTTGACCGACAGGCAATCTATTCCGCAGCAAGAGACCCGCTTTGCCAAGCCCCGAGATCGGCCAATGCGCGGTCCGTATAGGCTTTCTTGCGCTCGCGACCTTTGACCCTGAACCCGAGCGGCGGCACCAGACCGAAATTGACGTTCATCGGCTGAAAGGTCTCGTCGTCGGCGCCGCCGGTGATGTGGTCGATCAGCGCGCCGAGCGCTGTCGTTACAGGCGGCGGGGTGAAGGTTTCGCCGAGTGCTTCCGCCGCCGCAAATCGTCCGGCAAGCAGTCCTATCGCGGCGCTTTCGACATAGCCCTCGACACCCGTGATCTGCCCGGCAAACCGGATACGGGGCATGGCCTTCAGCCGCAGTTCACGGTCGAGCAGGCGGGGCGAGTTCAGGAAGGTATTGCGATGAATGCCGCCAAGCCGGGCGAATGATGCGTTTTCCAGCCCCGGTATCATGCCGAATACCCGGGCCTGCTCGCCATATTTCAGCTTCGTCTGGAAGCCTACCAGATTGTACAGCGTGCCGAGCGTGTTGTCCTGGCGCAGCTGAACGACCGCATAGGCCTTGCCGCCGGTATGCGGATTGGTCAGGCCGACCGGCTTCATCGGTCCGTAGCGGAGCGTATCCTCGCCGCGCGATGCCATGACCTCTATCGGCAGGCAGCCCTCGAAATACGGGGTGTTCTGCTCCCATTCCTTGAACTCGGTCTTTTCCGCTGTGTCGAGTGCGGCGAGAAAGGCCAGGTACTGTTCCTTGTCCATCGGGCAGTTGATGTAATCCTTGCCCGTACCGCCGGGACCGGGCTTGTCGTAGCGCGACTGATACCAGGCTTTCTCCATATCGATGGAGTCTGTGTAGACGATCGGCGCAATGGCATCGAAGAAGGCGAGGGCGTCTTCACCGGTCAGCTCGCCTATCGCCTCCGCCAGCGGGGCCGAAGTGAGCGGACCCGTCGCGATGATGACGTTTTCCCAGTCTTCCGGCGGCAGGCCTTCTATTTCCCCGCGCTCAACGCTTATCAGTGGCGCATCGTTGAGCGTTTTCGTGACGGCAGCGGCAAATTCATCGCGGTCGACGGCGAGCGCGCCGCCGGCCGGAACCTTGTTCGCATCCGCCATGGCCAGAATCAGCGAGCCGCAGCGCCGCATTTCCTCGTGCAGCAGGCCGACCGCGTTATATTCCGCATCGTCCGACCGGAAGGAATTGGAACAGACCAGTTCGGCGAGTTTGTCGGTCTGATGGGCGTCGGTTGTCCGGTCGGGGCGCATTTCGTGGATGATGACCCTCTGGCCGGACTTTGCGATCTGCCAGGCGGCCTCCGAGCCTGAGAGGCCGCCGCCGATGATATGAACGGTCTTTTGCGCCGGCATCAGGACAGCTTTTTCTCGACCATGTCGCAAAGCTTGCGCAACATGGGATCGTGGAGGCCGAGCTCTTCAAGGTGCTGCGTCGTATTGAACAGGTAATCGGTGCAGGGCCCCAGATGACCGCAGCCCTGGGCGATATGCCGGGCCATGTCTTCAAGCGACTGCTTGCCCGCGTAATTTTCGGATTCCCGGTTTGCGACGAAGGTAATCGCCTTGACCGTTCCTGCCGCCGTGCGGACCGTGCCCCATTTGGCAAAATAGGTTTCGCCCGTCATTTCGCGCATGAAGACGCTGGTAAGTTCTTCTTCGGCCCGTTCGCGTTTCACGCCGAGGACGATTCCGTTGCACGATCCGCCGGTGTCAAGTGCCAGCATCATGCCGGGGGCGTCCGGCGATCCGCGGCCGATCGTCGACCAGGAACAGAACCGCCGGTGATAGCCAAACAGCCGGCCGATGCGCTTTTCGTCGAAGTCGAAGGCGGGATTCCAGATCAGCGAGCCGTAACCGAAGACCCAGATCATATCCCCGGGCGGCGCCGAGGCGATCATTTCATCGCGCTTTGCAAGTCGGAATTCCGGGGTGTTTCGCTTCATCACGCCTTCGAGACCGGCGTCGATGATCATTTGGTCATGCCGCCCGTTGAGAAAGTCCTCTTTGGAAAGCTGGCGTCCCTGAATGGCGAGTGGCTTCTTCAATTGATTAACCGGTTCATAAGTTTAGTGCGTGAAAATGCCTCATTCGGGCCGCGGGGTCGAGGGAGTCCTGAGAATATTCCCCGGATCAGGCGGATTTTCGCGAATTGCTGCCCGGTGCGAGACCGAGATAGGGCGCGAGATACCGGCCGGTCACACTGCGCTCGATCGCGGCGACGTCCTCGGGGCGGCCCTCGGCGACGATCTCGCCGCCGCCGTCGCCCCCTTCGGGACCGAGATCGATGACCCAGTCGGCCGTTTTGATGACGTCGAGGTTATGCTCGATGACGATCACACTGTTCCCCTGATCGACCAAGGCCTGCAGTACTTCCAGCAGTTTCCGGATATCGTCGAAATGGAGGCCGGTCGTGGGTTCGTCAAGGATATAGACGGTTTTGCCGGTCGCCCGTTTGGACAGTTCCTTGGACAGCTTGACCCGCTGCGCTTCGCCACCGGACAGCGTATTGGCCTGCTGGCCGATCTTTACATAGCCAAGGCCGACGCGCAGCAACATTTCGAGCTTGTCGCGGATCGAGGGGACGGCGGTGAAGAACTCCACACCTTCCTCAACCGTCATATCAAGAATATCCGCTATTGATTTGTTTCTGAATAATACTTCCAGTGTTTCTCGATTGTAGCGTTTGCCCTTGCAGACATCGCACTGGACGTAGACGTCCGCGAGGAAGTGCATTTCGATCTTGATGACGCCGTCGCCCTGGCAGGCTTCGCAGCGGCCGCCTTTGACGTTGAACGAAAAGCGCCCCGGCTTGTAGCCCCGGGCCTTCGATTCCGGCAGACCGGCGAACCAGTCGCGTATCGGCGTAAACGTGCCGGTATAGGTCGCGGGGTTCGACCGGGGCGTGCGGCCGATGGGCGACTGGTCGATATCGACAACCTTGTCGACGAATTCGAGGCCGCTGATATCCCTGTGCTCGCCCGGGATAACGCGGGCGTTGTTGAGGCGCCGCGCCATGGCCTTGTAGAGCGTCTCGATAATCAGACTGGACTTGCCGCCGCCGGAAACGCCGCTGACGCAGGTCAGGACACCGAGAGGGACGTCGACGGATACGTCTTTCAGATTATTGGCATTTGCCCCGGTGATGCGAAGACGGCGTTTCTTGTCAAACTTCCGGCGTTTTGCCGGGACATCGATCTGAAGATCGCCGCGCAGGTACTTGGCGGTCAGGCTGCGCTTCGAGCGCAGGACCGCTGCCGGCGTACCGGATGCAACGACCTCACCACCATGCACACCGGCACCGACACCCATATCGATGAGATAATCGGCCGATCTGATGGCTTCCTCGTCATGTTCGACCACCAGCACCGTATTGCCGATATCCCGGAGATGACGCAGGGTTTCAAGAAGGCGGGCATTGTCGCGCTGATGGAGCCCGATTGACGGCTCGTCGAGCACGTAGAGCACGCCGGTGAGGCCCGAGCCGATTTGCGAGGCGAGCCGGATACGCTGGCTTTCGCCACCCGACAGGGTGCCGGACGTCCGCGACAGGGTCAGGTAATCGAGCCCGACATTGTGCAGAAAGCCCAGGCGTTCGTTGATTTCCTTCAGGATGCCTTTCGCGATCTCGTTCTGCTTGTCGGTCAGGCATTTCGATACGCCGGCGAACCATTTATGGGCGCCGCCAATGGAGTATTCGGTGATATCGCTGATGTGCTTTTCATCGATCTTGACCGCCAGCGCTTCGGGTTTGAGCCGCGCGCCTTCGCAGACCTCGCATTGGGAGACCGCCTGGTACTTGCCCAGTTCCTCCCGCGTCCAGCTTGAATCCGTCTCGCGGAAACGCCGTTCCATATTGGGCATCACGCCTTCGAAAGGCCGGTCTATGGTGTAGGACCGCTTTTCGTCGGCATAGATCATCTTCACGGCCTTGTTGCCGGAACCGTGCAGGATGACCTGCTGCGCCTTTTCCGGCAGGTCCCTGAAGGGCGTATTGATCGAAAATTTGAAGGCACGGGCCAGTGAATCGAGCGTCTGGTCGTAATAACTCGACGACGAGTTCGACCATGGCGCAATTGCGCCGTCTTTCAGAGACTTGTCCCGGTCGGGCACGACCAGGTCCGGGTCGAAATACATCTTGGTGCCCAGTCCGTCGCAGGCCGGGCAGGCACCGTGCGGATTGTTGAACGAGAACAGCCGGGGTTCGATTTCGTCAATCGTGAAACCGGAGACCGGACAGGCGAATTTCGCCGAAAACAGCGTGCGCTCACGGGTATCCGCGTTTTCGGCGATCGCAAGGCCATCGGTGAGGCCGAGCGCCGTCTCCAGCGAATCCGCGACGCGGTTGCCCATGTCTGGCCGCACGACGATACGATCCACGACGACCTCGATATCGTGCTTGAAGTTCTTGTCGAGGGCAGGGACATCCTGGATGTCATACATCTCTTCATCCACGCGCACGCGGGTGAAACCTTTTTTCTGCAATTCGGCGAATTCCTTGCGGTATTCGCCCTTGCGGCCGCGGACAATGGGTGCCAGCAGGAACAACCGCGTGCCTTCTTCCATCGCCTCGATGCGGTCGACCATTTGGGAAACGGTCTGGCTCTCGATGGGCAGGCCCGTTGCGGGCGAATAGGGGACGCCGACACGGGCGAACAGCAGGCGCATGTAGTCGTAGATTTCCGTGACCGTGCCGACAGTGGATCTGGGGTTTCTGGACGTGGTTTTCTGTTCGATGGAAATCGCCGGGGACAGCCCCTCGATAGAGTCGACGTCGGGTTTTTCCATAAGTTCGAGAAACTGGCGGGCATAGGCCGAAAGACTCTCTACATACCGGCGCTGGCCCTCGGCATAGATGGTGTCGAAGGCGAGCGTCGACTTGCCCGACCCGGACAGGCCGGTGACAACCACCAGCGAATCCCGGGGGATATCGACGTCGATATTTTTGAGGTTATGTTCACGGGCACCGCGAACGACGATCTTTGATTGCATCGGTGTAGGTTACGGCCAATAAAGCTGTGTGGATTTCGCGGATAATAAGGTGCGCCCGCGGTCAAAGCGACTCGTTAAGCCGCGCCGGGCAAAGGAATTGTGGATCAAATGAAAAAACTTGCCATTCTCGACGATTATCAGAATGTCGCCATGGAAATGGCCGACTGGTCACCGCTCGACGGAGACGTCGAAATAACGGTTTTTAACGATCATCTGTCGGATGAAGACGCCGTCGCCGAACGCCTGAAACCGTTCGAGATCGTAATGGTCATGCGGGAGCGCACCCCGTTTCCCCGGTCGCTGTTCGAAAAGCTCCCGAATCTTGAACATCTCGTCAGCAGCGGTATGCGGAACCTGTCTGTGGACGTGGATGCTGCGAGCGATAACGGGGTAATCTGCTCCGGCACGCCGTCGCTCGGCTATCCCACGGCGGAACTGACCTGGGGGCTGATCCACTCTCTTGCGCGGCATGTGCCGTTCGAGGACCGCGAAACACGGGCCGGTGCCTGGCAGAAGACCGTCGGTATCGGCCTGCGGGACAAGGTGCTAGGCGTCATGGGGCTCGGCCGGATCGGCGTCGATGTGGCGCGGGTCGGCATTGCAACGGGCATGCAGGTAATCGCCTGGTCCGAGAACCTGACGCAGGACAAATGCGACGAAGTCGGTGCGCGCCTGGTGACAAAGGAAGAGCTGCTGGCGCAGTCTGATTTCCTGACGATCCATCTGTTGCTCAGCGACCGCACGCGCGGCCTGATTCAGGCAGACGATCTCGCCCGGATGAAACCGACCGCGTATATCATCAATACGTCACGTGGCCCGATTATCGACGAGCCTGCGCTGATTGACGCGCTGCAGAACCGCCGGATCGGCGGCGCAGGGATTGACGTGTTCGAGGTCGAACCCTTACCGCTGGATCATCCGCTGCGGGATATGCCCAACATGGTGATCATGCCGCATCTCGGTTACGTGACCGTCGAAAACTATCAGAACTGGTATGGCGGCACGGTGGAAAACATCCGTTCGTGGCTGGACGGAAAAACGATCAACCAGATGTCCGGGCGCAATCCAACGACGCCCGGATAATCGACCGCCCCAAACAGGCTGCCCTTACGAATCGCACGCGCGGATCGGGGCAGGGAACCGGCTGTTACAGGGTGTTTGCGCGCTGCCTAGGCGCTGGCGTCATGCGGCCAGTGCGCTATGATGGCGCAAATCAATTCAGGATCACGGGAGCAGGGCATGGCCGGCAGCGTCAACAAGGTAATTCTCATCGGCAATCTTGGCCGCGATCCGGAAGTGCGGCATACGAATGACGGTCGGCCGATCGTTAATCTGTCGGTCGCGACGTCCGAAACCTGGCGGGACCGGACCAGTGGCGAACGCCGCGAGAAGACCGAATGGCACCGCGTCGTGATCTTCGACGAGAAGATCTGCGAGGTCGCGCAGAAATATCTTACCAAGGGCTCGACCGTTTACCTGGAAGGCTCGCTGCAGACCCGCAAATGGACCGACCAGCAGGGTGTCGAGAAATACACCACCGAGGTGGTGTTGCAGCGCTTCAGCGGTAAACTCACGATGCTTGGCTCCCGGAGCGGCGGCAGCGGCGGCGGAGGAGATTATGGCGGCGGGGATTACGGCGGAGGCTCCGGTGGCGGCGACGATTTCGGCGGCGGCGGGCCTTCCGGTGGGGACCTCGACGACGAAATTCCCTTCTAGGACCGGAACCTGTCATGCCTCTCCTTCGGCGCGCCTTGTGGATGGCGGCGAAACGCGCCGCGGCCGATCCGCGGGTGCAGGCCAAGGCGCGGGAGGTTCTTGAGGACGAGGTCGTGCCGCGGGTCCGGGTGGCGGTCGACGCCGCCCGGCCGGAAATCCGCCGCGCTCGCGAAAATGTCGAACGCGCCGGTAACAGGATAAAAAAGTCGGTTTCGGAGAGTCCGGCGACACAGCGGGCGCGCGATTTTCTGAACGGAACGAAGCCGCCGTCCGAATAGTTCTGCGAGGGTATTCTGCGAATCATTTTTGGAGTGATTACAGCACTTTAGCGGCTTGTCTTCGATTCCGGATTCCTTGTCCGAATCGCCCGAAAAGGTTACAATTCCGCGGAATTTTGCGGTGATCCTTGCTTCGCTGCATCCCCCCATCGAAAGGCCTGTTTCTTGGCTGAAACACCGGCAGAACCACCGCCCCTCGACCGCGATATCGGACAGATTTCGATCGAGAACGAGATGCGGAAATCGTATCTCGATTACGCCATGAGCGTGATCGTGAGCCGGGCGCTGCCGGACGTGCGCGACGGACTGAAACCCGTTCATCGCCGCATCATGCATGTGATGAACGAAAGCAATTACGACTGGAACCGCCCCTACCGTAAATCGGCCCGCGTGGTCGGTGACGTCATGGGTAAATATCACCCCCATGGCGATCAGGCGATTTACGACGCGATGGTGCGGATGGCGCAGGAATTCTCCATGCGTCTGCCGCTGGTCGACGGTCAGGGCAATTTCGGCTCCATGGACGGCGATCCGCCGGCAGCCATGCGGTATACCGAGGTCCGGCTGGAGCGGGTCGGCCGCGAGTTACTGGACGATATCGACAAGGACACGGTCGATTTTCAGCCGAACTATGATGAGACAACCCGCGAACCGAAGGTTCTGCCGGCCAAGTTCCCGAACATCCTGGTCAACGGCGCCGGCGGTATTGCCGTCGGCATGGCGACCAATATACCGCCGCATAACCTGGGCGAGGTTATCGACGCCTGCTGTGCGGTGCTCGATAACCCGGATGTCACGATCGATGAACTGATGGAAGTTATCCCGGGTCCGGACTTTCCGACAGGCGGGATCATCATGGGGCGGCAGGGGCTGACATCCGCGTTCCACACGGGTCGGGGCTCTGTCGTCATGCGCGGACGGGCGGTTGTCGAGGAAATCCGCAAAGACCGTGAAGCGATCATCATCTCGGAAATTCCCTACCAGGTGAATAAGTCCAGGATGATCGAGCGCATTGCGGAGATGGTGCGCGACAAGAAAATCGAAGGCATTTCCGATCTGCGCGACGAATCCGACCGCGACGGCGTGCGGGTCGTGATCGAGATCAAGCGGGATTCGCTGGGCGAGGTGGTGCTCAACCAGCTCTACCGGTATTCGCCGCTGCAGACGAGCTTCGGCGTCAACACGCTGGCGCTGAACAACGGCAAACCGGAACTTCTCAATCTGAAACGCATCCTCGAAGCGTTTATCGAGTTCCGTGAAGACGTAATCCGGCGCCGGACCGAATTCGATCTGAACAAGGCGCGGGACCGGGCGCATGTCTTGGTAGGTCTCGCCATAGCGGTTGCGAATATCGATGACGTGATTGCGCTGATCCGGGCGGCCAAGGATCCTGTCGAAGCCCGGGAAGGGCTGATGGCGCGGGACTGGGCGGCAACGGAGGTTGAATCGCTGATCGAACTGATCGACGATCCGAACCATTCGGTGGTCGACGGCCGTTACCGGCTGTCCGAAGCGCAGGCCCGGGCGATCCTCGAACTGCGGCTACAGCGCCTGACCGGACTCGAACAGGCCAAGATCGCCGAAGAACTGAACGGGCTCGCCACGGAAATCGAGGATTTTCTTGATATTCTGAGGTCGCCGGCGCGTATCCGCAAGATCACGCGCGACGAGATGCAGGCGGTCAAGGAACAGTTCGCAACACCGCGACGGACAACGATCGAGGAATCCGAGCTGGATACCGACATCGAGGACCTGATCCAGCGCGAAGACATGGTCGTGACCGTCAGCCATGGCGGCTACATCAAACGCGTCGCGCTCTCCAGCTATCGTGCGCAGCGGCGCGGCGGCAAGGGCCGGGCAGGAATGTCGACCCGAGACGAGGATTTCGTCAGCAAGGTTTTCGTCTGCAACACCCACACACCGGTGCTCTTCTTTTCGTCCCGCGGCATTGTCTATCGGCTGAAGGTATACCGTCTGCCCGAGGGGAATCCCCAGGCGCGGGGCAAGGCGTTGATCAATCTGCTGCCGCTTGAAGCAGACGAGACGATCACGACTATCATGCCGATGCCCGAAGACGAGTCCAGCTGGAGCGATCTGTTTATCATGTTCGCGACCGCCAGCGGCGGCATCCGCCGGAACCGCCTGTCCGATTTCACGAATATCATGGCCAACGGCAAGATCGCCATGAAACTGGATGAAGGCGACGAACTGATCGGCGTACAGACCTGTACCGAGGCCCAGGACATTATGCTGGCCGCCGATAGCGGCAAGTGCATCCGGTTCCCGGTGACCGAGGTGCGCATTTTCTCCGGCAGGACGTCTACCGGCGTTCGCGGGATACGGCTGGCCGAGAGCCAGAAGATCGTATCGATGACAATGATCGATCACGTCGACCTCGAGACCGATGTCCGCGATGCCTATCTTCGTATGTCCAAGGCGCGCAGGCGGATGCCGGATGACGAGGACGAGAGCATCCAGGAAGTGGCAGAGACGCCTGACGAGGCGGGCGAGGAAACCGCCAGTGCGCATATCACGCTGACCGATGAAGAATACGAAGCGTTGGCCGAGAAGGAACAGTTTATCCTGACGGTCACCGAAAACGGCTACGGCAAACGCACATCGGCCTTCGAATACCGGACAACCCGGCGTGGCGGGCAGGGCGTGGTCAATATTGCGACCGAGGGGCGGAATGGCGGCGTCGCGGCTTCTTTCCCCGTGGAAGATGGCGACCAGGTGATGCTGGTGACCGATGGGGGCAAGATTATCCGCAGCCCGGTTGCTGATATTCGTATCGCTGGTCGGTCTACGCAGGGCGTGACGATTTTCCATACGGCAGATGACGAAAAAGTCGTCTCCGTCGCCCATCTGAAGGAAGCTGACGAACCGGAAGCATCCGACGGCGATGATGTCGTATCCGGCGTCGCTGACACGGCTTCCGAAAGTGCTGAAGATGCCGGAACAGTTGCAGATGCGCCCGAAGCCGGGGACGATCCTTCCGGTGAAGTGGACGACAAGCCCGGAGACGCGTAAAAAGCCTCTATTGGCACACAGCGTTACGGACTGTTCACATGACGGCACAAAAGATCGGGATTTACCCCGGCACATTCGATCCGATCACCAACGGACATACCGATATCATCGGCAGGGCCGCCCGTGTGCTCGACAAGCTTGTCGTCGGCGTGGCGATCAATCCCGGAAAAGGACCGATTTTCACGATTGACGAACGTGTCGAGCTTGTGCGGGAAGAGATCGCCCATCTCGACAATGCCGCTGGTGGCAAGATCGAGGTCAGGCCATTTCAAAGCCTGCTCATCAATTTTGCCCGCGAGGTCGAAGCCACGGTGATTGTGCGCGGCCTGCGGGCAGTGTCGGATTTCGATTATGAATTCCAGATGGCTAGCATGAACGCCAAAATGGCGCCGGATATCGAAACGCTTTGCCTGATGGCGTCAGACAAATATCATTTCATTGCTTCCAGTCTTGTTAAGGAAATCGCAAAACTTAACGGCGATGTAAGCCAGTTCGTATCGCCGCGAATCCGCGAACGGCTCAGCGAACGCCTGAGCGGTTAACGGGATCGGAAAAACCCCGGGATTTTGGACAGGATTCTATTGACCCGCTGGGGGGCACTTCCTATGTTGCGCCACCGCATTCGCGGCATTAGGCGCCCATAGCTCAG
>Ga0255783_10000666_pt1 | contig 39086 bp, 33 predicted proteins | sample 011ome_22_FD_179981 | JGI IMG/M metagenome (GOLD analysis project Ga0255783, IMG submission 179981) | Coastal salt marsh microbial communities from the Groves Creek Marsh, Skidaway Island, Georgia - 011507BT metaG (version 2) | ecosystem: Environmental > Aquatic > Marine > Intertidal zone >... | reverse complement strand
TCCAAACGGCGTAATCCACCACGAAACCCAAATCTTTCTGAACCGCCATTGCACGGACCCAGGTTCGCTTTAGTTGCGTCAGATAATCGTCTAGGTAGTTAGGCTCTACGGCAATCACCGTCATCACAACCTGCTGTTCCGTAGGTTGATAATCTTTATAAATCTCTCCATAGGCGCTCAATGGCAATCCGAGGCAGAGCAATAAGGCAAAGATATGACTATGGAGGGGGCGTCTAGTTAGCATGATTTTTCCTTTCGCCATCCGAAATGGCTATTGTTAGTGCTCAGGGAGTGGGTGTGATGACCCTACTCAAACATAGGCGGCCAAACCACACAACGAATGTTCGATATCGGTTTCTAGGTTTCTATATTTCTAGGTTTCTAGATTTCTAGATTTCTGAAGATCATCAAGAAAGGGGGTGCACGCGTACGGGCAGTTCTGCAATACCTCTTACAAAATTGGAGGCAACCCTTACCGGTTCTCCCACAACTTCTACGCTTTCAAAGCGCTGCATGATCTCTTCCCACAAGACTCGCAATTGCATCTCAGCTAAGCGGTTACCCATGCATCGATGAATACCAAATCCAAAGGATAAATGGTGTCTCGGATTGGCGCGGTCAATCCAAAACCGTTCCGGGTCATCGATCGCCGTCTCATCCCTATTGCCAGATATGTACCACATAACGACCTTGTCCCCTTGCTTGATGCTTTGGCCTTGAAAATTGACATCGCGACTGGCGACTCGGCGCATATGGGTCAATGGCGTCTGCCAACGAATGATTTCCGGGATCATAGAGGGGATGAGCCCTGGATTGGTTTTTAGCTTGTCATATTCCTGAGGGTATTGATTAAGCCCTAGGACGCCTCCGGAGATCGAGTTTCGGGTCGTGTCGTTACCGCCAACAATCAAAAGAATTAAATTCCCTAAATATTCCATCGGATCCATGTCCCGGGTCGCCGGATTATGGGCCATCAAGGTAATCAGATCATTGTGTTCCGCAGGGTCCCAGTTCAAACGCTCCTGCCATAGCGCGGTAAATTCGTTTAAGCATTCCATCAGCCCTTCTCTGCGGGCCTCATCCGGCAAAGTACCGCCGGTGGCGACACTCGAGGTCGCCAAATCTGACCAAGCCGTGAGCTTTCGACGGTCTTCAAATGGAAAATCGAAAATCGTCGCCAACATCTGTGTGGTCAGCTCAATCGAGACTGACTCAACCCAATTAAACTCTTCTCCTACCGGCAGCGCATCCAAGATTGCACCAGCCCTGCCTCGAATTAGTGGCTCTAATTTGGCAAGGTTCATGGGCGCTACAACACCAGTCACTGCCTTCCGCTGTAAATCGTGTTTTGGCGGATCCATTGAAATAAAATTCGGCGCTTGGAAGTCAGCGCTACGATTACCAATGCTAACCCCGCCTTGAGAGGAAAAGTCCTGATGATTTTTGTCCACCGCCATAATGTCGTGAAATCGGGTAACGGACCAATAAGGCCCAAATGGGCTGTCCTCACAGTAATGCACAGGCGCCTCATCTCTTAAACGCTTGAAGACATCTCGAAAGTCGTCCCTTTGGAACATCAATGGATCGGACACGTCTATCTTTTCAATGTCCTCGGATACCGTTGAGGGGGTGTGTATAGCACTCATTTTGCTGCCTCCTTTGATTACTAGGGCATGTGATTACTAGGGCATGCGTACTAACTTGGTGATGGCCACCTAAAACTTTGCCCATCACTGTGACAACAAATGAAAAAGGGTGCAATCCCCTTTAGTCCCAGGCATTTGGACAGGTTTGGAATTGACAATGCTTTTCGAGCACAGTTGAATGCCGTTATTACGAGTATTGAATATCATTAAAAGAGGTGATCTGTGACCGCATCCGAACTATCGACATTACCGCAACATATGGTTTTGCCCGCACGCTTGTCAGATATTAACTCAGACTATATGACCCAGCTGCTGCAGGCGCGAGGATTGCTTGAACAGGACAATACCGTTGTAACCATGGATGAATCTGGGGTTGGCATGACTGCAGGCTATTTCTCGGATATTAAAAAAATTCATTGCCATTTTAAGAATCCTACTGATTGTCCGAGCCACTTCGTCGCCAAAGCTTGGCCAGATTTCGAAATGTTACCGGGCGAGGCCATTAGCGATATGTTTATCAAAGATATCAAGGGGTATATGTTGCCTGAGGATCAGTTTTTTCCTCGACCCAAGGTATTGCTTGCCGATTTTGATGAATCTAGCCGTCATTACGGACTGATCATGGCCGACGTCGATCAGTTTGGCACGCAAAAAGTCCACGAGCATGAACTCAATTTAGACGAGGTACTACAAATGATACCGGGCCTCGTAGAGTGCGCGGTCAGTTGGGAAGGCTGTGACCAGGGCGACAGAGCAACAACGCTTGCTGAATTTGGCGTTAGCCACTGGAGTTCTGCCGAGAACCTTGCGCTGTATAAAGAAATCATGCCAGCAGGCGCCAAACTATTTGATAAAACGCTCTCCCTGGAAACCTCAGATCTAACCGATGGGATATCCTGGCAGGCACATTTTGGGACCGGGGTTTCAGAACTGTTCACTAACAAGCTGGACGCGCATTTTGCGCAAATTGATCCAGCCGCAGGTGCAACCTGCACCTTGAGCCATGGAGATTTGAGGGGTGACAATTTGTTTTTCTGTCCGAAATCCCCCGAGAACCCTCACGGATGGCTCACGATTGATTTTCAGCTCATGTTTAAGGGCCCCGTGCCCTCAGATTTAGCCTACCTTATGAGCAGCGGCAGCGTGTTGCCTGAAGTCTATGCTGCAGAGAACAGAAATCGTATTCTAAAGACCTTTTATGATGAATTTATGCGCAAGACCGAGCGCTATCCCGACTATACCTTTGCTCAGTTTGAGTCAGAATTTGCAGCGATGTGCACCGTCATGTTCATTTATTATGTCGGCATGGGGGGTGCCATATGGCGCGCGGCTGCCTTTGAAAATGCTCAACCTGGTCGAATTGAACTCGGCAGCGAACCCTTCACCACCGACGACTTGACCCCTGATGAACTTCGTAAACGGATGTGGTGGCGCAAGACCATTTGCAACAATCGCGTTCTAATGTCAGACCTAAATTTAATCCCTCTGTGGCAATCTATGCCTGATAATCTCTCGGGCACTGGAGAATGGGTGGAATTGCCACCGCATTTGAACGCACCATAGGGCGGTGTGTTTCAAAGGCTTTGAGATTTCAAATGCGGATGAATACCCTCAGCCTCGTCCAGCGGCGCAGGCACCTACCGCTGGACGCTGGCTCGGATCACTCGACACGCTAGCTACCACCATTAATCGTTATCGTCTGCCCTGTCATCCAACTGGAGGCTTCGGAGGCAAGATATACCACTGCAGGAGAGATATCTTCTGGGTCACCAATTCGCCCGAGTGGAATGTTCAAGCGCTGGCCCATTTCCGGCAGGTCCTCTTCCTTGAGATCAAGAAACTCCATGAAGACTTCAGTGGGAATTGGTCCGGGAGAGACGCCGTTGACACGGATGTTGTAGCGAGCGAGCTCTACCGCTAATGTCTGGGTTAAATTGTTCACACCACTTTTTGCGACTGCATAGGGCCCATTAAATGGCGAAGCTCGATTCGCAGCTTGACTAGAAATATTGATAATCGTTCCGCCACCATTGTCTTTCATGATCGACGCAGCGGCCTGAGCTCCGGTCCAAACGGCTTTCAAATTGAGATTCATTTGGAAATCCCATTGCTTCTCGGGCATCTCCAAAAGTGTTCTAGCGACTCGATCATCCGCGCCACCAGCATTACTCACCCAGCAACTAAGCCCGCCCAGACCCTCTTGTGCCTGCCTAGCCAGCAACTGCACTTGTTCAATATCCATGACATCACAGGTGACAGCGAGTGCCCGGCGTCCTTTCGCACGAATCTTTTCAGCAACCGCCTCAATTTCATCCGTTCGACGAGCTGCCACCACCACGTCTGCACCTGCTTCGGCAAGCCCAAGCGCAATTGCCTCACCAATGCCTCGACCCCCACCGGTTACCACGGCAACCTGCCCTTCAATTCCGAAACGATCCAATATCGTCATGACGTTCTCCTAATTATCGACTCCTGATCATACCTCTGGAGTCAATTGAATGAGAACCCCCAAACGCTGACGAAAACCTATGCGCGCCAAGGCCTGTGTATGCCACGCACCAGAAAAGTCTCGCTTTGATCAATGCGCCCACGCAGGAACGACGGCGGCCTTGGTTAAATGTGACTATGCGATTTAAGAAAGCCGATCACTTGCCCGGCTGTAGCGCCTGGGTCATCCTTCCAGTCCTCAATTAGAACTGCCTGGGGTGCGGCTGAAATCCCACGTGAGATAGATTCCGGGTGGTAAAGATCCTGTCCCATCAGCACCAGTAGAGGATGTTGACAGGACAAAACTTCAGCTTCCGTTGCACTAAACACAAAGTCTTGATCGTAAAGATTACTTCTAAACTGCCTGAGTATGGCCTTGGTCAGCGGTGGCTGGTTGAGCTGTTGCTCCGACGCCCAACCGTCAAACATGTCATAGAAAGCCTGACGATTGTTATCCAAACCAATGGATTGTTGGATCACCGCTGCTATGACGCGCTCTGGCGCGCGCTTTAAAAGATTAAAGGCAAAGGCGCCACCGATACAGCCCCCTAAAATATGACAGCGTTCTACCTGCAGATGATCTAACAAAGCTAGATGATCATCGGTATAGGTATCCCAATTATGATCTGCCTCAATCGGTGCTAGCGACGTTCCTGCATTACGTTGGTCCATAGCAATGACCTGAAAGTCCGACGCTAAGGCTGTGATCGGATTCCACGGACTACTATCCCAAAAACTGATCGCAGAGCGCATTCCGCCAGGCGCAAACAGCAACACCGGCGTGCCTTCACCATAAATTTCGTAATGCAGCGTCACATCGCCCGCTTGAAAATGTCCCATAAAGCCTCCTGTTAGAATTTGATCTTTGACAGCGTCGCGCGCTTAAAATAGCCGATAGCGCCAAGCACCCCGAACTCATGCAATAACGTACTTACGAACCCCCAAAGCGTGTTTGCCGATTTCCGGCTCTAATTGCCTCGGCTTTCGCACTCCGGATTAGCGGTCGTCTACAACTCTGCGGACCTAGCGTCGGCACCCATTTTGATTGCTGCTTCAGTCGATTGTGCGCGCGCAATCTGGACCATAAATCTGCATTTCGGTACCGACTTTGTCATCCCTAATCAAACCGATGGCAGCGGCATCTTCAGATACGCCAACCCAAACTCGTTGATCCCAGAAAATCGGTCTACGAAAAAAAATATCGAGATCAAAGTCGCGATAGCCCTCATCCCAAAGCGCCGCCGTTAAATAATGCACGCCCTGCCCACCACCAATAATCGGTGCTCGAAACCCTGCCGCTTGCGCAGCATCAATCTCATAATGAATAGCATTACCCTCATGACTGTAGGCCCAGGTTGCCTCGGGCGTAAGTTGATATTTTGCGATCGATTTTAAGCTCGACACATCCGCAATGACATTCGGCGGCCGGGTCCCTGCACCCCCAGCACCATGACCGCGGCCGACGGGTTTTAACGACTCCCGCACAACCGTAGCCAAAGACGCGCCAGCTAAATCCGAGAACTGCACCACGGTTTTGATGCGAAGCCCCCTTGGCACCTCATCTACAGATTCAATGATTCCCGCAACATTAAACGCTTCGCCTAATCTCAGGGGTGATTTTTGGGTGAGCCTGGTCAGCATATTAACATTGCCCTCAGCTGATATCCCCGAGGCAATGCCCGCGTCGATGCTTAAACCGATCAAAAATGCTGGGTCAACGATCGTTTGATAACGGTCTGGATTCACGCCGATGGCCCGCAAGCGCGTATCTTGCTCTTGGACCGACAGAGCTCGCGTTTGGCGTCGAATTTCCAAACCTTGGGCGGGTTCGATCCATCGCGTTTCTGCTGTTGTCATATCTACCCCTTTAATTGATTAGCCCTCAGAAAAAGCAAGGTCCTCTGACATACAGAGATTCCGTAGGGTCATTAACGTGCCTCGAACAAAGCTAGGTTTTCATCCGGTCGATGCGCACTGAGCAGCGAGGCAATTACGAGGCTTGGCAGTCCTACAACCCAACCTAAGTAGGCAGCCGCAATATCCCAGGGCTCTCCCAACAACATCCATATTACTGCGCTGCCACCGCCTAAAATCATACTGGTCTTTGCACCCAAAGCCGTTGCACGAGGCCAATACAAAAGCGCCAACATGGGAAAAAACAAACCCGCCGCGGCAAAGGTGTAAGCATATAAAATCATATCCAAAACGCTTGGCACCCAATACGCGAGCACGATGGCCATGATCCCTAAAACCAGGGTCGACGCCCTCGCAACACGCAGAAGCGTTTGATCGCTCGCATCCTTGTGCCATACCCCCTTATAAAAGTCTTTGGTAAAGATGGCGACGGGTCCAATCAAACAGGAGTCTGCGGTCGACATCACTGCAGCAATGTAAGCAGCAATGACGATGCCAGCGATACCCGCGGGTAACAACGTCAAAATCATCATTGGCGTCGATAATTCGGGATCTGTTAGTTCGGGCATTAACATTCTCGCCAGCATGCCCACAAAGGTTGCGCCAATCGCAAAAAATGGCCATTCGATAGGGACTCCGGTAATGATGAACGCTTTTTGTGCGATCGCTGCGTTTCGCGCGGCGATAATTCGCTGCATTGCCGCTATCGAGATGAACCAGACCGGAAACACCGCTAAAAACCAACCAACAACCCGCTGAAGCTCTACTGCCGTCCAGTCCACCATGGAGGCAGTACTTGGGTTTGCCTCAAAATGCGCAATCACAGCAGATACGCCACCGACCTTGATAAGCCCAATCGGTACGAGCAGCAGCACAATGCCCACAAAAAGCACCAGCATTTGAAAGACATCGGTATAGATTACGGCTTTTAGGCCACCCATCATGGTGTAGCCTATGATCACCAAACCTGCCAAGCCAATTGCCCAATCGAGATCGATCGCCATCGTGACTTGCAGCAATTTGCCCCCCGCGACAATTTGACCGCCTACAAAAGAAAACCAACTGAGTGCCACCACCAACGCTGCAATCCGGCCCGCGGTCAAGCCAAACCGGGCCGTAAACAAATCGCCTGTGGTTAAGCCCTCAGTCTGATCGGACCATAACTTTAATCGAGGAACCAATAAGAACGCTGCCATGATCACGCTGAGGCCTGAAATGGCGATCAACCACGATCCAGAAATTCCTAAGGTAAAGCCAAGGCCTCCCATCGCGATGCTAAAGCCCCCACCCAGGTCCGTTGCGGCAGTCGAAGCCGTGGTTTGCACCAGCCCCATGTTACGATCCGCAGCCAGAAACGAACCTAAAGCGCGATGCCCGCTATCGCGCCGCATAATGCGGATACCGATGAACAACAGAACCGCAAAATAGGCGGCAATTGCAACGCTATCTATCCATGACAACATAAATTGCCTATTAAATTCTGGAGAGCATACCCAACGCATCGCGCATAATTACCAGCAATCACCATCATAGGCTGAGTGGGCCTTTCGGAGTATCCCAGGTATTCCAAAAGGTAACCTCCGATGCACTCATGCGGTCTGCTACTTTCAAAACGGCTCCTTTGGTGTAGCCTGCCGGTAACATTACCGTCTGCGTGACACCAGCAGGAATCTCCAAGATGGCAGCGACCTCCTCCGAACGCGCGCACAAAAGCGAGGTCCAGGTTGTTCCAATGCCACGCGCTCTAAGCGCCAACATAAGCGACCACGCGGCCGGCAATATTGATCCGAAAAATCCGACCTGACCGGAAATATCCGCTGGCGGCTCGCCCTGAGCGCACACGAATATCAAACAAGGCATTTCGTGCAACCGAGCAACCAAAGCACGATGTGAACTTTTAAGCGGCAAGCCTCTCGATGCCATCATCTGCGCTAGGGTTTCGGTATACAGCGCTGCGATTGCTGATTTCTTGTCTGTCTCGGTGACAATTAAAAAGCGCCAGCCCTCGCCGATAAGTCCGGTAGGCGCCTGGACCGCGACATCTATGGCGGCATAAAGGTCATCAATGGCGATTGGTCGGTCGAAATCTAAGTTACGCCTGACCGACCGCGCAGTCTTAAGCACGTGCTCGATCTCCGCTAGGTACGGCTCAAAGGACATGATATTTTCCTTGATTCATCTCTACTGTTTAACCTTGATTCTGTGCGGGGACCGATCAAGCAACTCGTTGGTCTCAAAAATCTAGGGGACACTGAAGATGACGCTCAAACATATAATCTCTGTGCTTGAGCAGCACTGCAGGGTAATTCAACAAATGAGTCGATGGAATCTCATAAGACAGCCGCGAAGTCGGGGACATTGGATTTCTGGCCGCTTCCATCGGAGAAAGCAAATTTGAAAAGTATGCCCAGTACAGGTCAGCGACACCAAACTTCTCTCCCATCAAATAGGGTCCCGAAGATGCATCCAAAGCTCTAGCAAAGTCAGACAGAAAGGCGGTCGCTCGCAACTGCATGTCCTCTGCATCAAAAGCTTCAAAGTCATAAGCGGTAAACATACGATTTGCTTTGCGTTCAGCCGCACTCAATTGGCTCGCCCAAGCTGCAAAAATCAATTGTCTCGCGCACCAGCCAAATCCGAGCTCGCCGGCGATTTCATGGGTCCAACCCAAGGCCTGAATCCTAAAGGCCCTTTCTTCGGGCAATAAGGATGTCCCCTCCCCTAATTGTTCCGCTAACATCACAAGCTCGAGCCAGCGCGTTCTTGGCGGCTCATCCCGCCAGAGCGCAACGGGTGCATTTCGATGCCCAGTCCAGGCAACCAAGTCTTCATTGGCTTGCCCGGCTTTTTGTGCAACCGGCAGAAAAGCGACGCCATGATGCACAAACAATGCCTTTGCCGCCTCACTCCAAGGCCCCGGCACGCCGGCATTTAAAATGAGTCTAAGGCCGTCGCTAGATTTAGCGGTTGGCACATCGATATAGTCCAAGCGGCGCTCTCCGTCTTACCCAGTTACTCACCAATGTAACATAGGTTTTATGCCTCTCAGCCCCGCTAGTACACGCGGTCCATCCCTTTATCCCAATATCTGCGTAGCGTGGCGCTATTTAACCCCAAGCCAAAGGGATGCTATCGAACGGTCAACGACGCTGATTGCCCTACCACAAGCTTGCTGCAGGCTTGCTACAGGCTTACTCAAGGCCTGACTCCACCCTTACCCGGCAATAAAACCTGCTGTGCTTCTCAGGAGTCCCGTTGGGAAGCATGGTAGAAGCAAAAGCATTATTCTTTTTGATATCGAAGGGCAGGTTGCCTCAAACTCAAACGTCTGATCACAGTCAACGACTGCATGCTCCAACATGCTATTGTGGTTCAAGATCAGGCGCTTGAGTATCCCGGTCCGCTTTTGTCTCTAGCCCTTCACGCAAGCCGATCGCTCGTTCTGTGGCGGCGTTTAGGACGACAATACTGATGCGCCGATTCGCGGGATTAAAAGGGTCCTCTCGATCATAGGGGACCGAATCTGCCAATCCGACAATACGACCAAACTTCACATCGACAGGCAAACTCTGAGCCATCGCTCGGCGAGCCGCATTGGCCCGATCAGCAGATAATTCCCAGTTACTATAATCGGTTCTGCCCGATCGATAGGTTCTGGCATCCGTATGACCAGCAATGCTGACTCGATTGGGGACAGTGGCGATGGTTTTGCCCATCGTCTGCAGCATTTCATCAGCATAGGATCTTAATTTGGGACTACCCACATCAAACATCGGCCGCTCTTCATCGTCCATCATTTGAATTCTCAAGCCCTCTACCGTAATTTCTAACTGCAGCTGGTCTTGATAGTCTTTGAACGCTTCGCTCGTTTCAATTTGCTCTTTGAGCTTGAGCAATAATTCATCGAGAGGCAATTCTTCTTGGCCCTCCGCCGGGTCATTCGGATCAGGATCAAATTCTGACTCCGGCCTAGGTTCGCCGGTAAAATCTAATACTGAGGAGTTGGTGCCGGCGGAACTTACCATGGCACTCGGCGAAGAGAAAAACCTGGAGAGTCCCATTTTTTTTGCTTCACTCAATGAGCCCAGCAGCCAGAGCATCAGGAAGAACGCCATCATCGCGGTAACAAAATCCGCATAAGCAATTTTCCAAGCACCCCCATGATGACCGTGATCACCTTTTTTGACACGTTTAACAATAACCGTGGTTGGCTTAGAGGGTTCCACGAGAGGCGCTTAACTCGCTTTCTTGGCGGAGGCTTTAACCTCTCGTATTCGATCATCAAGCTCTGTGTAGGTCGGCCTGACCACAGAGGGGATGGTCTTGCGACCAAACTCCAGCGCCATGTTGGGCTGGTACCCTTGAATATCAGCAATCAGGCAGGTTTTGATGCAGATAATATAGGCGCCATCTTCTTCTGCGACAGATTTTAACGCACTGGCAATGGGGCCAGCGAAACCATAGGCTAAAAGGACACCGACAAAAGTCCCAACGAGCGCTGCCCCGACCTTCATTCCCAATACTTCAGGTGGCTCAGAGATATATCCCATAGTGATGACTACCCCCATTACGGCAGCAACGATGCCGAAGGCCGGCAAACCGTCCGCCATCGTTTGCATCGCTCCAGAAGGCAGCATTGCCTCATGGTGATGGGTGTCAAGTTCTATATCCATGAGTGCTTCAATCTCGTGGACGTTGAGGTTCCCCAGTATTTTAATTCTGACAATATCGCAGACAAAATCCTTGACGTGATGATTATGCAATATTGTTGGAAATTGCTGCCAAATCTCGCTTTCTTCAGGCCGATCTACGTCATCTTCTAGGGCCAACATACCACTGCGCCGCCCCTTATCGAACAATAAAAACAAAAAGCTAAATAATTCTAGGTAATTTTCGGTCTTGTACTTAACCCCTTTCACCACATACTTGAGGTCTCGACCAATGCCTTTGACGGTATCGACGCTGCTACCAATCACTAGCGCGAATAGCGCACCGCCAGCGATAATCATCAGCTCTGGCGGATGATATAGTTGTATCAGGAAGCCACCAGACAGTACGTACCCGCCGAGGACGCTGCCTATCACACCGAACAGACCGATAAAAAACTTCATAAAACTACAGCCATCTTCTCTCGGCCTTACTATACCCTGCAAACCAGACTAGCACAGCATGGATTAGGCAAATTTTTTCGGAATTACGGTCTCAACCTTCCCATGCCTCCTCATAAAGGAAAGTAAGCGCGCCCCACTTTGCCGATGACTGCCTTTCGCCGCGCATCGTTAACCAGCTTAGAATGGCTCTGAAGACCTGGCAACATGGCTGCATCCCTGCCTAGGCGCGAAAACCAGGCACAACTTTACATGACAACATCGCGATTACATTGACGCTTTGACCGCCATAACTCGATTAGCCAGTGATCAGATCGTTCAAGGCTGCTGCCTAAGGTTACGAATACTCGCTTGCCCCACGGTCTCTGCAATGGCGTTAGGTATCAACATAGACAGTACGTAGTGCGCAACCAACCAACGTTTACCATCATGTATCACGATACCCGAGCCCCGACATAAACCCAATTTGGCATTATTTAAAACCTCATCGAAACCATAAACATGAGGGCTTGAAGTAGGAAGTAACTGTCTACGCACCACCTCGTATCGCCAGCCCCGGCCTTCACTAAAGGGCTTGTCCGCGTAGGCTTTAAATTCATCAATTGACCAGCGTTCGGAGGCATCCGTGCCAAGAAAGTAGGCATCCTCGGTGTAGCGCCCAAAATAATCTTCGGCATCGGCCGATGCCGCCGCCTGATGGAGCCCATCCAGCAGATTGCCTATGGCTATCTTATCGGCCTCACCTTGCTGCACCTTGGGATTTACTGCTGTGGACGCCTTGATGTTTCCACTTGCTAGGACTAAGGCGATTACCCAAATCCCAGCAATGCCCAGAGTGTTGTTCGAAAACAGATTCATCTTGAATTTCATGATCCTCCTCAGATATCAGATTTTATTCCTACACAATACCTAAGTTTATGTGCTTTCATGAAAAGCAACAGGGCGGTCGATCAACCTCAATTTGAAGTACTCGGCAGCGCCCGGACCCATGCCCTGCGTCTTGTAATTACGCTCACACGTCACCGGTATCCAAAAGGTCGCAGTTGCGGATCCAACCCTTGGCCCGAATTCGCTTATCTGCCATGATTCACCATCACAGGAAATTCTTAGGAAGCATTTATGAGCGACTATCTACCCCCTAAAATTGACTGGGTGCGACAACACGTCGAGGCCTATGAGGGTAGCGGTGGCACCAAAGCCACAACCCTTAGAGACACGGGCTTACCCTGCATTATCGTAACTCATAAAGGCGGCAAGACTGGCGCTACCCGCAAGATCCCACTCATGCGAGTGAAGGTTGGCGATGCCTACGTCCTCGTTGGCTCCATGGGCGGACAACCTAAAAACCCCGTCTGGGTCTATAACCTTCGAGCCCATCCCGAGGTCGATATCCGTGATGCTACCGTCGTTAAACCGATGGTCGTCAGAGAGATCAGCGATCCAGAGGAAAGGACATCCCTCTGGGAGGCCTGTGTCGAAGCTTTTCCACCTTATGCTGATTACAAAGCCAAAACTGAGCGCGTCATCCCAGTGTTCCTTGCAGAGCCTAAGATCTAGCTCAGATATCGTTTGGCGTCAAAAGGTTATTGGCGCCAAACGTTTCAAGAGCGCTATTTTTAGCTAGCTAAACATCATGATGGCGCGGCCACACCGACCGCCTCATCCCGCTTATTTTTGCAGAGCCTAAGTTCTGGCTCGGGTCTTGTTTTGGCATCAAACTTTATTCGCGCCAAACGTTTCAAGAGCGCTATTTTTAACTAGCTAAACGTCAAGATGGCGCGACCTTTGATCTCTCCGGCTTGCAGTGCCGCCGTTGCCTCGTTAATTTCGTCAAGGGTATAGCGGGCCGTGACCAAGCTGTTTAAATCCAAGGCGCCCGATTCGAACCAGTCAATAAAGGTTGGGAAATCACGGTCCGGACAGCAGGACCCGCCGATACTGCCAATAAAACGCTTTTCATTCATCAGCAAATCCAGCGGGTCAATCTCGACAGAAGTCGTTGGCACACCCACCAAGATTGCAGTGCCACCAGCGTCTGCGCCAAAAAAACCAGTTTTGGCCGCAGGTACGATCTGCTCCATGGTCTGACGAATCCCAATGCAGTCAAACACAAAATCCGCACCAGCCACCGCTTCACGACGGATGGTATGTCGATCATCTTTACGTGTCAGCGCTCGAATAGCCTCGATGGGGTCCTCGGTTGCCGCATTAATCACATGACTGGCGCCGAATTTTTGGGCGAAGGCTAATTTTTCATCATCTAAATCGATGGCAATGATCGGGTCGGCACCTCTGGCCTTTGCAGCAACAACCGCAGACAAACCCACGCCGCCTACGCCAAATATCGCGACGCTCTGACCCCGCTGAACATCGGCTGTATTAAGGACTGCACCGGCGCCGGTCATGACAGCGCACCCAATAATAGACGTGACATCGGTAGCCAAGTTATCTGGCACCTTCACAACATAGCCCTCGTCTACCAACGTATGATCTGCCCAGGTGAAAACATTACTACAGCTGGCGATATCGCCGGTCGATAGCCTCACTGCCGCCGCCGCTGGGACTCGATCACCAGCCGATATTTGACGCGGCACCCAAGTGACCATGACGCGATCACCCGGCTCAACATGACTCACCGCTTCGCCTACAGCTAAAACCTCGCCAGTCGATTCGTGACCGAGGACTTCCGGAGATGTTCTTGGTCGGTGCATCGTATGTAATTGGCTATGACAAATGCCACTGGCGAATTGCTTGATTAACACTTGATGGGCACTCGGCGCGGGTAAGATCACGTCATGGATCTCCAAGGGCCCGGGATCCTTTGGCACTACGACGACTCGTGCATTGATATTCATACGCTGCTCCTTTTTAGGTTTACCGCTCGGAGATGACTACTGTCATTAGAATAAGGGCCGCACCCAGTGCCAAAGGCATTCGGGGTTCCCCTCAATCCCCCAGCCGACCCTTTCAACTTAGTGACCAGAATCTTGTCTTGGGGGAGCCGCCATCGATCGCCGATCAGGGCGCTAGAGGCTAAACGATTTTTCAAAATTTGAAACTCGATGGCATCAAAAACCCTTAGCGATATGATCAAAGCCAACCAAATCTTCCATCGCAGCCATTGCTTTTAAAACCGTCAAATCGTCCCGCTGGCGCCCTATAATCTGCATCGCTATCGGCAAACCTGCTTTTGATAGACCAATAGGCAAAGCCCCAGCGGGATTACGAGTCATATTGATCCCCATGGTATAAGACACCCAGTCAGGCGTTTCTTCACCATCGACAAAACCATCCCCAGCAAGGGTCGGCGCGTGACCTCGAGTAACAGGCGTTAGGATCAAAGGCGCCTCTTGGAAAACCTGCTCTAGCTGATACGCATAGGTATGGCAGCGATCAATGGCAACTGCATAATCAGCACTATTGAATTGGTCCAACCCCATTTCAATCTGCGGCCGCAGCGCAGCGTCAATCTTTGACCATTGGTCTGTTCCTCTTAAATGCCCCTGCGCCCGGGCCCTTGCTGAGGTCCAAAACACCAACCATGTACGCAGCGGGTGTTCATCCCAAATTTTGTCGCGCTGAATCACCTCAACGCCGGCATTTGCAAGCCGTTCGATAAAGCCTTCGCAAAGACTTAAGATTTCGGCATCACAGGTCGTAATGCCCATGGTCGGTGACCAAATCACTCGCGCCGGTAAAACCCCATCGAGTTCTGGTGCCCAGGGCCCCTCTGGATCGGGCAGAGAAAAGATATCGGTAGGTTCCGCACCCACACATTGATCCAAGGCATAAGCCGTGTCTCGAATTTTTCTGGTCATCGGGCCCTTGACCGTAAGCAAACCCGAGCCCGTCGGCTTAGCACCTCCATTAGGGACCCTGCCTTGAGCGGTTTTGATACCACTTAACCCGCACAAAGCGGCGGGAATTCGAATCGATCCACCCCCATCACTACCGGTCGCCAGTGGCACCATACCCGCTGCAAGGGCCGCGCTTGATCCCCCCGATGACCCTCCCGGTGATCGGCTTAGATCCCAAGGATTTCGCGTCACCCCAAAAGGCACATTATCGGTCTTGCCCTTATAACCGAACTCTGGAGTATTAGTCTTACCAACCACCACCGCACCAGCAGCTCGCAATCGTCGCACTAACTCAGAATCAGACGCAGCTGGCGCATCCCCAACGTGAAAGGCAGACCCAAAGGTGGTGACATAGCCCTCGGCATCTTCTAAGTCTTTTACACCAAAAGGGATTCCCGCCAGCGGTAAACGCGCACCTTGAGCAATATTTTGATCCACTTGCCTCGCCGCCTGAAGTGCCCGCTCATGGTCAGTCGCACAAAAGGCGTTGATTGTTGGATTATCTCTTTCAATGTTAGCTAGCGCCGCTTGCACCAACTCGACGGCGCTCCGCTTCTTAGCATTGACCTCGCCGGCTAATACCTCAAGGCTGGTTTGTCGAAAATCCATGGTCTTATCCTTATGGGTAGAATGTTGGAGGGTTAAGTTCAAGTGACTTTTACCCTGCCCGAATACCAAAAACAGAGATTGCGCCTACTGTGTAATTAATTTCGACGCTTTCCCCGAAAGTCCATCAATTGAGCGACCCGAGAACCACTCAATCCACCGAGCGAGGTGCAGGTGACCTCGAGTGTTAACGGCTTACCGGCTCGGGCCCCAACCTGCTCTCGGCAAAAAATTTTTGACGCGACGCCTCTCATGCAAAGCCCTGCTCCAGGCGACTGGACTGCCACCAAATTAAATCACCCTCGCCAACACCGCAAGTCAGAGGCCTACGGCAGCGCGCCGGCTTTTCGCGCTCAGATCGTTGCCTGGCTGCCAGCCCGGCGCCTTGTAAAGCAATCGCAGGCGATCTTTCCAGGTCTCTGCTGCTGCCAGATCTCGCCACAGCGCACGGTAACCGGCAATGGCAAATTCCCAAGGGTTGTATCCCTCAATATTTTTCGTCAGACCATAGACCGGAGGTTCATCGGCCGATTCTTCAGCGAAAGTGCCAAAAAGTCGATCCCAAATGATTAATACACCACCATGGTTTTGATCTAAATAACGGATATTAGAGGCGTGATGCACTCGATGATGACTGGGGGTATTGAAGATAAATTCAACCCAGACCGGCAGCCGCGTCACCGTCTCAGTATGCACCCAGAATTGATAGATCAGGTTAAAAGCAATCATGGTCAATACCATACCTGGATCAAACCCAAGCAACGGTAAGGGTATCCAGAACCAATACTTATGCAGCCGCTCCCCGACCCCTTGCCGCAGCGCCGTGCCAAAGTTCATCAACCGGGCACTGTGATGCGCCTCGTGACCTGCCCAGAACAAGCGAATTTCGTGATTCGCTCGATGAAACCAGTAATAAATAAAGTCATCTAACACAAACAATAACAACCAAGCCCCAACACTGGGCTCAAATACTGACTGCCATGGCGACAAGTTATAACACACATAAAAAAGGCCTACGGCCAGCGTTTTCGGCACGAGATCGATCAGGGCTGACAACACTAACAACCCCAATGACAGCCCCGTATCTTTGGGTCGGTACCACTGCTTTTGCATTCGGTAAGAAAATAAAGCTTCCAGTCCAATCGCAAGTGCGAAGGCAGGCAGCGCTAATCCCATTAATTCATCTGCCGTAACCAATAGGTAACTCCCTGTATCCGGCGCAGCCGCGAGGACTGATACCTCGAAGTTTTAAAACAATCACGTTGATCGCTTCTAGATCATAAATACTTCAAAAGGTCATCCGCAAACATCACCTAATGAATCGCTGAAATCGGGCTTCGACTCAGTCGCTCTGAAAAGTCATGTCCCGCGGCCAGCTAAAGAAAACATTGTAAACCGGGCGTAAACATTTATACTGCCCGGCTTCTCCTGGCAACCGCCAGACTGTCACAGGACCCTTCCCTTGCCCAGCATCGATATGCCGACCACGTTCGACGAACTTGGCTTACCCGAGCCACTAGTCGCCACTCTAAAGGATCTTGCCTATGCCGCGCCGACGCCGGTGCAAGCCGCTAGCATACCGCATTTGCTGGCTGGTGATGACTTAATCGGACACGCGCCTACGGGCACCGGTAAAACCGCTGCCTTTAGCCTGCCACTGCTTGCTCGGGTTCAGGTCGACTTGGTCAAGCCACAGATCCTTGTCCTAACACCAACCCGAGAACTGGCTATTCAAGTCTCAGCAGCTGTACGCGATTACAGTAAGAGACTCCCAGAGCTGCGCGCTTTAGCAGTCTATGGTGGGCAAGATTATGGCCCTCAGCTCAAGCAGCTTCGAGCCGGGCAGCACGTAATCGTCGGCACACCCGGGCGCATCATGGATCACCTGCGACGCGGCACGCTGAACCTCAAAGATATCAAGGCATTGGTACTTGATGAGGCAGATGAAATGTTGAAGATGGGCTTTTTAGAGGACGTCGAGTGGATTCTTGAGCAAGCACCTTCTAATCGGCAGATGGCGCTTTTTTCGGCGACCATGCCTAAAGAAATTCGGCGCATCGCGACTCGGTTTATGCGTAGCCCTAAGACCGTGGCCATCGAAGCTCTGATTGGTACCCAAGCGAAAATCACCCAAAGCTATACGATCATGGCTGCCAAAGAAAAGCCCGAAGCTCTCAAACGGCTCTTGGCATTTGAGCCAATTGAAGCTGCATTAGTCTTCGTTCGCACAAAGATTCAGACCGAAAGCGTTGCCGAACAAATCAGTCAGCTCGGCTTGCGAGCAGCTGCCATTCACGGCGACCTTGCGCAAAATCAGCGGGAGCAGCTGATTCGACGGTTGTCCAAGGGGCAGCTGGATATCTTGATCGCGACAGACGTCGCCGCAAGGGGGCTTGATGTCGACCGTATCAGTCATGTGATTAATTTTGACGCACCCCACGATGCCGAAACCTACGTTCATCGTATCGGTAGAACAGGTCGGGCAGGACGCAGCGGTAGAGCAATTATTTTCCTCAACAAACGCGAAGAGCGATTGGTCAAAGTACTAGAGCGAGAGACGCAAAATACGCTGACTCGATACCAGCTGCCCTCTGGGGACATGATTAGAACCAAGCAATTGAGTGATTTCACCGAAGCTCTGTCTGAGCGACTGAACCAAGCCCCTGAACCGGCTGTGCTAACGGTCATTCAGGATCTAGTAGAACGAAGTGGTGTGGATCCGGTCGCCGTAGCGGCCGCGCTCGCAGAGCAACTGCTACCAAAACAGCGCTTCACCAATGTCGCCAAGTCAACGCCTGCATCAAAGCCAACCCCGCAGCCGCACAATACGCCTGGGAGCACCCCTACTGCCAAACCTACTTTTACACCCTCTCGAGGCAAAGCCATCTTCCGCATCGAAGTTGGTAATGATCAGTCAGTTGAACCGCGTGAGATCGTCGGCGCAATCACCAATGAAGGCGGCCTGGGTGGCAAGGACATTGGACAAATTCAGATCAATGCAGATCATTCCCTAGTGGAACTCCCGAATGCCTTACCCAGTGCAATCTTTACCAAACTCAAAAACACCTGGATTCGCGGGCGTCGACTCAGTATTCACCGAACCGACCAAGAATCCAGCAAGGCCAAGACCAAAACTCGGGGAAAGACCAGAGCCGACGCCAAAGACGCAACCCGTAAAAAGCCCCGCAAACATCACGGCCAAGCCAAGGTCGCAACAGCGCAACCTAGGCGAACTCAACCTCCGGGCACCGAAGCCGAATCTAAGCGAACCCGCCCTAAAGGGGCTGACGCGCCTGCCGATCACCGCAAGCCAAAAAAACGGCCCGCGCAGTCGCGCTAAGCGGTCTTAGACCGATCACCACCGCCTTTCAATGGCACCTTAACCTGCGCTATGATGCGAGCGGTTACTTTTTAGGGAGCGCGCGTTATGAGTGAAGCAGTCGTCAATACAGATCAAGATTCACAGCCTATTGCGGAGTTCAAACGACCCGGTGACGGTGAAAACATTATCGAAGGCGATATCCCAGATGCACAAACCCTGCCTCTTGAGGAGATTAATCCCGTCAGCGCAAGACTGTTCAGCGAAGACAAGCAGTGGGCGTTCTTCGATCGACTACGAGCTGAGGATCCCGTGCATTTTAATCAGACCGAGCTGGCTGGCCGATACTGGTCTTTGACTCGCTATGAGGAGATCAAACAGGTCGACTCAGACCATCACAACTATTCCTCTGCGCACGGGATCACCCTTGGCTTCCCCATAGATGCCACACTGCCCGAGGGCGCCCTGAACGTCAGCATGTTTATCGCCATGGATCCACCCACCCATGACGTGCAGCGTCGAACGGTCTCACCGGTTGTAGCACCGAGTAATTTGGCGAACCTCGAGGGCCTCATTCGGCAACGCACCCAAAATGTACTAGATAGCCTGCCGGTTAACGAACCCTTCGATTGGGTCGAGTTAGTCTCTATTGAACTGACCACGCAAATGCTGGCTACCCTTTTCGATTTTCCTTTTGATGATCGTCGTAAACTTACGCGCTGGTCAGATGTTGCAACGGCCGTCCCCGGTGCAGGGATCGTTGATTCTGAAGAGCAGCGGCGAGCGGAACTCATTGAGTGTCTGCAATATTTCACTGGCCTCTGGGAGGCTAGAAAAGCTAATCCAGGCGATGACCTTGTATCGATGCTTGCCGTCGGCGAGGACACCAAGAATATGGAACCTCTTGAGTTTCTAGGTAACCTCATTCTTCTTATCGTCGGTGGTAATGACACCACGCGTAACTCCATGAGCGGTGGGGTTTATGCACTCAATCAATTCCCAGAGGAATTTAAAAAACTCAAAGACAACCCCGCTTTGATTCCAAACATGGTTGCAGAAATCATCCGTTGGCAAACACCGCTTGCCTACATGCGAAGAACCGCTAATCATGATGTGACACTCAACGGCAAAGACATCAAAGCTGGAGATCAATTATTGATGTGGTACGTTTCGGGCAATCGGGATGATGCCGTTTTTGATCGACCGAACGATCTCATCATTGATCGCAAGAATGCACGGCAACACCTAAGCTTCGGTTTTGGCATCCATCGTTGCATGGGGAATCGTCTGGCAGAGATGCAATTGCGGGTGCTCTGGGAAGAGATCCTAACCCGATTTGAAGACATAACGGTCTTAGCCGAGCCAGAGCGTACTTATTCCTCGTTCGTCAAGGGATACACCAAAATGATGGTGACGTTAACGCCGAAGTAATCACTGGCGTTGAATAAATCTATCGATCAATGACCCTGGGTAGACGCTTGGAGCGTCGCCCACGCCACGTCTTATTGCATTTTCGGCGGCAGTGCCTGTCGCCGTAGGATTTTCATCGAGATAGCTTTTCGTTTCCAGGCTGATAACGCCGGGTAGCCTGGGACTCAACGTCCTCACGATAAAAAGCCACGTCTTTGAATTTGCCTTGCTGGTAGGCAGTTGCTTGATCGAAGAAATGCGGTGAAGCGGGGTCGCCACTTTGTCCTCCCGCCAGTAAGCTTTTGGCCCGAAGCTTAGGCCCAAATTCAACTGCTGCCACAAAACTATTACCAGAACTGCCATAAAGTTTTTGTGTACCCTCGAAGCGCTTGGATCCGAAAGAGGCCAGCGCGCCCCATCGGCCGGAAGCTAACCCAATAGGCAAACTTGGCTGGAGATCGTCGTGAGGTTGGAGAATATCCCCGGTCAATCGCTGCAACCGATTCACCGCACCCCAGGGTAAATCCCATTGGCCGTATCTATCGGTTAGATCCTTGAGAGTTTGAGTGAATATTTTCAGCCGCTCACTAGGATCTGAGGTAATTCCGAAGTGGGTGAGCAAGTCTAATTCAGAATATCCTGCGGGCCTTTGACCGTCTCGCAAATAGTGCATTCCGTAGAAATGCGCCAAGGTCAATGGAATCGAATCTACGCTGGCTGTGTAATCCCAGTTAGCCAGCAGACTCGCCGCACGCACCACATCGGATGATAGCTCAGGAGACCCATCTACAGCCTGCACAAGCCCAGGAATCAGCGCCTTAAAAGCCGGGAGGTTGGAATCGTAAGCTGCCGCTATCAAACCCTCTAAGGTCCAGTTACTAGATCCTTCTAACAACGCAACGGCATGCAGGCCTCGAAAATTCTCAGGGTCAGGCGCCATGTATGATGGATAATGATCAAGCTTGGGACTGTGCGCACCGGCCGCGCTGGCAGGCGTTGAATTACAATTTTGAACCCAACCATTGATGGGATTAATGACCCGTACGAGTTCATCGATTTCATGAATACCCTGCCAGTCCGTGTCCGGATCGCTTCCTAGCACCGGATGACTGTAATCGAACCTAGAACTGCGCCTTGGCACAAAATTTCCGTGAAAGTAAGCAATATTACCGTCGGCATCCGCGAAGACCGTATTGTTCGAGGAATTTTTTCGGATATTCATCATTGTCAGAAAACCAGACAGGTCCGTTTGTTTGGTTCGAACAAAAGATTGTTCAAGGGCTGGCACGGGATCCCAATTCATTGCCGTTGCGATCCAATAATCTCCTTGCTGTCCAGTCACAGGTCCGTGGTGCGTTCGATGCAAGTCGATAGCCTGACTGACGAGCCCTTCTTTCGTCATCACCCCGAAGGTCTCGGTAAACGTGATCACCGGTCGAAGCTCATCGCCGTAGCGATATAACCGTTGCCCATCTTGAACCACTATTTCCTCTAAGAACTCATCCATAAAATCCAAACGAGTCGAAGTGTGCATCCATCCAGTTTTTTCGTTAAAGCCCTGATAAATAAAAAACTGTCCCCAGGTCACACCACCGTAGGCATTAAGCCCCTCTTCACTAACGACGTGCGCCTCGCCTCTGAAATAAAATGACGTGTGCGGATTAATGAGCAAAAGTGAATGTCCATTGGCGGTCAAAGGTTTAGCGATCGCAATACCATTACTGCCTCTGGGCTCTAGATCGAGATCACCCAATCCTTGGCCAACATGGACAAGTCCTTGCTGATCGTTGTCCAAACCGTAAAAAGCCTCTATGCCCGCCAGGGGCACTTGTTCTATGTCACCGCCAATGGAGCCTTCGCTAAAAAATAACGGCATCCAGGGCTCAAAACGCGTAATCAAACGAGGTTTTACTTCTGGATGAGAGTAGAGGTAAAAATTAAGGCCGTCTGCAAAGGCCTGACAAAGCGCCTGAAGCCAAGGGGGTGCTGCCGCAAGGGCGCTCTTGGCTTCATCCACAGTCATAAACAGGCGCGCCCGAATATCACTAGCGAGCCCCGACCGGCCCTCCACTTCAGCCAATCGACCAGTCGCCCAAATGTAATTCTGCTCGATTCTTGGAAAATCATCTTCTGCATGCGCATAGAGCAGGCCAAAGACAGCATCAGCATCCGACTGCCCATAAACGTGGGGTACCCCAAACTGGTCCCGAATGATCTCAACCCGGCTAGCTTGCGCCTGCCAACGCTCAATCTCTGCTTGAACAGCCTCTGGGGGTGTCACGGGCTGTCTTACGCAACCCGTTAGTACCATCAAAGCAATCAAACCGAAGAGGCGAATAGATCTTACAACCATGATGCACCACCTCGCTAAAAAGCGTTACCATAACAAAGTTTACGTCACCCGGGCGGGTGGCATTTTATTGAGGCGTTAATCCATCACCTAGAGCCAAACGGAGACCCTATGAAGATCGGACTATTTGGCATCAACATGAATTACCTCGCTGCACCTCAGCGCGCTAAGGTTATCGCCCAGCATGCTGAAGCGCTTGGATTTGAATCTCTCTGGACTGGTGAACACGTTGTTTTACCTGACCCGCGCCAACCGCCTTCTCCCGCCGACCCCGACACACCTATGGCACACCCACCCGCGTATCTTGCTTTTTTAGCGGGTGTCACTAACACCATTAAGCTAGGCACTGGGATCACGCTCGTTGCCCAAAGAAATCCGGTGGTTTTGGCCAAAGAAATTGCAACGCTCGATCTGATTTGTGAGGGAAGATTATTATTTGGTATTGGTGCTGGGTACCTACATCAAGAATTCGAGGCGCTAGGCGTTGATTTTGAGAGCCGAGGTCCAAGAACAGATGAAAGCATTGACGCCATGCGTGCGCTATGGGGTCAAGCTAAACCGAGCTACCAAGGGAAGTACTACCGTTTTAACGGTATTCAGGCCCAACCCAGGCCTCTTCAGCCTGAAGGCCCGCCCCTTCATATTGGTGGCGCGAGCCCTGCCGCGATGCGCCGCACCGTAACCCAAGGCCATGGTTGGTATGGCTTTGCTATGGATGTTAAAGCTGCTGATAAAGCGCTCGCTACTCTGAAGGATGCGCGAGGGCAATTTGAGCGGCCTGACCACTTGGGTGATATCGAAATCAGCATCACCCCCCCGAAGCCGCCTACCCGAACTATGCTTGAAGACTACGCTGCGTTGGGGGTCCATCGCTTAATCCCGATGCTGGGATTTTATCCTCAAGAGACTATGATGCGCGATTTGGAGATACTCGGTACAGAATTGATTTCCAACTGAAGGTATTGACGAGCGCTGTGTACCTTTACAGATAAGACAGACGTCCCAATTCATCACAAGAACCCGCTTCACAACCATGCTAAGGAGCATCACCCATGACCGATTTAACCGGTAAAGTCGCCGTTGTAACCGGAGCCAGCAAAGGCATCGGCAAAGGTATCGTCGAGGGCTTATGTGAATATGGCTGCACAGTTTACTTCACCGGCAGATCCCGCAGCGACAATATTCCACCTGATCCTATGACACTCGAGGCTACAGAGGCTTCGGCTAGCGCCTTGGGAGGCCGGCCAATTCCGGTGCAAGTTGATCATAATAATGACCATGAAGTTGAGGCGCTTTTTAACCGCGTTGCGGTAGAAGCGGGACGGCTCGATATCTTAGTCAATAACGTCTACCAAATACCTAATCCACCAGCTATGAACAAAGGCTTTTGGGAGCATCCAATTTCAGTCTGGGATGATCAATGTGGCGTCGGCCTTAGAGGCTATTATACGGCCAGTGTCTTCGCCGCACCGATTATGATAAAAGCCGGCCAGGGCCTCATTGTTAACATCTCGTCACGAGGGGGACGCGAGTATGTCTTTAGTGCTAGCTACGGTGTTGGCAAGGCTGGCGTTGATCGAATGGCCAAAGACTTTGCTCATGAACTAGCACCCTTCGGCGTTTCTGCTTTATCGCTATCGCCTTCTAAGGTTAAAACCGAATTTATTCTGGACATGGTCGCCCAAGGAAAAATGACATTGACGGGCGATGATGCCCAATCGGTTAGATTAAGTGGCCGGGCGATTGCAGCATTGTCGGCAGACCCGGATATCGCTGTCCGATCAGGGCAAATCTTAACGGTGACCGAAGTTCAAGCTGAGTATGGACTTATTGATCCCGATTAATCCGGGTCTCTTGTATCCATAGTCTTACCTTGAAAAAAATCGAGCACAGTATCGTCTATCAATGCTCTCAATTCTGATCTTGGCAGACTACCTGACAGGCCAAAACGCTTGGCTAAATCTGAAAACTGCGGCGCATCAGAGTAATCGAAATGTTTGGTTCCTGGCACGAGTTGCTTTGTGCCTTGACTCGAAGCGGCCAAAAATCTATCCAACTTTTTATAATTCAAAGGATCATCCCAGGCTGCCTGCCCGAGATAGTGAAAAGGTTTGCTGATGCCGGATCGCACAATATCTGTTGGCACTGGTAACATCCAGCCATCCAACGCTAGGCAACGACCAATCCTTGCATCCTCGGTCGCCGCCATCAATGCTGTCGCGCCTCCGAAGGAATGGCCAAACGCGCCGACCGACTCAAGGCTGACTTGCGCCCAGAAGGCGTCAGTCACCGATAAGCGCTCAATTTCATTCAGTACAAAGACAAGATCCTTGGTACGCGTTTTCAGCTGGGGCAATCGAAAGGCCCAAAAATCATCGCCCTGCCGATTTTCGGTGTCTGCGGAGCGATAATCTGCCTCCGTGCCATCTTCGAACAATGTTAGAAACGCATCGTAAGCATGATCCACACTCACGACCACGAAACCATGGCTTGCTAGCGTTTCTGCTTGAATCGTGTTCTGGTTTTTCATGCCACTGAGGCCATGAGAAAACAGCACTAATGGAAGAGGCGTTGCACTTTCAAGGAGCGGCGCCCCTAAAATTGCATGGGTCTTGACCTTAGCCATGTGGCGGATCATAAATTTGGGCAACCCCGACTGATAGCTGATCATATCAAGACGTCTGTCGGGTCGATCCAAATAAGGCAGACGTTCACCGACTGCGGATGGCGTGGCTGGATACCAAACTTGACCAACCAGTCGCCGCCGATCATCAGGGTCTGTGGTGAATAGCTCCTCCCGGTTCGGATCGACCCATTCAAAGAAGTTAACGCCTACGGCAAAGGGGCCATCAGGAGCAGGTAAATCTTCCAACGGGAACACTTTTGCCACCAAGCTCGAGCATCCTGAGGCCAGAAGCCCTAACAACATCGCCGACATAGAACCAGCACGCATACTCTTTACCTTTAATTGCTTGTTAACCACTGCCTGTACTTATCAGCGCATCACACTGACTGGAGCTTTCTGCATTACCCCTTTTTGCGGTCAGCTCTATGCTTAACCCGATGGGTTTTGGGCGGAGTGTCTTCGCTCCTCAGCGCTCAGGGTCCTGCTAACCGCTCGAGCACTCCGCTTGACCTAGACCCGAATTTCCGGCGTTGTTCCTTTGCAGACTCTGTTTTGACACCCGGTGCCTGCTCTTGGTCTTAACGGGGTTTATTCAAACGCTGATTTACAAAAATGAAATTATCCTGGAATGAACGAGGATAGCGCCCAGCTGACCCTCCCTACCTCGCTCGCGTTGCCTGAGTTGGATTGCCCCAAAGTGCGCTGAACACTTCTTGATCAAGAATCCAAAACACCGCGTCTTCATGCAAAATCGCTCTAGGCTCAGCACCGTAAATACCTAATTCATTGGTTTTTACGGACATAAAGCCCGGGGAGGTCAACATCAATTGGGCCGGATCATTGGGATTAACGATATCAAAGAGATAAAGCCGCGAAACCCATTCCCAGGTATTCTCTAGATACCCAGATACAGGAATTGTCATCCGATGGCCATCCGCAGAGCGCCGCCAGTATGTAAATGCTTTTCGGTTCCACTCGGCCTCTGAGTAACTGTAAGCTAATGAATCATCCAAAATCACTTCGCCTATTGACCTAGGTAGACTTAAATCTTCTACATCGAAAAATTCGATCTTAACCCGCCCCTCGATTTGCCCGAGCCCCATCAACACCGCCTCACTGACGGGATGCAAAAAGTTTGAAAACCCTGGTATTTCTAAACTGCCTGCGACAAATGGATCCGCAGGGTCCGTTAGATCAATGGCATATAAAGGGTCTATTTGCTCAAAGGTCACCAAGTAGGCGCGGTCGCCCAAAAACCGAACACCAAAAAGATCTTCGTTGGGTTTACCTATCTCATCCGGCCGCGATGGATTGGGTAACTGTCCAACGATCTGGAGCTCAGGCTTATCGTCTGAGGGCGACATGATGTAGATATGATGATCAATACGATCTTCAGGATCGTCTGTCCACTGGCTTAAAACCGCTCTTAAATAACCTCCCGACTCATTCAACCGGAAATCGCGGTTACCGCCAAGAAACAGTCCACCCTGCAATCTCGCTGAACCTAAATAGTGAATGCCATCGACAACATCAAACTGATGAATCAAAGTCTCTTCTGATCCCGACTCCCACAGATTAGCGGTAAAATAGAGATTACCCGTTGTTAGGTAAACGCCATCCACCGGCTCAATCAGGCAACTGGCGTTCTTCACCTCCAAGGTATCCGGATCAATCTGCAATATAAGCGAGATAATCGGATAGCCAGAAGCCGCTGGCGCACCATCAGCTTCTGGGTCTACCGCATAGCAACTGCCATAGCTAAGCACGTCAAGCATCTCGCCATTGCGCTCGATTCTCGGCAGGAAGGTCTCCGGTTCAACCGTCGCCAATAGATTTTCGTTTTCGGCCAAGGACTCTGAATCCGAGGGGTAGTAATTAAGCCCCTCAATATCGGGGGTGTATCGGGTCACCACAAAAATGCCATCTGAGGTTCGTCGACTGTTCACCAAAACACCCTCAATTTGCAGGCTCTGGCGTTGTGCATACTCATCGCTGGTGTCGTACACATTCAAGCCAACAACATCCCCCTGCCATCGATCAGGCAACGAGTAGGTATCACCGTAGCGCCCCCACCAAGCCGTGCTTGTGAGCGCGACCAAACTATTGTCTAAGAGATACAGCCCCTCGATACTTTGATCATCTGCGACAGGTAAGAGCGCCACCTCTTCCGCGGTACCAAGCGCGGAGTCAGTTGCCAAAACCCGAATACCTCGGACGGGAAACGCATCCTCCTGCTCCATACCATCTGCGCTCGACAGCGCCTGATCGCCGAGTACCTCGACCGTATCGTCAAATTCAAAACAACAGGTCATCCCCCTACTGGGGGCGATAAATATATGTTCGCCGTTGTATTTTACGATGTCATATTCATCTACATTTGTCTCAAGGGTATACGTTGTGGTGAACCCCACCGATGCAGTCCCGCCAGAGACTGAATCTGAGGCCGTCGATTCTCCAACGTCAGGGGAACCTGTCCCACCATCGGCTCCACCCGAATCATCTCCGCCCGAATCATCTCCACCCGAATCACCTCCACCGGCATCATCTCCACCAGCATCGTCGCCGCCTGAATCGAAGTCTTCGCCAGCATCGACGCCACTACCTTCGTTGATTCTTGAACCAGATAAATAGGTTTCAGCGTAAGCCTGGATACCTGCTGTGATCTTTTCTTTGAGCAAGTCGGCGCTGTCTACGCGCACCAACATACCTGTGGGTTCAGGCTCAATAGCGCCCCCACCCGTGGCAGGAGGATTGATTGGCTCTGAAGAAGACCCAGAGCCCCCACAAGCAGTTAACACCCCTAGCAACAGTATTGTTGCTGCTGACGTAGCAAGGTGTTGAAAGGGCGCGTTATCTTGAAATTTTTGAAAATTTCGTCGGTATTTCGTCATATAAACCTCGACACTCAAAGGCGAGCTTAGTTTACCAAGGACCCACTAGGAATACATCGGGTGGGCTTTTTTGAGCCTAATTCAACTGCCTGTTAAGTCGGGACGGGCCTACTTTGTTCTGCTGAGTTTGGCGACAACCGGCGCGCTACTGAGAGCTGGATAGCGATCGCTGTAGCTCGGGCATTTCCGCAGGATGCCGTTTCCAACTACTCGCTCGATAGACGTTAGACAAAATTCTCTATTTTTATTTTTTATCCTTTATTCCTTACCCTTTATTCCTTGCGCTTACCCATGTTTCTAAGGGAATAATCGCGTAGACTCGCATTCATGAGCATCGAGATAAATGGCATCGCCCACATACAATTGACAGTTGCCCGAGATTCCAATGCCCTCGAATTTTGGGAACAGTTGTGCCATTTCTTAGGCATGAAGACCTTAATCAAAGGCGAGGACGTTATCTATTGCATTGGCGGCAGAACCGGCGTGCTTGTTCGCGAGGCTACGCCCGAAAAAGCCCATCACCCACACGATCAAGATACGCCAGGCCTGCATCATTTTTGCTTCAGAGCACGTTCTATGACAGATGTCGACGCGGCGGCAGCTTTTGCGACCAGCCTTGGTGCAACGATTCTGAGGCCGGCATCCGCCTCAGATCAATTTGCACCGGGTTATTATTCCACGCTCTTTACCGACCCTTCAGGCATTCGTATTGAGATTAATTTTGTACCCGGGCAAGGGCATTTTGGCGGTAAAGGCAGACTCGCTGAAGGAGGCTCGGGACCTGCGTCACGCTACGACGAAAATGGCCTTGGACAATAACTCGGGGATGACTACACCTTTTGTTATTGATCATTTCGACCCAGCAGATCGATCCCGTGTGGATGCACTTATGGTTTACCTTCAGCAACTTGAGCATGGCCTAAGCTCAGACCGAACGACCTCTTTAAGTGATGCACATGCCCACATCGATTACCTAATCGATCTTGCTGACCAGCCAGGAGGCCTGTTCTTAGTAGCTAGCGCCAACGACCTAGTGGTAGGGTTTTCCGTGGCAGTGGTCGATAAGCTTGAAGCCGGAGATCAGCACTTGCTGAGCGAGTATCGCCAATGGCTAGAAATTACCGACCTCGTAGTGGATCCAAACTACCAACGCTTAGGTATAGGGTCAGCATTGCTTGAAGCAGTAAGGGAGCACGGCAGGCAACTCGGTTTGAACCGTCTTAAATTAGACGTTTTATATGACAACCATGTCGCTCGAGCCACCTATCGTAGCCTAGGTTTTAAAGCCCAGACCGTGGCTTATGTCCTAGATACCTGACATCTTTTTTCTGCATTCTTTGCCGGTCTTGGTACAGCGTTTAGACCTCTTAATGATTATCTGCTTGCAGATACCGTCTCAGCCTGCGCTTTGGACCTGAGTTTTAAGTTGCGCGTCGAAGTAGGCAAACACTTGATCGAGGGCAGCTTGGGCCGGTTCACCACCTTTGATGAAATCCAAAGTTAATACCGAGTGACCTTTCCCGGGAATCTCAATTAACTTAATGCGCGTTCGGTCATCGTTGAAGGCTTGGTCTATCGCCGCATACTTTTCAGCCCGACACAACGGATCACCAACAAATCGCATCGCAAGCATTGGGCCTTTTTCATCCAGCGCCTCTCGGGCGTCTGCAATCTCAGAAGCTGAAAGATGAAGATCCTGCTGCTTGAAGAGCGGCATTGAGGGCTGCGATGCCACACCGGCTAGGACGCCCTCTTCTACCATAAGCGAAATTGCAAAATTACCCGTTAAGCACATACCAATGACGCCGATCCCGCTAATATCTTCTTGGCGCTTAAGATCTGCACAGAGTGCGCGGAGCCAGTCCACAATAGGACTACTTTTATTGGCCTCAAACAACGCAAATTCCCGGCGAAGACACATCACCCGCAGCATGTTGCCGAGTAACGAGATGCGACCTAAAGGCCCAAACAGATGGGGAAGAACGACCCGAAATCCGCGATGCACAAAGCTGTCAGCTAGGCTGAGAGTTTCTGGGCCGATTCCCGGCAACTCTTGCAAGATTACCACACAACCCGGGGATTCCCCTTTGCTATAAACATCGTGGCTGACTGATGTGCCGTCTGCGAGCGGGGCGGTAAATGTCCGTTTGCTAAAGGATTCGAGCATAGCTTAGCCTTTCTGGTATGTCTTACTCGCGGGTTATGATCGTTCAAGGCCGCTGTGAGGACCCATGACAAAGCAGCTGTTTACCACTGTCTCCAAGGTCATCCGACATCAGCTTTGTCCTTCTGCATGAGGAGCGCCTTACTATTGCGGTTCCAGGTATCATGAGGCCTTTATCTGCCTCGCACCTCAGATGAGATTTTTGTCCGCGGTTAAACAGGCTTATCCAAGGTTAATCGCTGGTCTAAGTCGTTGATAATCTCACCTACATTAAAAAACTGGCATGTACCCCAGTATCTAGGAGTGGTTGTTGCCACAATGGCGCGTTCTGTTTCACCACCATTAGCCAAGAAATTGCCTACCATGCTCGAAAAACCGAACAGTAAACAGCTAGCCAGCTGCAAGTCGCCGTCGAGATCTTCTCTTGTATAACCTTGAACGCCTCGTTCAATCAGCTCGCTATAATAGGTCGAAACCAGTTCCGCTCCGATCTCTTGAAGCTGCGCAGGTTCTATAGAATTGGCAAAAAAGTACATGAGATCATAAGCACCCGGGCCAGCCGCCGCCAACTGCCAGTCGTACATTCTTGGAACACCCGCGCTATCAAAGCAGATGTTCTCGATCCGAGCATCGCCGTGTATCAAAGTTTTAGGCCGCACATCTGAAAAATACTCAAAAATTGCCGCGGCTGAGCGGTTTCCTGGCTCATACATCGGAAACATCGCATCGGGAATTAGATCTGAAAAGTCTTGCTGGAAAAGCGGCCACCCTGCCGCGATGCTGGGTTCGTAGATCGGCGCCCAGTCTTTAAACGCATGGATTTTATCAGGCTCATCAAGCATGGGGTGCTGCCAAAAATGCGCGTGCATTTTAGCCAAGCCAGCCACCGCTTTTACCGCATCTGCATGCGCTAAAGATTCCAATTGGCTTGGGAATCGGTGCGTTTTTAAGTCTTCAATCAGGATTAGAAACTCTTTTTGTCCAGTCACATCAACACCCCCGAAAAATGAAGGCGGATTCAGAGGACAATCCATTGAAAAATGTTGATAAAAGCCAATCTCTCGTTCGTAAGCTAGCAAGCCCTTGCCCGTTTCCCGATTTGCCTCCCGAAGGGTCGGAAACTTGGCAATTACCGAGCTTGGCTCGCCCATAGGGGCATCCCAAGTTAACTCAATCCGGACAATATCACCGAGAAACCCCGCGGCTTCCCCGACCGGTTCAATCCGAAAGTCCGTGATGATCCCATCCCCCGCCACCGTAGACGCTAAAACCTCGTTCAACCAAGCAACGCTTATGTCGTCTGCAGATCGCGGTTGTACTACGTCCATACTCCCTCCGGCACTGCTAGATTCTAGATAAGTCAAACCACTACCTAATACAAACTACAACGAATTCTCAGATTTCGTCAACAGAGCCCAGTTTATTGGCAGCTTATCGCGAGTTAAACGTCATCTAGCCCCCTAATAGGCAACCCAGCAGCGCGATAACAGTCGTCGATGACCGCCATTTGCTTGGCGCCATCATCAGCATCGGTCCAAAGCGGCGCCCCGTCTTGAATCGCCGCCACAAAAGCCTCTAGCTGAAATTGATAGGTTGGCTTGCGAGTAAAAGTCCGACTTTTTGATGTGCCCTCGACATCGATTATGAGCTCGTGACCCAACTGCGGGACCAACGGATTTTTGATTGTCATACGGCCAGCTAGACCCGTGACAACAATTTCTGCCTTAAATTTTTGGTCGGCCTGCATACTCCCGGTGATACCGGCTGTGGGGCCGTTTTTAAAACAAAGCTCCGCGGTCATCTCAACATCGACATTGGCCGGATCTGTGACGGCCGATGCCGTCACAACGTCGGGCTCCGACGCCATTAAGTGACGCACCCAGCTGACAGGGTAACAGCCAATGTCCATCAAGACGCCTCCACCTTGAGCATAAATCCGACGAATATCATCTACTGGCACCGGACCTTGAATCTGAAAGCTCGCGTCGATTCTCTGAATTGCCCCCAAACGCCCTCCCCTAACTTCAGCAACTGCGGCTTCGAATAAGGGGTGATAACGGTAGTGAAAGGCATCCATCAAGACCAAGCCCTGATCCAACGAGACATCTCGCATTCGCAATGCCTGAGCGCGATTGGCCGCAAGGGATTTTTCGCACAGCACATGCTTACCGGCCTTAAGGGCTTGAATCGTCCATGTCGCGTGCGCCGAGATTGGCAAAGGAATATACACTGCGTCAATCATGGGATCATCAATGATCGCCTGATAATCCTTCGCAACCTTTGGAATCTTGTGCGCAAAGGCAAATGCTCGAGCGCGCGTCTGATCTCTAGCGGCAATGCTAGAGACTTCTAGCCCTGGTACCGACCGTGCTGGATCGATAAGCGCCATCGGGGCAATTTTGGCCGCTCCCAGAATACCGACTCGAATCACCCAGCCAAACCCTTCATAAATCTTGCATTCATGTGCAAATAAGCATCAGGGTTTGGGTGCTGAGCCCAAATCGCTTGCCAGCCCTCACTGGTCGTCCATTCTGGCCAACGAGCTTGCCGCTCCGCGTGACTCTGCCAACGAATAATCCAGCAAACATTGGCTTGGCCATGAGACGAGACTTGGGGGTCTGAACCACCAACCTCCGCCTCGACTCCCGCATCCATCCAGAAATCTAAAACGTCTAGATTCGATTTTAACCAAGGGCCGGCTAGGGTTTCTGCCCAAACTTTATATTTTGGAAAGTCCTCACGCGCGATGGTGTAATCCCGAATTTCGTAAATCACATCTGACATATCTCTCTCCTGATTCCATTCATTTCAACCATAGCACGTCGAGGCCCCAAGGCGAGATTCCGCCAATACCTTACGGACATCTCCAAACTAGTAGCACATTGCCATTTCCAAGAAGACATGGTGTAGTGCCGAATAAGCGCGATCAGCGCTTTGGGCGGGCTTCCAAAGAACGGCAGACCACACTTCAATTTACATAGGACATCATGTGCAGCTCTTTAAAAGCCTTCAGCACAACGTATTTTTAGATGCTCTGATCCTGACAGGTTGCCTGTGTTTTGCTTGTTTTTTGTTGTGGCACTTCGAATTTTTTCTGCTACTTGTGAGTTCTGACCGAAGCTATTTATCCATTGTCATTCTCATGCTCTATGCGCTGGCCTCGCTCCACTGGTTAAGGCAATGCCATCGGCTAGGCAACTATCAGGCGGCACTCCGTCCTCGCCTGGGGGAGACGACTGCGGGCTCAAACCCTCTAAAAGCGGCGATTTTGAGATCTTTGCCAAACCCAAATGACTCAGCAGAATGGTCTCTACAGCAAATTGCAGAGCATTTAGAGAATCGCCACGCTCTCGGCTATTTTATGAGTGACTTGCTGCTCAAACTCGGTCTTGTTGGCACCGTGATTGGCTTCATTTTAATGCTGTCGCCTATTGCGGAAATGACAACCTTTGAGCCTTCTGCAATCCGACAACTACTCACCACCATGAGTTCTGGCATGGCAGTAGCGCTTTTTACAACACTTGCGGGGTTGATTACCAGCACCCTCATTAAGATCCAATATTACTTAGCAGACACGGCTGTCGTGCACGTTATTGAAGCCTTATCCGCTTGCGAGCGAAGCGAATCGATCGATGCGGCACCCGGCGCTTAAATCCCTACCCCAAACCGATGTTTTCACAGATTTACTGTTTAATGCGCTGCTTGGCTTCGTGTTTATGTTCTTGGTTGCATTTCTAATGATTAGCAATCCAGATAAACAAGGGGATATCGTCTCAAATGCTGAGATGCTCATTACGGTTCGATGGCCTGATAATCATCCCGATGATGTTGACGCCATTATTGAAGACCCCAATGGGGTGCTAATTTGGTATTACAATTCAGATTCAGGACTTATCCACTTAGATCGGGATGATCGCGGTTTGTATGCAGACCAAGTCGAGCAATCAGGCACTCGGTTCGTCAACCCAATCAATCAAGAGACCTTGACTCTGCGAGGCCTGGCTCCGGGCGAGTATGTTGTTAATCTCTTGCACTATAAAGCCCATTATCGCGAAGCGCTGCCTGTCACTGTGAAAGTCGAAAAACTCAATCCGAAAGTCAGCTTAGTCTACTACGGCGAGCACAGCCTTACGGGTACGGGACATGAAGTGACTGCTTTACGATTTACACTTGATGACGAAGGGGTTGTCAATAACGTCAGTCAACTGCAAAAACCTTTGCTTACATCTAACCGAGCGACCGTCAAATGACGCCAGAAATATTGGCAATCAGCTGTTATGTTTTAATCGCTGTCTTGCTTCTGGTTTGCCTAAAAGTCAGCGCCCTGAGACGCATCTATAAAATTACCCTGATTGTTTTAACCAGCGGCTTTTATATGATTTCCTGGTGGGCGATCAGCGACCTGAAAGGTTGGGCAACGCCCGCTAACCTACCTGAGACATTTCGTGTTCACTGGATTCATATCGAAGAACCGAACAAAACGGCTAGACGAGAAGGCCATATCTTCTACTGGGTATCCGCCAAGGATTTAGAAGGTCGCCTTGAAACTGCGCCAAGGGCTCACCGAATGCCTTGGACCCTTAAGGATGCCGAGGCAGCGCAACATGCTAAAGACCGCTTGAATGCCGGAGAACTGCTAGACGGGCGAATCAGCTATAACGTTTTAGGCTCAAAGGCAGAAACCACCGAAGCACGAGTGGGTGATCAAGGCCAAGGCGCCCCAGATAATGAGCTTAACCGGCCATCCTTTGAATTTCTAACCGTGGCACCTCCGTCCTTACCAGACAAAAAGGTGCCTATCCAATAGATTTCGGTTCCCTAACTTGGCTACTCGCCTGCGCCTGTTAGCCATGTCATTTTTGGTATTTCTTTTTCGCCTCCAGCGACCAGACGGTCTTCCTCGGCTCGAGCTTTGACATAACTTAAGACATCACTCGCCTGCGCCTCGGTAAGCGCGTCAGCGAAACTCGCCATGCCATTCGCCGACCAAAGCCCCTCAAGCACGATGTCGTTCCACAGCGCGATGGTTTCTGGCGTCATGCGTCTTAGATCGGGAATAGAGCCACCCGAGCGAGCCAAAAATCCGTGGCAAACGGCGCAATTTTCATTATAGGCGGCCTCACCGCGTGCGATAGAACCAATGTCGAGCTGAGCAACCTCTCTTGAAGGTATTGATCGGTCTCTAACAGTCGGCACAGGCAGCTCGGCCTCACCACCAACTTTAAACACCAATAAACGACCGTAATTGTTGTACGTTAACGATGCATGCTCGGCCACTGGCGGTAAGGGCTCGCCGCCAAAGAGATCCGCCCCACCGGTACCTGTCAGAATCGACACGTATTGGGTACCGTCTAACTCAAAACTTATCGGGGGCGCCAGCATAGAAGTATAGGTATTGAATTCCCAAAGTTTTTCGCCGGTGGCCTTGTCATAAGCCACAAACATGCCGAGGGCATTGCCCTGGAACACCAGTCCACCTTCGGTGCCAAGTACCCCGCCATTCCAATAATGGGGAATTTCAACCACCCATCGATCCTCTCCAGTTGCGGGATCGAAGGCCTTCAGGTACCCCTTTGGCATGGGTTGGTCCGCAATGTTATCTAGCATTACTTGAGCTAATCGACCAAATTCCAACCCTGTATTCCAGCCCTTGGGCTTGTACTTGTAGACTCCCGATGCCTTATATTCCGAAGTCATTTCATAAAAGAGAGGATTGTCCTGAGCAGGTATGTAGACAAGCCCAGCGTCAACATCCACGGACATCGCTTGCCAGTTGTGAGCACCCAATGGGCCTGGCATGACCCACTTCCCTTTATCTTGATAATCGAGGTCAGGGTTTTCAACGGGTCTACCGGTTTCTAAATCCACATGGGTTGCCCAAGTTACGGTCGCAAAAGGATTGGCCGCCAAAAGCTTGCCGTCCTTGCGATCGAGCATATAAAAGAAACCGTTTTTAGGGGCTTGCAGAAGTACTTTTCTAGATTCACCATCGATCTGCCAATCCGCCAGCGCCATATCCTGAACCGCGGTGTAATCCCAATTATCCCCCGGTGTCGTCTGGTAATACCAATTCATCTCGCCAGTATCCGCATCGAGCGCCACGATCGACGAAAGAAACAAGTTGTCGCCACCGCCCGGTGAACGAATTACCCTCGTCCAGGGCGAGCCGTTGCCAACGCCCAAATATAATTGATTAAAATCCGGGTCATATACGATGGAATTCCAAACGGTTCCCCCGCCACCGACTTTCCACCACTCACCACCTTTCCAAGTTTTTGCGGCCATTTCCATTTCAGGGCTTTCAAAGGGCAAACTTGGATCCCCGGGTACCGTATAAAAGCGCCAAACTTGATCGCCTGATGCGGCGTCATAAGCGGTCACGTAACCCCGAACGCCATATTCCGCGCCGCCGTTGCCGATAAACACCTTGCCATTTGCGACCCTTGGCGCACCGGTTACCGTGTAGGGTCGTTCCCGATCAATTAACGTATCCACTTGCCAAATTTCAGCACCAGTACCCGCATCGAGCGCAATCAATCGGCCATCAAGACTGCCGACATAGACCCTGCCTTGATAAACCGCAACACCCCGATTAACCACATCGCAGCAAGCATATCGTGCCCATTCTCCGGGTACTTCCGGGTCGTAAGACCATAGCGTGTCGCCTGTCCTTGCATCTACCGCGTAGACTCGGCTCCAAGAAGTAGTAAAAAACATAATGCCATCTACTACGATGGGGGTTGCCTCGAGCGCGCGACTGGTGCCCATGTCTTTATACCAAGCAAGCCCTAAATCTTTCACAGACTCACGGTTTATCTCAGTCAGAGGCGAAAACCGGGTTTCGTCATAAGTTCTGCCATAGGCTAGCCAATTACCCGGTTCATCGTCTGCAGCCTTAATACGAGCATCATCAATCAAACCAATCGTTGGCTCTGGCAATGCAGATTCAGATGATGACGAGGGCGCCTGAACCGGCTCACTGGTATCGGTGCCGACGAACATGACCACGCCGATGATCAACGCAAGAATTAAGACCCAAACCCCTTTATTCATAGCACCTTCCTTAATGAACGTTATCAGAGAATAGCCTCGGTCGAGCGTCAAAACAATCACTCTTATATTCCAAACTTAAATACTTACCGCAGTCTCTTTTCAACACGCTATTTTATTGACCCAACGATTGGCTTCATGTTTGACTCAGAGCACTTAATAACGCGGAACAGTTATGCAATCACTAACGGGTATCACGGTGCTTGATTTTGGCCAGGTCTATAACGGCCCTTACTGCGGGTTTCTCCTAGCCCAAGCCGGTGCAGAGGTTTTTAAGGTCGAATCGACGATCGGAGAAACGCTACGGGGTCGCGGCAGTCATTCTTCGGCAACCTATCCTTTCGCGCTACTCAATAGCAATAAGAAGAGCCTATCCATCAATATTAAAGATCCGGACGGCCAACATCTGATCAAAGAGTTGGCACAAACCGTCGACGTAGTCTCGGAAAACTTTGCACCAGGCACCATGGAAAAATACGGTATCGGCGCGAAGGCTTTAACAGCGCTCAATCCAAAACTGATTTACGCCTCAAGCACAGGATATGGTAATGCCGAGGGTCCGTATCGAGATTTTCTGGGGATGGACATCACACTCCAAGCCATAAGTGGTGTAATGAGTATTACTGGCGAAGCCGACGGTCCTCCCCTTAAGAGTGCTGCGGCGTTTGCAGATTTTATCGCTGGCACACATCTTTATGCCGGTATCCTAACCGCCCTGTACCGTCGCCAACAGCACGGGGTCGGGGGCATTGTTGACATATCCATGCAAGATTGTGTTTTTCCCACTTTGGCGACCGCCATCGGTAGCTATTACGCTGCGGGACATCAAATGCCGAGGGCCGGTAACCGACATCCGGGAAAGACACTTGCCCCTTATAATACCTATGTCGCTCGCGATGGCTTTATTGCTATTATCTGCATCCGAGAGGGTCATTTCCGAAAACTCTGCGAAGCCATGGCGCGACCAGAGTTAGTCGATGATGTTCGGTATCAGGACTTCCCTAGTCGGTGTCAAAATATTGATCAACTGGATGCTGAAATTACTCGGTGGACCGCGACTAAAAGCCGAAAGGAATTACTCGCGATTACTCAGGCTCACGGCGTGATATGTGCGCCTGTTAACAACCTAGACGAGGTGATCGAAGACCCTCATATGATTGCCCGCGGTTCATTGCAACCGATGCAGCACCCAAGCCTTGGTCAAATTGCTCAAATGCAAACGCCGCTTAGACTCTCAGACGATCTGCCGCCAGCACTTACGCCAGCTCCGAGCCTTGGCGCCGATACCGCAACACTTTTGACAGATCGATTAGGCTTATCCCAAGACGCCATTGCAAAGCTCGCAGCGCAAGGCGCCATCAAACTGGCTTCGGCGGAATAGATTACACCACCCCACAGGACAATCGAAGGTGACGGGCCCGTCACACAAACTGCGCAGCATTGCGATCGAGGCGCCCCAGCAAGCCCTGAGTCCCAGATCTGAGGCAGACGGGTCAACTGGCCAGCGTCAGATGTTGCCTAGTTTAGTCCGGTAGACCCAGCACCCGCTTTGCAATGATATTCATCTGGACCTCGTTTGTACCGCCATAAATTGTGACGGCACGGTCCCGCAACCAGCCTCGGGTGGCATCTAGCTCGTCTTCTGAAAAGGTATCTCC
>Ga0255783_10000632_pt1:12500-40214 | contig 40214 bp, 38 predicted proteins | sample 011ome_22_FD_179981 | JGI IMG/M metagenome (GOLD analysis project Ga0255783, IMG submission 179981) | Coastal salt marsh microbial communities from the Groves Creek Marsh, Skidaway Island, Georgia - 011507BT metaG (version 2) | ecosystem: Environmental > Aquatic > Marine >... | reverse complement strand
GCTAGCCGTATTAGCGCTGTCTGCAATATGTCTAAATTGTTTCGAATTGTCTTCGCGAAGGGTTTGCACTTTGACTGAACTGCGAATGGGCATTTGCTCCATGGCAAATAATCCCTTTGGGCCATAGTAATTTGGTGTTCATCCATTCCGTCGCCAATAAATAAAATAACATTGGTGGCAGATAAATGATCCGTGAGATTTTTACTGGGAGATGCTTGGCCAGATAACGGTGCTAGTAGGGCGCTTAGGCTTATGAAGAAAGCGAATGTTATTGGTGCAGTAAATATTGGGTGAACAATTTTTTTATAAGCAATTTTATACATGCTCATTCCCATGCTGGGTTGCCCACCCTTTGTTAATATTTTTGTCGTTATTCAGTTTCAACGGTTAACAAATCACCTAGCTGGCGAATTTGAATTGCATCAATACCTGAGCCGGCTAATGCATCGGAGATGACTACAAGTCTGTCTTCTGGAGAGAACTCCGAGCGTTCAATCAGGATTTTTGCAGCCTTTGCCAGGGTTTTCTCTGGGTCATCACTAAAGTTAATTCTGAAACTCAGAACGTTACGACTCATGACTAGTTGTCGCCGGGTTCTGCTGTCGTTGGTAAAAGCACAAATAATCGGTGTTTGTGGGTGGCAATTAGTCACATAGTTAGCCATGCGTCCGCGCCTGGTAGGCACGATGATCGCTTTGGCATTAATTGATTCAGCCAGTTTTACCGCAGCAGCTGCAATTTCTTCTTTATCGTTTTTCAGTTCCAGGTCTTTGGTAAATTGCAGGCCGGGGCTGTGTTCGATGGAGCCGGCAATTCGTGCGAGTATTTCAACACACTTGACGGGATATTTGCCGATGGTGGTTTCACCAGACAGCATAATGGCATCGGCTTCTTCATAAACAGCATTGGCAACATCCGTTACTTCAGCACGGGTAGGGATTGGGTTTTCGATCATGGACTCGAGCATGTGTGTTGCCACAATCACGCGCTTGCCGCGCTGAGCACAAAGACGAATAATCCGGCGCTGAACTCTTGGAAGTTTTTCGATGGCAATTTCTACACCGAGGTCTCCCCGGGCCACCATGACACCATCGGAAACATCAACAATATCACTGATATTTTTAACGCCTTCCTGGTCTTCAATTTTAGAAATAATTTTTATTTTGTCTGCTTTTTCGCCCAGCAGTTTGCGGAGTTGGTGGATGTCTTCTGCATCTCGAACAAAAGATAGAGCAATAAAGTCCACTTCCTGCTCCATGGCAAATTCGATATCGCGTTTATCTTTTTCCGTAATAGCAGGGAGGTTAACTCGGATACCCGGTAAATTAACGTGGCGTTTACTTTTCAGTACACCGCCATCGATAACTTTACACTGCATTACTCGGTCTTCTTTACTCAGTATCTCAAGATTAATCAGACCGTTATCTACCGTAATCATGTCGCCAATCTGTACATCGTGAATCAGATCTTCATAATTAATACGAATGGAGCTGGCTTCTACGTCATCCTCACCCCGGGCAACCACTGAAATAACATCGTCCTTTTTCAGATCAAGCTCGTTGTTTATGTCACCGGTACGAATTTCCGGGCCTTGAGTATCCATCAAAATGGCAATGGGATGGCTTTGCTTTTTGTTGAGTGTGCGTACTGCTTTAATCACTTTGGCATGAGATTCGTGATCGCCATGGGACATATTCAATCGCACCACATTCATGCCTGCTTCGGCGAGTTTTTCCAGCATTTCAAATGATTCTGTAGCAGGTCCGATGGTGCAGATGATCTTAGTTTTTCTCATGGCGGTACTTCTTATAAATAATGTTATGAATTACAGTGAATAGTTAAAAATGCGTATTTTATCTTTCAGCTTAATGACCTTTGTTGGGATAGATGACGGTCTTATCTGTCACGATTGCTTGTAAAGCAATATCCCACGGTTGGTGCGTAATCTTATCAGTTTCCTGGCAACTTTGGGCTAACCCAATGAGTCGAGTAAGCTTTTTTTGTTGGGCTAGGGTTCTGTCATAAAAACCACCGCCCATGCCCAACCTATTTCCATTGCGGTCAAATGCAACCAAGGGGAGCAGGATCAAATCTATTCCCAGGGGAGGGGTGATCTGTGCTGTTTTTAAACTGGGTTCTTTGATGCCAAATCGATTCACAACTAATGGATCACCATTTCTATACTGAGCAAAGTACAGACGACTTTGTTTTAAGGGGTGTAGTACAGGTAAATAGCATTGTTTTCCTGCTGCTTCAGCAATACCCATAGCAATGGATGGATCAATTTCCCCGTCATTGGCTAGATAAAAAGCAATACGTTTACTGTGACAAAATGCAGGCAAATTCGATAATTGCTGAGCAAGCCCAATACTTGCCTTTGATTGTTGTTGTTCAGAAAGGGAACGCCTGCGTTCTCGCATTAATTGGCGTATGGCATTGCTGTCCATAATTGTTTTAAAAACTGTAATTCAAAAAGCTCTCGCTTAAAGAGTAATGACCCAAATAACTAGGATAGAAATTGGGTGATACCTTTTTTGGTAAATATGTCCCCGGGAATACCGCTATCAACTTGGCCTTGAACCCAATGGTTCAAGGTGGAGGGTTCAGCGATACATTAGGCTTTCCGTCATGCGGACATGCACACCGCACCGGCTTGGACCTTCCAGGTTACAGATTATCGGCTCGAGGACTTATCGATTGGCGAATATCCCAGGGCATAGAATGTATTATAACCCAGTATGGGCTTAAAAAGCGGTGGATTGCTCCAAACTGTGAAGCGCTGTAGAAATTTTCTTGTCCAGGCGAGTGATGAGGTCGTTGGACGCACCCTGATTTTCCTTTTGATCTTCCAGCTTAGCAAGCTCATAGGTAAGGTTGAGTGCGGCCATAACAGCAATGCGTTCCAGGCCAATAACGCTGCCACTGTTACGGATAGCACGCATTTGCTCATCCAAGGCTTTAGCTGAATCAAGCAGTGCATGACGTTCTTCTGGAGGGCAGCTGACCTGGTACTCCTTATCAAGAATGCGGATATTGACAGTTTGCTGGCTCATGCATTCAACCTTCAGTATTGAGGTTTTTTAGCCTCACAATCATATGCTCAACCCGATTACGGGCCATTTCACTTTTTTCCAGTAATTTACTGCGTTCTTTTAGCAGGCTGGCTTCACGCTCACGTAATGACTCATTGTCTTTTTGTAGGCGTGCACAAAGGTTGATCAGGCGATCAATTTGCTGCTCAATATTATTTATATCATCTGACATGTGTTTGGCCGATGGAGTCTCTCAAACCCAACTATAATTGTGTGGTCATAGATTGGTCAACAATCTTGAGGTAATTTCGAGGAATATTAGCTAGCTTCTTGCCCAAAAGGAGTTTTTTTAATACGTTTTTTATGCGGTGTCACCGTGATGCTGCATGCTGCGTGCTTGGGGGGATGAACGGTGATAGGATGGTCTTTTAGCTGACAATGGAAACAGAAGTAGTCGTGAATTTTGATGATATTGCGGATGCATTTATCCGTGCCAATATGTCCGGTAGCCCAGCAGAGTTGCATGGCTTGTTATGTGGCAGGGTGAGTGGAGGTGAGCACTTATCAGAAGAAGATTTGGTCTCTACAGTAGCTGAATTCCTCGATGTGCCACCCGAAAGAGTAGAAGACTTTGGTGATATGTTGCCTGATTTGTATCAGTTTACCTACGGGCAAATATGCAGCAGTGGTTTTGAATTTGTTCCTTTACTTCCCGATGATGATTTTTCTTTAAATGAGCGATTAGCCTCACTGGGTGAATGGTGTCAGGGCTTTTTGTTTGGACTGGGTAACTCAGGTTTATCTGTTGAAACTGAACTCACGGGTGATATTGCGGATGCACTGGGTGATTTGGCTTCTATTTCTCACGTTAGCGCCATTGACGATGACAACGAAGAGGAAGATGACGAAGTCAGCTATACCGAACTGGTTGAGTATGTGAGAGTGGCGGTTTTGCTCATTTATGCAGAACTGAATGCCACTGAAGACAATAGCTCCAGAACCATCCATTAATTATTCCAATTACTTCATCGTTTAGGATTTGAGAGTTCAAAAAAGTAGAATGATAAGCAAGCAGGAATTTACCCGCCGTAGGCAAAAGCTGATGGAGCTGATGGCCGATAACAGTATCGCCATTCTAACTGCTGCTCCAGAACAAACCAGAAACCGGGATATTCATTACCCCTATCGCCAGGACAGTGATTTATTCTATCTCACCGGCTTTCCCGAACCTGAAGCCGTATTGGTTTTGGTGCCTGGTCGGGAGCATGGCGAATGTTTAATTTTTTGCCGCGATAGAAATATCGAGAGAGAAATTTGGGATGGCTATCGTGCCGGCCCAGAGGGCGCCTGTGAAAAATACGGTGCAGATGATGCCTTCCCTATTGATGATATCGATGAGATTTTACCGGGGCTGTTAGAGGGACGAGACCGTGTTTACTACGCTATGGGTAAGGATCTCACCTTTGATCGCCATTTAATGGACTGGGTCAATACTATTCGTGGAAGAGCACGCGCCGGTGCAACTCCCCCAGGTGAATTTGTTGACCTCGATCACCTGCTTCATGAATTAAGATTGTTCAAAAGTGCAGCAGAATTGAAAATTATGCGTGAGGCCGGGAAAATCTCTACCAGAGCCCACTGCCGAGCCATGCAGATATGTAAACCGGGTATATATGAATATCAGCTCCAGGCAGAAATTGAACATGAATTTGCTATGGCTGGTGCGCGTTTCCCAGCCTATGGAAGTATTGTGGGAAGCGGTGAAAACGGGTGCATCCTTCATTATGTAGAAAACAGTGCCAAGCTCAAAGATGGTGATCTTGTCTTGATTGATGCGGGTTGTGAGCTACAGCATTATGCTGCCGATATCACCCGAACCTTCCCTATTAATGGCAAATATAGCGCTGAGCAAAAAGCCATTTACGATGTGGTTTTGGAAGCACAGCTAGCAGGTATTAAAGCCTGTGCTAAAGATAATCACTGGGATGAGCCACACCAAGTGACAGTTCAAGTGATTACCGAAGGATTGCGCGAGCTGGGCTTACTGGATGGAGAGCTTAACGAGCTGATAGAAACAAAAGCCTATAGGCACTTTTACATGCATCGGGCTGGCCACTGGTTGGGCATGGATGTTCATGACGTGGGTGATTATAAAATTGATGATGAGTGGCGATTACTTGAAAAAGGGATGGTCATGACCGTAGAGCCAGGTATTTATATCTCGCCAGACAATAAGGATGTCCATAAACGTTGGCGAGGCATTGGCATACGTATCGAAGATGATGTGTTGGTGACGGCCAAAGGCCCCGAGGTTTTGACCAGTGATGCTCCCAAAGCGACGGCGGACATCGAAGCGCTAATGTCAGAAAATGCACCAAAAAAATAGCTAAGCGATATTAGAAACTATATGTCTGAGCAATCTAAAGAAGAACCAACAACAAGCCAGCAGGCAGATGTCACCATCGTTGGCGGAGGCATGGTCGGAGCGAGTTTGGCTTTATTGTTGTCTTCCTTGAACCTGGGCTGGCAAATACAGGTTGTTGAGGCTTTTCCTGTTAGTGCGGCATCACCCGATTCATTGCAGCCAAGTTTTGATGCACGTTCTACTGCCCTTTCCCATAGCAGTCGTGAGATTTTTGAAATATTGGGCCTATGGGAAACATTAAATACACGCCTTGCAGACATTAGAGATGTTCATGTATCAGATCGTGGTCATATAGGCAGTGCTCGTTTACGCGCAGAAGAACAAAATTTACCCGCACTAGGTTATGTGGTTGAAAACCAATGGCTTGGTTTGGTCTTGATGGAAGCATTACAACAAGCTGGTGATATAGAAATTATTGCGCCAGCAACTGTAGAGGGAGTCAGTCCAGTTCAGGGTGGGATGGAGTTGTGTTTATCTACAGGTTTGGATATCACAACAAAACTATTAGTCATTGCCGATGGAGCGCAATCTAATACTCGAGAGAAATTAGGCATTGATGCAACCACCAAAGATTATGGTCAGGTTGCTGTCGTAGCCAATGTTTCTTTATCCCAAAGCCACAACAATATTGCCTATGAACGTTTTACCGATTCTGGTCCTATGGCACTGTTACCCCTATTGCCCATAAAGGAAGTGCCTTTGGGTAATGAGCATCGCTCGGCTTTGGTGTGGACGTTACCTCCTGAGCGTGCAAAAAGAGTTATTGCTGCTTCAGAATCAGAGTTCCTCACCCTATTGCAAGATCGCTTTGGCCACAGGTTAGGGCAATTTAAGCATGTTGGTACCCGCCATAGTTACCCCATTCGATTAATCACAAGTAATGAGCAGGTACGCAGTAATATGGTTGTTGTCGGGAATGCTGCACATTCTTTACATCCTGTGGCGGGCCAAGGGTTTAACCTGGCGCTGCGAGATGTTGCAGTACTAGCCAATGAATTAGCGCAAGCTGCTGATACGGGATCAGAGCTGGGCGAACTAAAGGTTTTGCAGGGCTACCTTGAAAAGCAGCAGATGGATCAGAAGCAAACCATCTTGCTCAGTGATTTGCTGCCTAAAGTGTTTTCCATTGGTGCTGCTCCTGTTGCTTTGGCCCGTAACCTGGGGTTGCTGGCACTAGATGCCGTTCCACTATTTCGCCATCAGTTTGCCCGATTAGGTATGGGGTTAGAAACTCAGGGCACTTCGTTAGATAAGTCTTTATCTAATAATCGACCTCAGAAGGTAAGCCAGCATGGCTAATCAGCACTACGATGTAGTGATTGCTGGCGCCGGTATGGTGGGCGCTGCTTTTGCTGCGCTTTTAGCTACTAAAGAACTGGCTACAAAAGAGCAGGGAAAATGCCTCCGTATTGCCATACTTGAAGCGCGCCCTTTTCAAATGCCAGACCTTTCAGAACACTTTGACCCTCGAGTTGTTGCCCTGACGGAACCCTCACGCCAGTTATTGGAAGATGTGGGTGTCTGGTCTCAAATTGCCAATCGACGTGCCTGTGCATATCAGCGCATGGAAGTTTGGGAGTCTGATGGTACCGGACATATTGAGTTTGATTGCGCAGAAGTACGTCAACCGAGTCTGGGCCATATTGTTGAAAATGCCTTAATTGTCGATAGTTTGTTACAGAAAATAGAGACGTTAGATAATGTGGATTTACTCTGTCCCGTCAAGCTAACGGATTTGGAAACCACAAAAGATGGCGTCGTTATTTCATTGGAAGACGGTTCTGTCATTACTACAAAATTGTTAGCTGCTGCCGATGGCGCGCAATCAAAAGTGCGAGAACTTTGTGGCTTGCAGCTCAGGCAGTGGGACTATGGCCACCATGCCATTGTTACCACGATTACAACGGAAAATGAGCACAACTTTACCGCCAGACAGCGATTTTTACCCGATGGACCCCTAGCATTTTTGCCCCTTGAAACAGAACAAGGCGATTGCCATCAGTGTTCCATTGTTTGGTCACAGCGGGAAGAAGTGGCAGAGTCATTAATGGCGCTGGACGATAATGAGTTTTGTGAAGCACTCGAGCAAGCTGGCAGTCATTGCTTGGGGAAAATAGTCGCGATTGATAAACGCTATAAAATCCCGTTGAAGCAGCGTCATGCGGTTGATTATGTAGTTCCGGGTATTGCGTTGATGGGAGATGCTGCCCACACCATCCACCCATTGGCTGGTCAGGGGGTTAACCTGGGTTTTCAGGATGTCATCACGTTAGTGGAAGAAGTTGAGCGGGCTGTTGGTCGAGGGTTATCTCCCGGTGATATGTGGGCTCTTGGACGATATCAGCGCCGTCGCAAGCCACACAATCTCGGCACAATGGCAGTGATGGAAGGCTTTAAGCGGTTATTTGAAGATCAGCCGTTACCCGTTCGACTTCTCAGAAATGATGGCATGAGTACAATTAATCGACTGGGGCCAGTTAAAAATTTACTGGTTCGCCAGGCGATGGGCTTGTAAATTAAGGGTTTAGGCTAATTCTACTCTTTAGTTTAAGATCGATCGGGTTTAGAATTCGCGGCAGTTTCAAATGATGCTGTTTTAAGCATCAAATTTAAGTACGAAGGGTGAGGACACAACAATGAACGCAACTCCGTCTAATTTGAAGTATGCCGCCACCCATGAGTGGGCGCGGGATGAAGGTGATGGCACTGTAACAGTTGGCATTAGTGATCATGCTCAAGAAAGCCTAGGTGATGTTGTTTATGTTGAACAGCCTGAAGTAGGTTCAACGGTCACAGGTGGAGAAGAGGCCGGTGTGGTTGAGTCTGTGAAAGCCGCTTCAGATATTTACTCTCCGGTTTCAGGAGAAGTCATCGCAGTCAATGAATTGCTAGAAGAGGCACCAGAGACCATTAATGGTTCACCCTATGATGACGGTTGGTTCTTTAAAGTAAAAATGTCTGATCCTTCTGAATTAGAAGGTTTGTTAGACGCAGCAGCCTATGAAGCCGTTGCTGAAAATGAATAACTAAAAGCTTCTTATAGATCAAACGAGGGCTGCTATTAAAGGCAGCCTTTTTTATTTGTGGCCGCACAAAAGTGGCAGTATAAAAATCCTATGTTTGAGGAAACATTATGTCTGATAACACCACCGTTAAAGCAGTAGGATCACTTCGTTTAAAGAAGGGTGCAGATCGCCGATTACGTTCGGGCCATTTGTGGATCTACAGCAATGAGGTGGATGTTGCTACAACGCCCTTGAAAACACTTTCCGCAGGTAGTGAAGTTGTGGTTGAAGATGCCACTGGTAAGTTTGTAGCTATGGCTGTGGTAAATCCAGCGAGTCTTATTTGTGCCAGGCTTTATAGTCGTGAAAAAAATAGCTACTTAGGTCAGTCGTTAATTGTTAATCGATTAAAGCAAGCCCTCCAGTTTCGTGAGTCTTATTTTTCAAAACCCTTTTATCGAGCAATTTTTGGTGATTCAGATTTATTACCAGGGCTAGTGGTCGACCGTTTTGGTGATTACCTTTCAGCACAATTAACAACGGCCGCGATAGATCAACGGCGTGATGATGTCATCGCCGCTCTGGATGAAGTATTTTCACCCAAAGGAATTGTCTTTAGAAATCAGGGGCCGTTTCGTCAAATGGAAGGTTTACCTGAAAGTGTTGAGGTGGCTGCAGGTGATGTACCAGAATTAGTTGAACTGGAAGAAAATAATACTCGTTTTCTAGCACCCGTGATGACAGGGCAAAAAACGGGTTGGTTTTATGATCATCGAATCAATCGCCAGCAGTTACAAAAGCTTGCTAAAGATAAAACAGTATTAGATGTATACAGCTATGTAGGCGGTTGGGGTGTTCAGGCTGCAACAGCTGGTGCCAAATCGGTCACTTGTGTGGATGTGTCTGGTGACGCGTTGGATATGGTACAACAAAATGCTGAATTAAATAGCTATGGTGGTCAACATGGCGGCCAATTTTCTTGTTTGCAGGGTAAAGCCAATGACATTATGAAGTCCTTAGCTGATGCCGGGCAAACATTTGATGTTGTTGTTTTAGATCCACCAGCATTTATTAAACGGAAGAAAGATCAGCGCCAGGGTGAAAAGGCTTATCACCAGGCCAATCAATTAGCCTTAAGGCTTTTAGCGCCAGGTGGCACATTAATCTCTGCTTCCTGTTCTATGCATCTACCACAACAGACATTGATGGATGTGATCAAAACTGCGGCAGCACATCGACATCGTCAGTTGCAGGTATTTTCGATTGGTGGGCAGGGGCCGGATCACCCCATCCATCCGGCTATACCGGAAACTAATTATTTAAAGTCTATTTTTGCTCGGGATATTCAGTCTTAAGCGAGAAGGCTGGTATAACTCCACAGGAAATAATAAAAAAATCGCTGATTTTTCTGTAAATAAGAGTATGTTAAATAGCTTGTATATTAGAGGTAACAAGAATGATCAATGCCAGTGAAATAATTGAAGAAATTAAGCTGTTAAATCAATTTAATCTTGATTCTAGAGCGAATGGTATAAAGGTTCACACTCATGAAGCATCAAAAGACGCTGTGGCCGCGGCTGAGAGGCTGTTTAATAAAGGCTTAACAGACCATGTAGATGGTGGCTATCTCACCGAGCTGGGGGCTGAGGCCGCTACCCATGCACAGAGCCTGATAAGATTGTTGGCCGATTAGCTCTCGGCACTTCGCATCAGCATAAATCTTTATTTTGTTAAATAAAGTGGCATTGAATCAGAGAACGGCTTCAAATAGCTCCAGTTTAGGTGGCCCTGCATAAATACCTTCGGAAGTTTTTCCCGCCCCTGCATGGGCTTTGCGAAAGGCTTCCGAGTGGGTCCAGTCCTCAAAAGCAGCCTTGCTTTCCCATACTGAGTGCGAGGTAAACAAAGTGATGTCACCTTCTGTTTTTCCTCGCAGTAAATTAAATGATTTAAACCCGGGTACCACATCCAAAAAAGAATCACGGCTGCGCCAAATCTCAATAAAATCCTCTTCCCGCCCTTCATTCACTTGAAAGCGGTTCATGGCTAAATACATGCTGTCATCCTATGGGTTGATAGTTAAGGTCAGAGATTATCGAGTAGTGGTATTTAATAGCAAGAGTAGTTTTAATGGATAGAGAATTTTTTCAAGTGGGCATAGCCCATGAGTGGTGACAATGAAAGACTGTAACCAGTGTGGCAAATGCTGTATCAAATACAGCAATGGAGGTTTGTCGGCATCGCAAAGTGAAATCGAATTATGGGAAATTTTTAAGCCCGATATTTACCAATACGTCAGTAATGGAAAAATCTGGGTGGACCCAAAAACAGGTGAGAAAATCGAGCGTTGCCCTTGGTTAAGAAAAATACCTAATCAGGAAAAATACACCTGCGATATTTATGATGATCGCCCTGAAGATTGCAGGCTCTATCCTACTAATATTGAAGAAATGGAAAGGGATGAATGTGAAATGTTAGAGACAGTTGATTTCAAAGATAAAAAGCAGGCACAGATAAACCTAGATAAATTGATGGAGGATAGCCGGCCTGCTTATGAGTAGTTATATGAGCAGGCATAAATTTAAATATTGAATTTACCGGTAGGCCTTTTTTGCTAATACAGCGACCGTTAGCATTACTGCTCCAATAATAAAAACAGGTGCTAAGTTACCACCCGCATCCGCCAAAGCAGTCTTACCACCGAATAAATCATTAAACAAAAAAGTATCTTTTAATGCGCCATAGCTGAGCGTAAACAAGCCTGCGCCGACCAAGCCGCCTAGTACAAATACCCAAGCATCTTTGCGGCCAGCACCGGAGGCAACGATCCCTGTTCCTGGACAATAGCCCGACACAGCCCAACCTATACCGAGTAATCCGCCGCCAATAATTACACCGGTATACATGGATTTAATTTTAATATGGCCTGCGTCGAATAACCCCAATGACAACCCAAGAAACAATAGGCCAGAAGAAAGGCCCACGGCCATCAGAATAGCTTTCATCAAATGAAGATCAGTGAGGGTGAGCATGCCGATAATTTTTTGAGGGTCGGCAGCACCGACACGCTGAAGTACAAACCCGAATAAGCCGCCCAATAAAATAGCCAACACAATACTCATTGGTCATTACCTCCCTTGCCGTAGAGCAAAATAGCCGTGGGTACAGCCAGAGCAAAGGCGGCTGCAGCAAACAGATAGCCACTAACAGCAGTTTGCATCATCCCGCTCATCATATGCCCGCTAGTGCATCCGCCGGCCAAGCGTGCACCGTAGAGAACAAGTATCCCGCCGATAAAAGTTAAGCAAAAGCGAAGTGGGGTATTGCCACTAAAACGACTGCGATGAAAAATGGGGAGCTGCTCAGCTTTTCTTGATTGAGTTTTTGCGGCCAGCCAGCCTCCAGCGATCATGCTTATTACAAAAATAAAACCATAATTAATTGGGTTGGCGACAGCCTTGGCATATTTTCCGCCGGATTTATTCAGGTAGGAATTCGTACTGCTGTAACCACTTTTGCTGGTCTCATCTGTTGTGACTAATTCAGGGTTGATCGCATTAGCTAAAATGCCATCAAAAATAACAAATTGAGTCGATACCCCAATGGGCTTCACCAGCACAATGGCTAATAAAAAGCTGGCCGCCAATGCAAAGCCACTGTAATACCAATTCCAATAAAGTGAACTTTGATTATTGGTTTTCAACGCCGTTACCTTTTTCAATGTAGCTACCTTAGCTACTTTTTTTCAGGGGGCAGGTGCTTAATCCTAATATTTTATAAAGCGGGCAGAAACCCAGTAGTCCAGTTAGTAGTGGTACAAGCCCGACTAATCCCCATAAGGTTTGTGGCCCGATAACACATAAGCTTAGTACTGCTAGCCCAACGATCACCCGTAGAATACGGTCCAGAGTTCCTTCATTTTTCATTACAGTCTCCTATCAAATTTATTTAACTTAACGCCAAAAAGGTTTAAGAATCATCGTTAGGGGAAAGTTTAAAAAGAATACTGTTGGTTCTCAGTGACTAAGTCACCGAGAGGGTCAAGTTTTTGCTGAAAAAGGAGAGAAGAGAGAGGTTTTCTGATTTAAATCAAATGGTGCAGGGCTGTTCTATCAAGTAATTCAATACTACCTCGATCCAGTTTCACAAAACCCTGCGCCTCAAAGCGTTTTAAATGTCGGCTGACCACCTCACGGGCAGAGCCAATCTCTGATGCGATGTCCTGATGTGTGACCCCAACCGGATTACAGGGTTGAAGTAACAAGTATTTAGCCAGCCGCTGCTCCAGAGTTTCCAATGCAAGCTTCTCGATGGTTTCTATTAAGCTGCCAATACGTTGGCCAAAGTTCTCAAAGACCTGATGACGGAATTCTGCCGAGTTCTCCATTAATTCATCGAAGCGGCTTTTAGGCATGATTCGTACTGATAACTCCGATTCAGCGATAGCTTCAGCCGGAAAACGCTTGTCACCCAACAGGCAGGTAGTCGTTAATACACAGATCTTTCCCGGAGCAACATGGTAAAGCACTACCTCTCGGCCATTGGCCGAGCGGGCAAATATTTTCACAGAGCCTGAAACCAGTAAAAAATAATTCTGGCATTCATCACCCTGATGAAGGATTTGCGTTCCAGCAGGAACCTGTTGCAAAGGGTAGTCGTTAAAATAATGCTCGAGTGACACTTATAACTCCGATAGAGGGGTAATAGTTTGCGAAACAATGACCGGTGTTATTTATTTAATAATTTTGCAGCGTCCTTAGCAAAATACGTTAAAATCCCATCTGCCCCCGCACGCTTAAAGCACAATAGTGATTCCAGAATAATTTGTTCGCGATTGAGCCAGCCGTTTTCAAAGGCAGCTACATGCATGGCGTATTCACCACTCACTTGATATACAAAAGTAGGCGCTTTGAGCTCATCTTTTACCCGACGCACCATATCCAGATAGGGCATACCGGGTTTTACCATAATCATATCGGCACCTTCTTCTAAATCCAGTGCGCATTCGTGAAGGGCTTCGTCGGTATTAGCCGGGTCCATTTGATAGGTTTTTTTATCGCCACCTTTGATGTTGGCAGAAGAGCCGACGGCATCCCTAAAAGGCCCGTAGTAGCTGGAGGCATATTTGGCAGAATAAGCCATAATACGAGTGTTCACATGGTTGGCTTCTTCCAGCTCTTCGCGAACTGCCCAGATACGTCCGTCCATCATATCTGAGGGTGCAACAATATCGGCGCCAGCTTCGGCATGTGATAGCGCTTGTTTGGTCAGTGTTTCCACGGTGATGTCATTGAGCACATAGCCGGTGTCATTATCAATAATGCCGTCTTGCCCATGTGTGGTGAAGGGGTCCAGCGCTACATCGGTGATAATGCCTAATTCGGGTACCGCATCTTTAAGGGCTTTAACAGCACGCTGCGCCAGTCCGTCTGGATTATAAGCTTCTTCTGCTAACAGGGTTTTACAGCTTTGGGGTGTGACCGGAAATAATGCAATGGCGGGAATGCCAAGGTTGGCAAGCTCCTTTGCTTCTTTCACTAATAGGTCGATGGAGAGTCGTGCCACACCTGGCATGGAGGGGACTTCTTCACGTTGACCACTACCTTCTAGTACAAACATGGGGTAGATCAGATCATCTGGTGTCAGTACCGATTCCCTGACCATGCGGCGGGAAAAATCATCGGCCCGGTTGCGACGCAGGCGAGTGTAGGGGAAGGCTCCGCGGGTGTGTGTAAAGCTCATGGCTGCTCCAGCTCAATGTTAGTGCTGATCTATCTAGTCAAACTAATGTAGTCAATATATAGCGGTCAGCATAATACGAGTACCAGTCTATAGGCTATAGCTGCTGAAATACTTGCTCTGCTGCATCTAAGGTAAATTGAATATCTTCATCTGTATGTGCCCCTGACATAAAGCCTGCTTCATAGGCGGCTGGGGCCAAATAAACGCCCGCTTCCAACATGCCGTGGAAGAATTTATTAAAACATTCGGTATCACAGGCCATGACTTGCTGGTAGTTGGTAACAGAGGTTTCTTCTGTAAAGAAAATACCAAACATGCTGCCCACATGATTTGTCGTCATAGGAATATTGACGGCATCAGCGCGTTGTTGCAGACCTTCCACCAATTGGGTAGTTTTGGCAAAAATGCCATCGTGAAAACCGGGTTTAGAAAGTAGCTCCAAAGTTTTTAGTCCGGCTGTCATAGCGACAGGGTTGCCGGATAATGTACCTGCTTGATATACCGGCCCTAACGGAGCGATCTGTTCCATCACTTCACGCTTGCCTCCAAAGGCACCAACGGGCATACCGCCACCGATCACTTTACCTAGGGTGATTAAGTCGGCGTCAATATTAAAACGGCCTACGGCACATTGGGGGTGAACACGGAAGCCGGTCATTACTTCGTCGATAATTAGCAGCGCACCATTGTTAGTGCATTCTTGCCTTAAGGTTTCTAAAAAACCTTCAACGGGTGGAATACAGCTCATATTGCCGACGACGGGTTCCAGTATTACACAGGCGACGTCGGAGCCAATTTCAGCAAAGGCTTGTTTCACGCTATCGATATCGTTATAGGTGAGCGTCACCGTGTGGTCGGCCAGTGATTCTGGCACACCGGGTGAGCTGGGGACGCCTAAGGTTAATGCACCGGAACCTGCTTTAATCAGTAGGGAGTCCGAGTGGCCATGATAGCAACCTTCAAACTTGATGATTTTGTCGCGTCCGGTAAAACCTCGGGCTAGCCTAATGGCGCTCATGGTGGCTTCGGTACCAGAGCTGACCATCCTTACCATATCCATGCCAGGGACTGTTTTGCAAAGTTTGTCGGCCAGTTCAATTTCTAATTCTGTAGGTGCACCGAAGGTCATGCCTTTATCGAGTTGGGCTTTGACGGCATTGATCACATCCGGATGATTGTGGCCCAGAATCATCGGTCCCCAGGATTGCACATAATCCACATAGCGATTGCCATCGGCATCGTACAGGTAGGCTTTTTCAGCACGTTCAAAAAAGATCGGGGTGCCTCCCACGGCCTTAAAGGCTCTAACGGGGGAATTAACACCGCCGGGAATGTGTTTTTGCGCGGCTTGAAAAAGTTGCTGAGATCGTTGTGTGGACTGTTGCGTGGAATTGGGCATCGGTTTAATCTGGCTCTATTCTTGGAAAATTAAGAGTTGGTAAATAAAGGACGCTATTATCCTTGATAAAAATAATTGATGCCAAGGGTTAAGGTGAGAGGTTATGAATAATGGGCAACCAGCGTGGGAGCCAGTATTAAATTATTGGTTTGGTGATGCCGACGACGATGTAATTTGTGCTGAGGAAAAATCAGCGCTTTGGTGGGGAAAATCTGCAGCGATAGATGCAGAGATACGACAGCGATTTGAGTCATTTCTACAGTTGTTGGTTAATGGCGGTAATCGTTATTGGCTACAATTTCCAGAGAGTCGCTTAGCGGCAATTATTACTCTGGATCAATTTTCACGAAATATTTACCGGGATACACCAACGGCATTTGCTGCAGATCAGTTGGCGTTGAATTGGTGTTTGTCGGGTATAGGCGCAGGGCTGGATAAGCAGTTAAGGCCTATTGAGCGTGTGTTTTTTTATTTACCCATGGAGCATGCCGAAGATTTGGGTATGCAGCATCGGTGTTTATGGCAGTTTCAGCAATTGATAGAAATTGTTCCAGAGGCTCACAAGGAAACGTTTTCTGGTTTTGCCGATTACGCAAAACAGCATGCGGATGTGATAGAGCGGTTTGGTCGCTTTCCCCATCGAAATCCAATTTTGGGTCGAGAATCGACGCCGGAAGAGCTTGAATATTTGGCGCAATCTGGCAGTGGGTTTTAAGGCTTTTTGTTGGGTCCGTTATCTGGAAAGTTACCGGGCAGGTTTGTTGTTTTCATCCAGTTGATTGAGCAGGCGTATAACCTCTTCATCAGAAAGCTGGTAAAAATACTGGTAGTAGCTACCAACAGATCCTTGGAACAAGGGATCTATTTGCAGGGCAACAACATCGTCTACTTCGCTGCTCAGTAGTTTGGCCGCGTCACTTGGAATGACAGGAATGGCGACAATAATTTTATCCGGTTGTCGATTTTTGAGGTCGCGTATCGCTGCGCGCATGGTTAGCCCTGTAGCAATGCCATCATCCACTAGAATTGCTAACAGACCTTTTACGGCAACTGGCTCACGCCCGCTGAGATAGCATTTCCTTCGTCGCTTTGCTTCAGCCATCTCTTCTTTTCGTTCTTGTTTAAACCAGTCTGAGTCGAGTTTGGCTAATTCGGTCTCATTGCAGATCGTATCTCCATTTTCTGTAACGGCTCCAATGGCGTATTCGGCATTAAAGGGATGGCCAATTTTTCTTGGGATGATTAAGTCCAGAGGCATGTCTAGAGCGAGGGCTACTTCGAACCCAAGGGGAACACCACCACGGGGAAGTGCATAAATAACGGCGTCCATATCCGGATATTTTTTAGTGAGAAATGTTGCCAGAGTTTTTGCCAATAACTTACCGGCATGAGCACGAGTATTAAAATGCATGGAGCCGTATCTACCTAAACATTATCTATATTAAAAGTTTAGGAAAGGAGGGCTTTGTTTTCCATTTTGGTTATTTGTTCAGGTGCTTTTATGGGGGATTTTTTATAGGGGATTAGAAGGGTTTGACGACAACCATAATAACAATACCAATTAGCATGATGACGGGTACTTCATTAAACCAACGGTAAAAAACATGGCTGCGGGTATTTTTGTCATCACGAAACTGTTTCAACAAATAAAAACAGGTGTAGTGATAGGCGATTAATAAAATAACCAGAGCTACTTTTATATGGAACCAGGCGGCACTGCGAAAGTAGTCGGGGTAAATACTAAACAGTGCAATGCCTAAGGCAACGGTAGCAATCATGGAGGGGTTGGCGATACCACGGTAGAGCTTTCGCTCCATCACTTTAAAGCGTTCGTTGCTGATTTCGTCGTCAGACATGGCGTGGTAAACGAACAGCCTTGGTAAATAAAAGAGAGCAGCAAACCAACAAACTACAGCAATAATGTGGAATGCGGTAATCCAGCTTTGCCCATTGATTAAAAGTTCTTTTATCCAGCCCATAATGATTTTGTTTGCCTTTTACTTTTTATGTAGTCTTTTTTGTCTGTGTTGATGTTAATCCGGTCTCGATTTGATTGGTAGCCCGTAATAAAAACCGATGCTTCTTTTCCAGTTTATTGATAGAAGTTATCGATGTCCTGTTGGGTAATAATACCAGCGACTTCTGTCATCAAAGGTGCTGCAGGCTGGCTGATAAATATAGCGTGGCCATTATTTTGTCGCAGGGTGAGTTGTGCTTCTTGTAGCGTCGCGCGTGAGTGGATTGGAAATAATCGCCACCGCTCTCCAGGTATTTCATGTAAATCAATGGTGTGATCTTCTTCGGTTAAATCTAATTTTAATTGTTCAAGGTGCAGCGCCAAGTCAGCAGGTTTGAGAATAAATTTAGATTCACCAGGGTCTTCAATCACAATCCAGTCGGGTTTGTTTTCCAATAATGATCCAACCATTTTCAAGGGCAGATAACGTGAGTGATGATTAAAATTATTTTTCATCAAACTGGTAACACCGGAGCGGCTGAGCATTTGAAACACGGGTGAACTGTAACTGGTGAGGTCGCGGTCCATGGCGAATATGCCACTTTGTTTCGTTAACATGCGACAAGTAATGTTCGCGATAACAATTACCAGCATGCTAGGGAGTAGAATGTTTGGATTAAAAGTGAGCTCCAGGACAGCAATTAGTGCGGCTAGGGGGGTATTTAATACGGCTCCCATCATTGCTCCCATGCCAAGAATGGCATAGAAGCCCGAGGACGAATGATCTGGATTAAAAATACCGCCGATAATTCCCAGGCAACCGCCAAGGCATGCGCCAATCACAAAGTTAGGGCCGATAATACCGCCTGGTACGCCAAGCCCAATGGAAACTGTCGTAACAATTATTTTGGCGATGACTATCATGATCAATAATGTCACCCCCATTTCACCAAGTAGGGCTTGTTCTACCGTGTCATAGCCAACTCCCTGGATCTGTGGCAAAACAAGGGCGACCAAACCACAGAGCACACCGGCAAATAGCATACGAAGAAAGACGGGGCGCTCATTAAATTTCTTGGTGAACCGAAAAAGTAAAAGCATGGCTGATGCAGCCAAACCAATAACCAATCCACACAGCACTAAATAAGGCAGCTCCCACAGGCTGCCCAGCTCAATTATTGGAATTGCGAATGCGGGTTCGTTACCAAATACAATACGTGACATTACGCCGCCCGTCACCGCAGCTAAAATGACAGGGATAAATCCGGTAATGGTGTATTCCATTAACACCACTTCCATGGCAAAAATAACACCGGCCAGTGGAGTGTTGAATGAAGCACCGATGGCGGCAGCAACACCGCAAGCGGTTAATGTGCGTAAACTATTATTGGGTAATTTGAGTTGTTGCCCTAGCAAGCTGGAGCTGGCTGCACCCAAATGGACAGCGGGGCCTTCTCGGCCAACGGAGTGGCCGCTAAGCAAAGCGATGGCGCCACCGATAAATTGCATAAAACCGTTTGCGGCGGGAAGTTGTGCCTGGTGGTGTTGCATTCGCTCAAGTACATGTCCAACACTGACAGAATGATGTTCCGGCTTGGTAAAGTGCATGATGAGGCCAAGCACGATTGCACCAATCACCGGCAGTAAAAAATGTAAGTGCGCTGGCAATTGCTCAAATGATTCACTGCCTTCTGGTAGAAAGAAGCCGAGAGGAATTTCGAAGGAAAGCCGAAAGATAATGGCAATGATAGCGGTTAAAAACCCACTGATACAGCCCAAAATAGCTAGCTGGGGCAGTGCATCGGCATGGGCAAGGCGGGCGCGAAATACATTGGCCTGAGTTTTGACCCAGCTAGTGTGAGGTGTTTTTTGTTCTTGCTCCACGGCGATGCTCTTATTTCAAGATTCTTAAATACTTAAGTATTGTCTCAAGTTAAGCAATGAACAAAGGTCGCTGATAGAAAGCTCGACAGTTGTGCATGTATTCTAATCTGGGATCCAGGGCGCGTTTCATCCTTCCAGGTTTAGGCTATTATAAGCAGCTTCACACACCCATGACAGGAACAAAATTAGAGTGATTAAAGTAGGTATTGTTGGTGGAACCGGATATACCGGTGTTGAATTATTAAGGCTTTTGGCCATGCACCCGCACGTAGAAGTAGTAGCTATTACCTCTCGCGGTGAAGCTGGCCGCCCTGTGGATGACCTGTTTCCAAATTTGAGAGGCCATTTTGATCTGTGTTTTTCAGATCCAGCAGCAGGTGAGTTGGATCAGTGTGATGTCGTGTTTTTCGCCACCCCACATGGTGTTGCACAAAGCACCGTGCCTGATTTGTTAGAGAAAGGTATTAAGGTTATCGATTTGTCAGCTGATTTTCGGATACGCGATATTGCTGTATGGGAAAAATGGTACAACCAGTCCCATGCTTGCCCTGAATTAGTTGGTGAGGCCGTATATGGATTGCCAGAAACCAATCGTGAAGCAATAAAAAATGCGCGGCTTATTGCTTGCCCTGGATGTTATCCAACAAGTGTTCAGCTTGGATTTAAACCATTGCTAGAAAAAGGGCTAGTTAACCTTGAAGACTTGATTGCCAACTCGGCGTCTGGCGCTAGTGGTGCTGGTCGCCAAGCCAATGTGGCCAATTTGCTTACTGAGGTGAGTGATAGTTTTAAGGCTTATGGTGTTTCTGGGCATAGGCATTTGCCAGAGATAGAGCAAGGGTTGGTGGATATTGCCGGTGGTCAGGAAGTTAATTTAACGTTTGTACCGCATTTGTTGCCAATAATTCGTGGAATTCATTCAACTCTTTATGCAACGCTCAATACTAAAGATGTGGATCTGCAGAAAATTTATGAAGATTGTTTTAAAGATGAGCCATTTGTTGATGTGATGCCGGCAGGTAGCCACCCTCAAACGCGCTCTGTCAAAGGTTCTAACGTTTGCCGGATCAGTGTGTTCCACCCCCAGGGTGGAGATAAGGTCGTAGTGCTAGTAGTTGAAGATAACCTAGTTAAGGGTGCTTCAGGGCAGGCAATACAGAATATGAATATCATGTTTGATTTGCCCGAAACATCGGGACTGGAAGCTCCAGCGCTGTTGCCCTAGATGCCAGATTACAATCAAAAGTTAGTTGTAAAGCCGCATCGCCCAGCTCAGAGGAAGATAGAACTGGTTCTAGGGGTATCTTTTGGTATCGTGCTGTTTGCTTTAGGGCTGATGCTTGGGATGCAGCTTTTCGGCACCGCCATGATGGAAAAAAGGCAGCAGCAGCGTGAACTGACGGATCTGCGTAAACAGGTTGCAAGCTTGGAGCAGCGCTTGGCCAATGCTGAATTGGCAAACCGAGTCGATTTGGTTGCTTTAGAGGACGTGCGTCAGTTGGTGGCCTCCCTGCAAACTGAGTTGGCGGTCGATAAGGAAGAGCTTGGTTTATACCGGAATCTCTTGCAGACGGGTGGTACGGAAACTGGGCTGATGATTGGGGAGCTGATGTTGAGGCCATCACCTGATGGTCAGGGTGTTATTTACCGTTTGGTAGTGCAGCAGAAAGAGACCAAGTTAAAACGGATTAAGGTCAACATTAATATTGCCCTAAAGGGCAGTCAGAATGGTGAAGAGCAGTCTTTTGGTATTGAGTTACTCGATGGCCAAATAGATTCATCCCCCATTCAGACAGAATTTAAGTATTTTCACATTCTTGAGGGTGTGATGGATTTACCCTCTGGATTTGTTCCAACCCAGCTGGTGGCTGAAGCTTGGAAAAAAGGTGTCAACAGTAGCCGTGTGGAGCGGTCATTTGATTGGCAAATTGATCAATTTTGATGTGTACAGATAGGTGATATATGCGCAAAAAAACTAAATCAGTATCTTACTCGGCAGGAAATACTACGCTTATTGCCGGAGGCACTCATGTAGTTGGGGATATCCATTTTTCAGGTAATTTAGAGGTGGAAGGTCAGGTCACAGGTAACATTATGGCCGAGGAAGATAGTGGGGCGAGAGTGAGAATATTGCCTGAAGGCCGTGTTGTAGGTGATGTTCGGGTGCCGGTGATTGTCATTAATGGGCATATTGAAGGTGATATTTATTCCTCTAGCCAAGTCGAACTGGCAGACAAGGCTGTTGTCGAAGGTAATCTACATTATGTGTTAATTGAGATTGAAAAAGGTGCTCAGATGAACGGAAATTTTGTTCATCAAAAGACGCCAGAAGAATCGAATAAAGTAGTTGTTCTGGAAAATGTCTCAGAATCTGGCCATGACAGCACTAGTTCATGATAGAATACTTGACTATAATGCTTGGGTATTAATTCGAAGAGCATGTTGATCAGCGATCTATGATGAAAGTATTAGGTGTTTTCAGGAGTATTCATGTCAGGTATTGAAACATTCACACCCATGCCGTTGTACGTATCAGAAAATGCGGTGGCCAAGGTGAAAAGTCTGGTTGATGAGGAAGGCAATCCCGATCTCAAGTTGCGGGTTTTTGTGACCGGCGGTGGTTGTTCAGGCTTTCAATACGGTTTTAGTTTTGATGAGTTGGTAGCAGAGGACGATACGATCGTAGAAAAAGATGGTGTTACGGTAGTAGCCGATCCATTGAGTATCCAGTACTTGATGGGGTCTACTGTGGACTATGAAGAAGGTCTACAGGGTTCACGCTTTTCTGTTTCAAATCCCAATGCAACAACGACCTGTGGTTGCGGTTCTTCGTTCTCGGTGTAAGCCATGCAGCGTCACTCTCTTATACAAGGTTACTCCCTCATACAAAGCCGCTTCCTGATTAAATTGTTATTCATATTTATGGCCATTGGTTGGTCTAGTGTAGTAACCTCAGGTGGGACAACCCTTCATTCCAATGGCTTGGTTCAGGCTGAAGAATCTGGACCGGACACTTTTCTTGCTCGTATCGAGTTGGATGACCCCGATGCTGTGGTCGGTGCACTAGAGCGCGCTGAGCGTTTTTATTTTAAAGAAAGTGCAAATTTGGAAAAGTACTCTCCAATTGTCCTTGTGATACATGGTTCAGAGGTTGGTATTTTCTTTAAAGAAAATTATGACATGTATAAGGCAGTTGTTGATTTGGCAGCGAGACTCTCTGCATTTAATGTGGTGGATATTCGAGTCTGCGAAACTTCAGCCAAAGGGCTTGGCCTCGATTTGGATACGTTGTTTCCCTTTGTGGATACAGTAACCTATGGGCCGGCAGAAGTCGTTCGATTGATTGAAGTTGAAAAATACCAATACTTTTAATGAGTGTCTTGGTTGGTTAACAGGTGCTTAGGTTAATAGGCGTCTAGGTTAGTGGGCTTGTAGGTCTTCTTGTCCTCTGAATACATTCAACATTGTTCTCTACTTTTTCTTATCTATTGTTGTTCCCGAATTCAGGGTTTTATAGCTTGAAATTTCTCCCTGGATAAATCGCACCCAATACGGCTTGTTCGGTTGCGCCTGTAACCGTTGGAGCGTTTCCTGGTTTCCCTCCCAGAGTTTGTTTGGCTAGCCAAGCAAAGGCGGCGGCCTCAACCCATTCAGGGGGGATGCCTAATTGAGCAGTGCTGGCAATTAGGTTGGGATGAAGTAATGTTTCCAGCCGTTGCATTAAAACAGTGTTGTATGCGCCGCCTCCGCAGAAGAATATTTCTCTAGGTGTGGGTGTATGACGCTTTAAAGCCTGAGTGATTGATTGGGCAGTGAACTCCAGTAATGTGGCTTGTACATCAGTAGGGCTTGCCTTGATAAAAGGCACTAAGTGTTGGTGTAGCCAATTAGAGTTGAACAGTTCTGGCCCTGTGCTTTTAGGCGGCAATTCTTCAAGGTAGGGGGTGTTCATTAATGACCCAAGAAGAGGCTCAATGACATTCCCTTGCGAGGCCCACTGTCCGCCATTGTCATAATCTTTTTTCTGATGTTGTTGAATCCACTTGTCCATCAGCCCATTTCCGGGGCCAGTGTCATATCCCAATAACGGAGAGCCGTCTCCTCCCAAAACTGTGATATTAGCTATGCCGCCTATGTTCACAACTGCTCGAGAAAAGCCGGGCTTCTCGAAAACAGATTGATGGAATGCGGGAACGAGTGGCGCACCTTGCCCTCCTAGTGCGATGTCACGTCGTCGAAAATCAGCAATAGTGGTAATGCCTGTAAGTTGGGCGATAGAATTTGGGTCACCCACTTGAACGGTATAGGCCATATCGGTATTGGTAGAGGGTATGTTTGAGGTTGGATAGTGCCGGATTGTTTGCCCATGGCTGCCAATGGCCATTATTTTGTCAGGACTTAGTTCTGATTTCGTAAGTAGCTCATTCGTTGCTTGGGCAAAGAGTTGCCCCAAAGCCCTGTCTAGCTGGTTAATGCGATGAAGCTCATTGTCCCCGGGAGCTGCTAACGCGTGTATTTCAGCTTTTATGGATACTTGGTTTGGTAGCTTTAAATTGGCTAGGCTTACAGAATGAGTCGCCAATAGTTGCGGTGTTTCTGAGCTTAGATCCACGAGTGCTGCATCAATGCTGTCGGCACTGGTCCCGGACATCAGCCCTATATATAAATTACCGTTACCCATAAAAGAGCCGTCTAATTGTCAGATGATTTGGCTGATGTATTTGGGGTGGGCGAAGCTAAGGCCAGCTGCGACGCACCCTGATATTGTGTGAGTAGTGCCATTAACGGTTGAGTGTGTTCCTCAAATCTAGATAGTTCTTTTTTGTTAATGGGTTTGGCTTGGGGTAAAGATACTGTCCTGGGGTTGCGATGAACACCGTTGACTAGAAATTCATAATGCAGGTGTGGTCCCGTTGCATATCCGGTAGAGCCCAGCGTACCAATCACCTGACGCTGTTTGACGCTTTGCCCTCTTTTTACCTTGCGTTTGTGCAGATGGAGATATTTGGTGGTAAAGCGTTGGCCATGTTGGATAAAGACATAATTCCCATTGGCTTTGCTGTAACCACTGGCGATCACCTTGCCGTCACCCGCTGAAAAAATGGGGGTGCCACGAGGTGCTGCGTAATCTACTCCGCGGTGGGCTCGGATTTTTTTATGGATGGGATGTTTGCGTCGCAAGTTAAAGTTGGAGCTAATACGGGTAAAATCCAGGGGTGCACGGAGAAAGGCTTTGCGCATACTATACCCTTCAGGGGTGTAATAATTAGCTAGTCCCTTGCTATCTTCATAGCGTACAGCTTTAAAAGATTTACCCTGGTTAACGAATTCAGCTGACAGAATATTACCGTTACCTATTTTTTCACCGTTAAGAAACTTTTCTTCATAGGTCAGAGCAAAGCGATCGCCTTTACGAATATCTAAGGCAAAGTCCACATCCCAGCCAAAGATATTGGCTAACTCCATAATGAGTCCATGTGGCAGTTGTGCTCGTTCGGCAGCAAGAAAAAGTGAGTCCTTAATGGTGGATTCGCGGTAAGTTGTCATTATTTCTGGTTCGAGAATAATGTGTTCGCCGATGTATTTGGAAGAGTATTCGGGAGTGTTTTTGGTAGATGTATCACTCTCTGTTCGTGTATATAAGTAGGATTCAAGCTTAGTTTTAACATATTTGAGTTGAGCTAATTCACCCTGATTGTTGAAGCCAAATTGAATTTCTTGACCGGGGCGCATATCAACTAATGGTTTCGACAGGGTGGTAGATGACATGAGCGCGTGAACATCTCCTGCGCCAAGTGACACTCTTGGAAATATAGTACTTAGATTGTCGCCACTTTTGACGGTTTGATGTTTCCAAACAAGATTGGTGTCAGGCTCTACTTTTTTGACTGTCGTTACTTCACTTGTTTCTTCGGTGGCCAGCAGTGCGGCTTGCGGACTATCATCGATAAACTTGAGGGTTATTTCAGCTTCATTACGTTTGGCTGAAGCCTCTTTGCTGGGTAGTGCAGCTATGATAGCGATCATGATGGCGATTGATGTCATCGCGACAACATGAATTTTGGGTAATTGATGCGGTAATAGGCGCTGCCAAAAACTTGAAGTGTGGCTACGGTTTGTATATTTAGCTTGGGACATAATTTTTCTAGGTACCGTTTCCTAGGCTTTTTCTCTCTATATAAAGAGGCTCTTAAAGCTACTTTAAATGCAGTTGCTCAAAGACGTTTATTTGTTTAAATCTCTTAGACTGTCAATATATACCAGAAAAGGCTTGAATCCCACTTTCGCTGACCCTTTGAAGGTAGCTTGCTAAATGGACTGAGACTTGTTTTTGCAAGGGGATAATGTATCGTTTGCGTCCTTTTTTAGTAAGCCCTTTTTTTGATTAATGCCAATTTGAGAGAAAGTATGTCTACGAGCGGTACGGAGCTGATAGCTGATTTGCAAGCCCGAGGCTTGATTGCCCAAATGACGGGTGATGATGAGCTGGCGGAACATTTATCGACAGGTTGTCGAACACTTTATTGTGGTTTTGATCCCACGGCAGATAGCCTTCATATTGGTAGCCTTGTGCCGCTGTTAGCGTTAAAGCGTTTTCAGCAGGCCGGCCATAAGCCTGTTGCTTTGGTTGGTGGGGCAACCGGGTTAATTGGTGATCCCAGCTTTAAGGCGCAAGAGCGAAAACTCAATACTCCAGATATAGTGACAAGTTGGGTGGAGAGAATCAGACAGCAGGTGTCGAGATTTGTAGATTTTGATGCTGGAGATTGTTCTGCTGAAGTGGTTAACAACTTGGATTGGATTGGCAAAATGGATTTGCTCAGCTTCTTAAGGGATGTGGGTAAGCATTTTTCCGTCAACAATATGGTAAATAAGGAGTCTGTTAAGCAGCGCCTTGACCGAGAAGGTGCGGGTATTTCTTATACCGAGTTCACCTACATGTTGTTGCAGTCCTATGACTTTGCAGAGCTTAATCGTTTACATGATTGCACCATACAAATTGGTGGCTCTGACCAATGGGGTAACATTACTGGGGGTATTGATCTCACCCGGCGGCTGAATAGCAATCAAGTCTTTGGTATGACGTTACCATTAGTCACGAAATCTGACGGTACAAAGTTTGGTAAAACAGAAACGGGAACTATATGGCTAGATCCTGCTAAAACCTCACCTTATGCCTTTTACCAGTTTTGGTTAAATACAGCAGATGCCGATGTATACAAATTCCTTCGTTACTTCACATTTCTTCCTATAGGCAACATCGAGGAGATTGAGAAAGTAGATAGTGAGATTCAGGGGAGAAAAACAGGTCAGGGAATATTAGCAAGGGAAGTAACAAAATTAATACATGGAGAGCAGGGGCTAGAAGCCGCTGAAAGAATAACGGAGGCACTCTTCGCCGGCTCAAGTGGCCTTGAGTCGCTCAAAGAGGGCGATTTAGAGCAACTAAAGCAGGATGGTATGCCATCAAGTGATCTTGGCAAAGAAGAGCTGGATGGCCGTCCACTGACGAGTCTGTTTACTGATTGTGGCATGGTAAAGGCAGGGAGAGAGGTTAAGGATGCTTTGGGTCGAAATGCTGTCATTATTAACGGCAAGGAAAAAGGTGCCGAAGATAATATGAAGGCTACGGAGTGCTTTAGTCCTAGCAATGCCCTTTATGGGCGTTTTTTCATGGTCAAGTTGGGCAAGAAAAAGCACCACCTGTTTGAATTGGCCTGATGATCTCACTACTTAAATATTTGCATAAAGAAGCCTGGCTGAAGAGTCAGGCTTTTTTTGTTGTTGATATTGAGCTAAATAGACTTAAAGCTGAGTGTTTTATATCCAGTTAGATGGCTCCTAAAAATAAAACCAAAAAAACCGTTGACGGGCAGGAATGAAACGATAGAATGCGCGCCTCGATTTAGGGATAACACCTTATTTTGAGATCTTGTGAGAGGCGTTTTAAGGATAAGCTTTTTTTTACGTAAAGTTTTGCAAAAAGCCGTTGACAACAAGGTGTGAAGCGCTAGAATGCGCGTCCGCTTCGAGGTACACCAGAAGCAACTTGTTAGCAGTATGTAAGTATAGAAATTTTTGATAAAAAAGTTATCTAAATATTGTTGACATTAAAGCGCTAATCATTAGAATGCGCAGCCCGCTTCAAGCATGATCTGAAGCGGCAAGTTAACGAAAGTTTGGTGGTAAGTTTTTTTACTTTAAATCAAACGAATTTGTTGACATTAAGGCGGCGATCAGTAGAATGCGCAGCCCGCTCCTAGAGAGCA
>Ga0255783_10000632_pt1:0-10000 | contig 40214 bp, 38 predicted proteins | sample 011ome_22_FD_179981 | JGI IMG/M metagenome (GOLD analysis project Ga0255783, IMG submission 179981) | Coastal salt marsh microbial communities from the Groves Creek Marsh, Skidaway Island, Georgia - 011507BT metaG (version 2) | ecosystem: Environmental > Aquatic > Marine > Intertidal... | reverse complement strand
GAGCGAACGGGGATTAGCCCTTAAGCTTTTTACGTTTTAGTGGAAGGTTCTGGAAAGTTCCGCGATACAGGGTGATAGCCCCGTACACGAAAAGACGTTTTAAGTGAAATCGAGTAGGTCGGGACACGTGTTATCTTGACTGAATATGGGGGGACCATCCTCCAAGGCTAAATACTACTAACTGACCGATAGTGAACCAGTACCGTGAGGGAAAGGCGAAAAGAACCCCGTAGAGGGGAGTGAAATAGAACCTGAAACCGTATGCGTACAAGCAGTAGGAGCAGACTTGTTCTGTGACTGCGTACCTTTTGTATAATGGGTCAGCGACTTACTTTTAGTAGCAAGGTTAACCGTATAGGGGAGCCGTAGAGAAATCGAGTCTTAATAGGGCGTTTAGTTGCTAGGAGTAGACCCGAAACCGGGCGATCTATCCATGGCCAGGGTGAAGGTTAGGTAACACTGACTGGAGGCCCGAACCCACTTATGTTGAAAAATGAGGGGATGAGCTGTGGATCGGAGTGAAAGGCTAATCAAGCCCGGAGATAGCTGGTTCTCCTCGAAAGCTATTTAGGTAGCGCCTCGTGTCTCACCACCGGGGGTAGAGCACTGTTTGGGCTAGGGGGTCATCCCGACTTACCAACCCCATGCAAACTACGAATACCGGTGAGTGCAATCACGGGAGACACACGGCGGGTGCTAACGTCCGTCGTGGAAAGGGAAACAACCCAGACCACCAGCTAAGGTCCCAAATACCAGTTAAGTGGGAAACGATGTGGGAAGGCTAAGACAGCTAGGAGGTTGGCTTAGAAGCAGCCATCCTTTAAAGAAAGCGTAATAGCTCACTAGTCGAGTCGGCCTGCGCGGAAGATGTAACGGGGCTAAACTGGTAACCGAAGCTGTGGATGCGTGTTTACACGCATGGTAGAGGAGCGTTCTGTAAGCTGTTGAAGGTGAACCGAGAGGTTTGCTGGAGGTATCAGAAGTGCGAATGCTGACATGAGTAACGATAAAGGGAGTGAAAAACTCCCTCGCCGGAAGACCAAGGTTTCCTGTCCCATGCTAATCAGGGCAGGGTTAGTCGGCCCCTAAGGCGAGGCAGAAATGCGTAGTCGATGGGAAACGGGTTAATATTCCCGTACCTTTTATTACTGCGATGGAGAGACGGAGTAGGCTAAATCAGACGGGCGTTGGTTGTCCCGATCTAAGCGTGTAGGGAGTTTTCTTAGGTAAATCCGGGAAAACACTATCCTGAGACGTGATGGCGAGGTCCTCTTTTGGACCGAGTGGTTGATGCCATGCTTCCAAGAAAATCTTCTAAGCTTCAGGTAATAAAAGACCGTACTCCAAACCGACACAGGTGGTCAGGTAGAGAATACTAAGGCGCTTGAGACAACTCTGGTGAAGGAACTAGGCAAAATGGCACCGTAACTTCGGGAGAAGGTGCGCTGTTGACGGTGATCGGACTTGCTCCGTAAGCTGTTGACAGCCGAAGTGACCAGGCCGCTGCGACTGTTTATTAAAAACACAGCACTCTGCAAACACGTAAGTGGACGTATAGGGTGTGACGCCTGCCCGGTGCCGGAAGGTTAATTGATGGGGTTAGCACTTGTGCGAAGCTCTTGATCGAAGCCCCGGTAAACGGCGGCCGTAACTATAACGGTCCTAAGGTAGCGAAATTCCTTGTCGGGTAAGTTCCGACCTGCACGAATGGCGTAACGATGGCGGCGCTGTCTCCACCAGAGACTCAGTGAAATTGAAATTGCGGTTAAGATGCCGTATACCCGCGGCTAGACGGAAAGACCCCGTGAACCTTTACTATAGCTTGGCACTGAACTTTGAATCTATCTGTGTAGGATAGGTGGGAGGCTTTGAAACGTGATCGCTAGATTGCGTGGAGCCATCCTTGAAATACCACCCTGGTATATTTGAGGTTCTAACCTAGGTCCATTATCTGGATCAGGGACAGTGTCTGGTGGGTAGTTTGACTGGGGCGGTCTCCTCCCAAAGAGTAACGGAGGAGCACGAAGGTACCCTCGGCATGGTCGGAAATCATGCTATGAGTGCAATGGCATAAGGGTGCTTGACTGCGAGACTGACACGTCGAGCAGGTACGAAAGTAGGTCATAGTGATCCGGTGGTTCTGTATGGAAGGGCCATCGCTCAACGGATAAAAGGTACTCCGGGGATAACAGGCTGATACCGCCCAAGAGTTCACATCGACGGCGGTGTTTGGCACCTCGATGTCGGCTCATCACATCCTGGGGCTGAAGCCGGTCCCAAGGGTATGGCTGTTCGCCATTTAAAGTGGTACGCGAGCTGGGTTTAGAACGTCGTGAGACAGTTCGGTCCCTATCTGTCGTGGGCGTTGGAGATTTGAGGAGAGCTGCTTCTAGTACGAGAGGACCGAAGTGGACAAACCTCTGGTGTTCGGGTTGTCATGCCAATGGCATTGCCCGGTAGCTACGTTTGGACAGGATAACCGCTGAAAGCATCTAAGCGGGAAGCCCCCTCCAAGATTAGATCTCCCTGGGACTTTAAGTCCCCTAAAGAGCCGTTCAAGACTAGGACGTTGATAGGCTGGGTGTGGAAGCGCTGTGAAGCGTTGAGCTAACCAGTACTAATTGCTCGTGAGGCTTGACCATATAATAGAAATGATTGCATATCGGACAGATGTGAATCTTGAATAACACTTGTTGCTTTAACATTTTTTACCGGCCTATTTGAATACGGAGCACTAATGATCTTGCCTCTACCCGAGCGCACTGATCGCTTCGCATTCAAACCAGTTTTCCTGGCGACCATAGAACATTGGTACCACCTGATCCCATCCCGAACTCAGTAGTGAAACGATGTATCGCCGATGGTAGTGTGGGGTTTCCCCATGTGAGAGTAGGTCATCGCCAGGATTTAAATATAAAACTCCAGTATCCGTAAGGTACTGGAGTTTTTTTATGTGCTTTTATAATGAGATAAGTACGAGAGTCGCGTAGGTATTAAAATAAAAGCCAGTATTTAACTGGCCTTTAAAGTGAGATGTAATTCTTCCTACAATCTCTTTTTACTTATTGATAAATACCTTGGTAAGTATCTCTCAGTGCCTTTTTCTGAACCTTACCCATGGTGTTACGTGGCAGCTCATCCAAAAAGAAAATTTTGTTTGGTTGCTTAAATCGCGCAACTTTTTCCTTTAGGAAAGCCATTATGTCTTCTTCAGTAATATTTGAATGGTTTTCCTTGATGATGATTGCCGTTACACCTTCACCAAAATCAGGGTGGGGTACACCGATGACGGCAGATTCCTTAACACCCTCCATCTCATCAATGGCGTTCTCCACTTCTTTGGGGTAAACGTTGTAGCCACCAGAAATCACCAGATCTTTTGCTCGGCCGACAATACTAATACGGCCATCATCATCCATAGTTGCCATATCACCCGTAATAAAAAAGCCGTCATCGCGGAATTCTTCAGCGGTTTTCTCGGGCATACACCAGTAGCCTTGGAAAACATTAGGCCCTTTAATCTCAAGGATACCTACTTCACCTCGTTCTATTTCTTTCCCTTTGTCATCTGCAATCCGGCCAGTTACGCCGGGAAGTGGGTAGCCCACTGTACTGGGAACGCGATCGCCGTCATATGGATTTGATGTAATCATTCCAGCTTCAGTCATGCCGTAGCGTTCAAGGATTTTATGGCCGCTTATATTTTCAAATTCTTTAAAGGTTTCTGAAAGTAATGGAGCTGAGCCAGCAATAAACAGCCTCATGTTTTTACACATATCAGTTGTAAATTCTGGATCTTCCAGCAGGCGAACATAGAAAGTAGGAACCCCCATCATAACCGTAGAACGTGGAAGGTTTTCTTTAATAGCAGGTAACGAAAATTTTGATAAAAAGATAACTTTTGAGCCATTGAGTAGGGCGCAATGTAGGGCGACAAATAAACCATGAACGTGAAATATTGGCAGTGCGTGAAGTAAAACGTCGCCATCTTCCCAGTGCCAATAGCTGTGTAGAACATTGGCGTTAGAAGATAAATTGTCGTGTGACAGCATAGCGCCTTTAGGGCGACCAGTGGTGCCAGATGTATAGAGAATACAAGCAATATCGTCGCTTTCGCAGTGTTCTGTGTCAGTAGCAATGGATGCTCCGCCCTTAGCTTCAACTAAGCTGCCCCTTCCGCTTTCATCAAGGGTCAGCACATGGGGAACACTAAACTCCTTGGCACTCTCTGTGATAGTGTCATGATCCTGTGGGCGGCAGACGATCAGGTGTGGTTTGGCATCACCCATAAAATATTTAACTTCCTCGGCGGTATATCCCGTATTCAGGGGTATAAAAATTGCGGCGACGCGAAGGCAGGCAAGGTAGAGCATTACAGCGTCTGCAGACTTTTCCACCTGTACAATAACTCGGTCTCCTTTTTTGACACCAAGTTGCTTCAGTAATCCGGCTAGCTTTCCCGTTTCATTGTCTATTTGACTATAAAGTAAACAGCCTTGCTCATGTTCTAGGAACACAGCTTTTGGATCAGAAGGAAACTTGGAATGGAATAACGTATAAATATTACTGTTGCTCATGTCATCTCCCCTGCTTGGAACAACTTGAATCGAAAAAATAAGTTGGTGATTTCATACACCTCCAAAAATAGTGTATTCAGTTCAATCTCTTTCGATGGGTAAATCCAAGTAGTGTTGTGTGAAACTCTTAATCATCATTGGCGCAGATGATAGGCAATTTCAATGCTTCATTCATAGTCTTTAGTGGGGTTATTCATAATTTTATTCATCGTTTCTATTTATTTCTGTTTTTGCTAAACAAATCCACTTGCTGACGTTTATGTCATATCAGGCATAATGCTGGTTTAGTTACTAAAATAGTATTGGTTTTAAATGGAAATCTATGGGCTTTATTTATGCCTGGGCCTTGTAGCTGGTCTGATCAGTGGCCTGTTTGGATTGAGTGGTGGCGTTGTTATTGTCCCCATTCTTATTTTTACTTTTGCCGCTCAGGGTTTCTCTCCTGATGTACTGACTCATCTGGCAATAGGCACATCTCTTGCTACCATTGTAATTACTTCTATTAGCTCCATTTTTGCCCACCATAAACGCGGTGCAGTTTTGTGGCCTGTGGTGATTTGGCTGACGCCGGGGATTATGATTGGTGCTGCCTTTGGTGCTACTTTTGCCGTTAGTATTGGTGGCCCTGTTTTGCAATTGTGCTTTGGTGCCTTTCTCTGTGTGGTTGCCGTTACCATGGGACTTTCACTCCAGCCTGAAGGTGCCCACTCAATTCCTGGTATTGTTGGAAAGAGCGTAATGGGAGCTGTGATTGGTTTTGTCTCTAGTGTCTTTGGGATTGGCGGTGGCTCACTTTCTGTACCAGGTCTTTCTTGGTTTAAGGTGCCCATGAAAAATGCAGTAGCCACATCGGCAGCCTGTGGTTTGCCTATTGCTATTAGTGGCACCTCTACTTATTTAATTCAAGGCTGGCAGGTTGTGAATTTGCCTGTGGGTGCATTGGGGTTTGTGTATTTGCCGGCTTTTATCGGTATTGTGTGTGCCAGTGCATTTTCTGCCAAGTGGGGTGCAAAATTAGCACACCAGCTACCTGCAGATGTATTGCGAATAGGTTTTGCAATATTGTTGTTGGTTGTAGGCGCTCGTTTTATATGGCGTAATTTTGGGGCCTTATTTTAAGTCCCTAAGATAGCGGCGTAATTAAGTACTTTATAAAAGGTGTGGTAAGTGGGTTGTAATGAATAAGCTGCTACAAATACTGAGTGATGGTGAATACCATTCAGGTGAAGAGATTGGGAAATTATTGGGTATTTCCCGTACGGCCATTTGGAAACAGATGCAGAAGGTCGAGACTCTTGGGTTACCTGTTGAGTCACAAAAAGGCTGTGGATATCGTATTGCGGGAGGTTTGGATTTATTGGCCCATGATGCTGTATTTCAACAGCTATCTCCACAAGCTAAAAAATTATTAAAACAGTTGGATATTCAGTCAACCGTTACCTCAACAAATGAACTCGCCAAGCAAAAGGCAGAAGCAGAGAATGCTTCGGGCCTGGTCGTTGTTGCTGAGCAGCAAACCAATGGTCGAGGTCGCCGTGGTAGAGAATGGGTAAGTCCCTATGGTTGTAACCTATATTTGTCATTGGTGTGGGGTTTTGATGGTGGTGTGAGCGCCTTGGAGGGGTTGAGTCTAGCTGTGGGTGTCGCTGTTCGAAAGGCAATTATACGAATGGGCATAGAGCCCCTGGCGGATAAAGAGCCTTCAGCACACAAAGAGCCTTCAGTGAGAAGAGAGCTTTTAGAGCTCAAGTGGCCTAATGATTTGTTGTGGAAAAAAAGAAAAGTAGGTGGCATTTTACTCGAGGTGATTGGAGACCCTGCAGGTTTTTGTCAGGTTATTATTGGTATTGGTCTCAACGTTAAAATGCCCAAAGAGCATGCCGCTGAGATTGCCCAAAACTGGGCTAATTTAACGGAGCTGGTTTGGGGCGATGAGGTTGAAGATAATGAGGTCGAGGGCGAAAAGGCTAAGAGCCGAGCACCTCGAAATCAATTAGCTGGGGCTGTGGTCGATGAACTTTTACAGCTTTTAGATAAATACCATGAGTTGGGTTTTAAGCATTACCGGGATGAATGGCACCAATATGATGCTTACGCTGATGAGTCTGTTGTTTTGTCATTAATCGATGAAACTGTAGAAGGCATAGCCAGGGGTGTAGATCATACCGGCGCACTAAGGTTGGAAATTGACGGGGAAATAAAAATATTCAGCGGCGGTGAAGTGAGTTTGCGGGGAGTTAAATGATCCTCGAAATTGATGTGGGAAATACTCGAATCAAGTGGCGCAAACTCAACAGTGAAGTGGTGACTGATCGGGGTGCGGTGCCAAAGGAAAACCTTGATGAGTGGTTGTTGAGCTTGGGGTTAAGTCAGGTGCCCGAAAAAATTCGTTTATCTTGTGTGGCAAATCAAGCAATTGTTCGGCGGTTCATAGAGCAGGCTAAGAGCTGGGGTTGTTTGTTGCAAGAGGCAAAAACAAGTCGTATTTCTACAGGTGTAAGTTGCGGCTACGAAGAGCCAGAGGCTTTAGGCGTTGACCGCTGGTTGGCGGTGGTGGCGGCATTTAACAAATTTAAACAGCCCTGTGTAGTCGTTGATGCGGGTAGCGCGCTAACCATTGACCTGGTTGATGGGATAGGGCAGCACCTCGGTGGTTATATAGTGCCCGGATTGGGAATGATGCGTGAGGCATTATTTGAAGGTACAAGCCAGGTCAAGGTGGACACCCTAACTAAAGCGAATGTTTCTCCTGGAGGTTCTACTAAGGAAGCCGTCACAAATGGCAGTTTATTTATGATCAAATCAATGATTGAGTCAGCAGTCGAATCATTGAGCTCTAAAGCAGGCGCTGTGCAGCTTGTTATTACAGGGGGCGATGGCGATTACTTGATAAGGGTACTGAATGAGAAGGCGTGTCATTTACCTGATCTGGTCATGGATGGTTTGGCATTGGTTATTCCTGAGCCTGAATTAGGGGAGGAATAAACATGCGGTGGCTGTTTTGGGTGCTTGTGCTCGCTAACCTGATTGGTTTTTACTGGTTTAGTCTGTCGTCTGATCATCGTGCGAGTAAAAATGCTCCTCAACCATTGGTTACGGGTAACGGGCCAAATTTAGATGAGGCGACATTAGTTTTGGTCAGTGAGGCTGGTGTACCTAAACTCAATAGTTCAAAACCTGAGGGAGCTACAATATTTGTTAGTTCTGGCATTGAAGCATCAATAGTTACGGTTTCCACAGAGGAATCAGAAAAGCCGCTAGCAAAAGCAGATATAAAAAATGACGAAGATGTTCTAGCAACGTCAATAGATACTGTTATACCTGAACCTGAACCTGAACCTGAACCTGAACCTGAACCTGAACCTGAGGTAGAAGCAGGCGTCGATTTGGAAGAGGCTGAAGTCTCCCTTGCGGTAGCAACGTCGAATGACATTAAAGATTGCGTACTTGTAGGTCCTCTAAGCGAAGAAAGTAATGCTCTTGAATTGAAAGAAGCGTTGGTTTCCGAACAGATAAAATCAGAGCTATATGAAAAAAGCTCAGCAGTCGAAGAAAAGTATTGGGTGATCATCCCGCCACTTAAAGAGAGAGGTGAAGCTAAGGCATTATTGCGTGAGCTTCAGGAGCGTAAAATCGATAGCGACATTATTTATGAGGGTGAATATAAAAATGGTATTACTCTGGGTGTTTTTGGTAATGCTGAAAATACAAAGAAATATCAAAATGAAATGAAAGCTCTAGGTTATCCCGCCGAAGTTAAGCCCCTCCCTCGTGTTTCCAGGATTTTTTGGTTGGAGCTTCATGGGTTTAAAAATAATGAGCAAGATATAAATGAAAAGAAAATAGCCGAATTACCTGCTTTGGTTAGGGAAAAGCTCAATGAGCAGAATGTCTCGGATCAAGTGAATATAACCAAGATAGTTTGTGGTGCAGGCGAGGCTGGTAGTGGTCTTGCGGGCCATATCGAAAAAAGCGACGAATAAATGAGTCGAAAAGAATTGTATGCTTCGGGAGCAGAACAAAAATAAAACACTAAAAAACTGTTTTGATGTCCTAGGAACGGTTGATTCTGACGCCAACATTCTCTAGAATCGCGCTCCCTATTTAAGTACTGGTTTAGTTTAAGTACGGGTTTTGGGCTGGCGTAGCTCAGTTGGTAGAGCAGCTGACTTGTAATCAGCCGGTCGGGGGTTCGACTCCTCTCGCCAGCTCCATTATTTCTAAGCACGTTTGTCGAGTTTATTGAATTTGACAGGCGCGCTTTAGGCGTGGACAATGTCCAGCCTTTTTTTCGCAGGGGTTCCCGAGTGGCCAAAGGGATCAGACTGTAAATCTGACGCGAAAGCTTCGGTGGTTCGAATCCACCCCCCTGCACCATATTGAAGTGGTCGGTTGAAATGGCCGGTACCGGCTGAAAGATCGGTAGGCTGCATTGGCAGTGGAAAGGTTTGTTGTACCAGGCAGGGCTAACCCTGTTAGGTAGCGATTATAGGCGGGTATAGTTCATTGGTAGAACGTCAGCCTTCCAAGCTGAATAGGCGGGTTCGATTCCCGCTACCCGCTCCAATTCCTACCTGCAGAAAGACTGTCAGCAGAAGTGGTAAAGAGTTCTGCTCATATAGCTCAGTCGGTAGAGCACTTCCTTGGTAAGGAAGAGGTCACCGGTTCAAATCCGGTTATGAGCTCCAGTATTTTTCCTCGAGAAGAGTTTCTCGTGGTTTTTATTTTTTTGGGTACCAGATTGATCGAGGAGTGCTCGTCATGGCAAAGGAAAAGTTTGAACGTAATAAGCCCCATGTGAATGTGGGCACCATTGGTCATGTTGACCATGGTAAAACGACTCTGACTGCGGCCCTGACCCGCGTATGTGCAGAAGTGTGGGGCGGTGATGCGGTAGCGTTTGATGGTATTGATAACGCACCGGAAGAGCGTGAGCGTGGTATTACTATCGCAACGTCTCACGTTGAGTACGATTCCCCTACACGTCACTACGCTCACGTTGACTGTCCAGGGCACGCCGATTATGTGAAAAACATGATCACCGGTGCAGCTCAAATGGATGGCGCTATTTTAGTTTGTTCTGCTGCTGACGGCCCCATGCCTCAGACTCGTGAGCACATTCTGTTGTCTCGTCAGGTAGGTGTACCTTACATAGTTGTATTCCTGAACAAGGCTGACATGGTCGATGATGAAGAATTGACCGAATTGGTTGAGATGGAAGTTCGTGAGCTGTTAGATAGCTATGAATTCCCGGGTGATGACACACCTATTATTGTTGGTTCTGCGCTGATGGCGCTGGAAGGTAAAGACGACAACGAGCTCGGCACAACTGCTGTTAGGAAGCTGGTAGAAGCGCTGGACGAATACATTCCTGAGCCAGAGCGTGCTATTGATGGTGCATTCCTGATGCCTATCGAAGACGT